>ERZ1048686.3001-NODE-3001-length-11194-cov-6.682287_pt1 | contig 11194 bp, 11 predicted proteins | sample MGYA00383099_ERZ1048686 | MGnify/ENA primary metagenome ERZ1048686 (study PRJEB29581, sample SAMEA5548369) | metagenome | biome: marine; feature: coastal; material: water | depth 25 m | study: Short-term variability in the microbial, nano- and picoplankton...
AACATTTCTATGATTGAGTTATGCTCACTTTCTTGGATGGAACAATAGTTGAGATTGAATGTTTATAAATAAGCTGTGGAGCTTGGCCATTTAAAACAATTACAGATTGATCAAAGGAGTGGATATTGCCTTGCAATTTTATTCCGTTTAACAAATATATCGAGACAGAAATATTTTCTTCTATCACTTTGTTTAAAAAATTATCTTGTAAATGCATTTTAAATATTTTCTTTATAAAATTTTAAAGACAGTCGCTGACTCTTCTTTTTAACTCTTCAAGGCCTATAATAAATATTATACTCCCAATGTTAGGCGTATTAAGATTTCCTGCTAGCCTTACTCTGAGTGGTATTGCAATTTCAGGAAACTTTAACTTATTGTTTTTTACAAAATCTTTTATACATTGATTTATATCATCCTCCTGCCACTTTATGCTCTGAAGGCTATCGATTAATGCTTTGATATTTTTTTTACTCTCTTTATTGATGTACTTTGAATCTAACTCGATATTTGTATCAGGCTTTTTAAAAAAATAAACAATATTTTCAAAAAGTGTATTAAGGTTCGTTTCTCTATCCTTATATAAATTAAGTGCATTACGAATAATTTCTTTATTATTGGCTGGGCAATTAATTTGCTTAAGTTTTGATGCAGCCATTTCTGTCAACTTGTTGATATCGTATTCCTTAATGTACTCACCATTCAGCCAATCTAACTTTGCCTTATCAAACTGAGCAGATGATGATGTGACATGCTTAAAATCAAACCATTCACAAAAATTTTCCATAGAGAATTTTTCATCGTCGCCATGTGACCAACCCAGTCTAGCAAGATAATTATTTAAAGATTCGGGTAAATACCCATCTTCCTTATACTGCATGACGTTAACAGACCCATGTCTTTTTGAAAGCTTTTGGCCATCTGGTCCATGTATCATTGATAAGTGTGCGTAATTTGGAATTGGTGCATTTAAAGAATTAAGCAGATTAATCTGTCTTGGAGTATTATTAATATGGTCATCTCCCCTGATTACATGGGAAACATCCATGTCCCAATCATCAATGACCACACAAAAATTATAAGTTGGTGTTCCATCCGACCTTGCAATAATAAAGTCATCCAACTCTTCATTATTAATATTAATTTCACCTTTAACTAAATCATCCCATCTAACAACTCCTGTTTTTGGATTTTTAAATCTTATTGTAGGGGAGATATCTTTTGGAGGCTGTGGTAAGGCCTTACCAAACTCTGGCCTCCAACGACCATCATAACGTGGCTTATCTCCCTTTTTTTTCTGTTCACTTCTCAACTTATCAAGCTCTTCTTTGGAAGCATAACAATAGTAAGCATCCCCACTTTCTATCATGACTTTTATATATTTTTTATATAAATCTAAGCGTTCTGTTTGATATTTTATTGTTTTATCATACTCAAGCCCTAACCATTTCATTCCATCTAATATTGCATTTATGGCATCTTCTGAAGATCTTTCAATATCAGTATCTTCAATTCTTAAGAGAAAATCTCCCTTATTCTTTTTCGCATAAGCATATGAAAATAGTGCCGTTCTGACTCCTCCAACATGTAAATATCCTGTTGGACTTGGGGCAAATCTAGTGACCACCTTCATAAAATAATCCTTAATTTAATGAATTGCATCATGAAGAAAATAAATGATGGCCACCCCAAGCAATATAAATGATATTTGCTTTAAAGAATCTTTTGCATCGGTTTTTTCATGAAGATCTGGAATAAGGTCTGATATTGCCACATATATCATACTTGACGCAGCAATTGCTAAAACATAAGGAACAAGATTCTCCATTATACTAAGGACATAAAATGATAAAAGTCCACCTAATAGTGTTGCAAAACTCGATGCTACATTCCACATATAAGCCTTAAACTTTGATAAGCCTTGATGCAAAAGTACTGAAAAAATGCTCATTTCTTGAGGTAAACAATGAAGTAGCATTGAGAGGGCAGTAATCAAACCAAGTTTGATATCTACTAAAAATGCACTCGCAATTAATATACCATCAACAAAGTTATGGAATAAGTCACCAATGACAATAATTCCGCCTCTACCGCCTGGTTTACTTTGCTTTGATTGTGTATCGCATTCAGTATGTTTCTGGCAATGAGAACCATGGCAATGACGCCATATCATTAACTTCTCTAAAATAAAAAGAATCAGTATTCCTATTAATACTGTAAAACTAATATCATGAAAATTATTATTTGAGGACTCCATTGCATTAGGAATAATTTCTAGAAACGAAGTTGCTAATAAGGTCCCTACCGCAAGACTCACCAAATTATTTGTTAAAGCTGAGTTGGTTTTATTGAAAATGATACTTGCAAGTAAGAGGCTAATTAACCCTCCAGCAAAAGAAACACCTATAATCCAGTATAAAGCCATTATATTTTCCAAAAAAGTAATACATTATAGTTTGAAGTTTGAAAAGATGAAATAAAATTATTCTTCTATCCATATTAATGAAGTCATTCTTTCTTTAGAAGCCTCCCTTCGATATGAGTAATAATTATTAGAATTTTTATAAGTACAGAGATTCTTCGTGATGAATATTTTCTCTACGCCTAAATTATTAAGCTTGAATTCTGCTGCTTTAAGCATAGAAAGAAAAAATTTACCATTCGCGCCATGTTTAAATGCCTCATCAGTAGTTGAGTCATTCTCCAAAAAAATATTTCTTACTTCAGGCCCTACCTCAAAATATTCTTGGCTAATATGAGGGCCAATCCAAACTATAATTTTTCCTTTAGCATTAATTTTTTTTAAGGTGTTTTCAATAATGCCAGACGATAGACCTCTCCAACCTGCATGAATAGCAGCAACAAAACTCCCCTCTTCATCTGTAATCAATAAAGGCATACAATCAGCTGTTCTGATTGAGCAGATCACTCTGGGATGCCTTGTATATGCGGCATCAGCATCACGATCATCACTTGGTAATTCAATTGATGTATTACTATGTGATTGATTTAATCCTATTGCTTTTTTGTTGATAAATTCAAGACCAAAATTAGTTGATAATTTTATTTTGTTTAAATGTGAAGATTCTTTTCTAGGATTAGTATTTCTAGTTGTTTGTAAGGCAAAAATATTTTTTGGGACAATCCATTCGGGTTTAAATATATTTATATTATCCATACAAATAGGTATTAAGGAGAAATTGAGCTTTCTTGTCTAATTAAATCAAGAAGGCTTTTCATATCTTCTGGAAGATCAATATCCCAACGCATATGCTTTTTCATATTTGGATGAATTAATCCTAATGAACTAGAATGAAGGGCTTGCCTAGGAAAGTTAATTGTTGCTTCTTTCAGAGTAAATGAAATCTCTTTTGTTGGAATAATTTTCTTGAGCCCATAAGTCTGATCTCCAACTATAGGAGATGTATTATGATTCATGTGTACCCTTATCTGATGTGTTCTCCCTGTCTCAAGTTTGCATCTCAAGTAGCTATGCATTACAAACCGCTCCAGAACTTCATAATGTGTCACTGCATTCTTTCCGTTATTTTTGTTTATAGCCATTTTTGTTCTAACAGATGGGTGACGCCCAATAGGAAGATCAATTGATTTATTTATAAGCACTTGGCCCCAGACGATTGCCCGATACTCTCTAAATACTTTTTTTGATTGTAATTGTCTGATAAGGCTTAATTGTGTAATTTCATCTTTTGCGATAACCATTAGACCCGTTGTATCTTTATCAAGACGATGGACAATTCCACACCTTGATAAAGATTTATTTTTAGGAAAGTGAAATAAAATGGCATTCAATATAGTTCCACTCCAGTTGCCAGCAGCGGGATGAACTACCATATTCTTATCTTTATTAATTACAAATAAATTTTCATCCTCATAGACAATATTAAGTGGAATATTTTCTGCTTCAAATTGTAATATTTTTTCGTCTTGTTGTACCTCAATACTAACTTTCTCTCCACCTAAGACAATGTCCTTTGAAGAGATTTTTTTATTTTCGAGTAAAATAAATCCAGATTTAATCCACACTTGAATCTTTGCTCTTGAATAGATTGACATCAACTCTTGAAGTGCAATATCTACCCTTTTACCAGTTGATTTCTTAGGTATGATTAACTCTAATTTTTCTTGCTTCATAAGGTATAATTTACATCATCACAATGATTAATCAACCTATGAAATTAATTTCAACATTAGCACTTACTTTTCTTCTATCAGGTTGTTTCTTCTTTGGCGATCCCGTTGAGTTTGACGAAACTACTGGGCAAACACCTCAATGGATACTCTCTAGAGGTGAGGCTTATGCAAGCAACAGTGACTGGCCATCAGCAATAAGAGTTTTAGAAAAAGGAGAGCAACGTTACCCAAACTCAAAGCTTGCTCCACAATTTAAATTAGATCTAGCTTATTCGTATTATAGATTCTCTGAAGATGCAGAAGCCATTGCTATGCTCGATAAATTTATTAGACTTTACCCAAACCATCCAACTGTTGATTATGCATATTATCTTAAAGGGGTCGTTCTTTTTGTGGATAGAAACTTGCTGGACAAATTCACTTTGCAAGATATTAGCGATCGCGATGTTGCCCCCCTAAAGGACAGCTTTCTTACCTTTAACATTATTGTAGAGCGATATCCTGATAGTAAATACTATGACGATGCTTTGATTCGAATGACATACCTAATGAATAAAATGGCAGAACATGAAATTCATGTTGCAAGATACTATATGAAACGGAAGGCCTATATAGCTGCTCTTAATCGGGCACAGTCTGTACTGAAAGAGTTTCCACAAACTATTCACCAAGAAGAAGCTTTAATTATTATGATTAGTGCTTATGAATTTCTTGGAATTCAAGATCTTCAGAAGGATACTGAAGAAATACTTAAATTAAATTATCCTAATAGTAAATTTCATATAAAAGATCTTCAAGCTCAGAAGAAAAATTGGTGGAATATTTGGGATAGCCTTTACGATTAATTAGAAACGTTTTTTTTATTCAATTTTTCTCTAAATTCATTTTTAATTTTTCTTCTAGTTACAAGACCAGTTTTCTTTGGCTTCAAATCTTTTTTATCAAAAGGATTTTCAGAATTTTTTAGTAAAACTTTGATCGGTGTACCAACCAATTGAAATGATTTTCTAAAAAAAGACTCCAGAAAAACAAGATAATCTTTTTTTATTTCATTTAAATGATTACCGTGAATAATGATTTGTGGGGGATTCAAACCGCCTTGATGCGCATATTTCAATTTTGGCCTTATGCCCTTAATAATTTTTGGCGGATGCGCAATTAAAGCATTCTCAAGCACAGAATTAATTTGTGGAGTTGAGAGTTTTTTTTGTGATGATTGATATGCTTTTTTGATAGCTCTCATCATTTCTGAAAAACCTGTTTTATTAATTGCTGAAATAAATACCACCTCAGCAAAATTAACAAAAGAGAGTTTTCTATCTATCTGGTTTTTTATCTTATCTTTTTCATATACATCTAATAAATCCCATTTATTAATAACGACAACCAAAGACCTTCCTGTTTCAATTATAAATGCAAGAATATGCAAGTCTTGGGCTGAAAGCCCATCTTTTCCATCTATGAGTAAAACCGCAATGTTCGACTGCTCTACAGCACTTAACGTTTTAATAATTGAAAATTTTTCTATCGTTTCAAAAACCTTTCCTTTTTTCCTAATACCTGCAGTATCCGTTAAGATGTAAGAATCTTTTCCCCAAAAAAATTCTGTTGAAATTGCATCTCTTGTTGTTCCAGGTTGGTCAAATGCAATAAATCTATCTTCTCCAAGCAATCCATTAATTAGGGTAGATTTTCCAACATTGGGTTTACCAACTATCGATATTTTTGGGTGGTTTTCATCCTCAATCTCTTCATCGCCGACTTCATCAAACGTCAATAAAAAATCTTTCAGCGCTGAAATACCTTCTCCATGCGCAGAAGACAGTCTAACTAAATTTGAAAACCCCAATGAATAAAAATCTACTAATGCTTTTTCATCAAGAATTCCTTCAGCTTTGTTTACTGCAATAATCTTTGGCTTCTCATTCTTTCTAATAATGTCAGCAATATGTTCATCGGTTGGATGCAATCCCTTCCTGGAATCAACCATAAAGATAATAATATCGCTTTCATCAATTGCTTGTTTTGTTTGGAGAGCCATTTCCTGAACAATGCCCTCCTTATTTTTTGGCTCAAACCCTCCCGTATCAACCAGTAAAAATTGACAATCTTGAATCTCTAATTTTCCATAGTGCCTATCTCTTGTGAGACCTGGCATATCAGCCACGATTGCATCTCGAGTGTTCGTTAAACGATTAAATAAACTTGATTTACCTACATTAGGCCTACCAATTATGACGATACTCTTCATTTTATTTGACCAACTAATTAATTTTTCAAACTAAATCTAATAACAATTTTTTCTTTTTCTATTACCCTTATTCCTAATGTCACCTTCTTCAACATCACACATTTCGTTTGTTGGAGCTTCAGTAGCTTCCATAGCTTGAGTAGCTTCAGTAGCTTCAGTAGCTTCAGTAGCTTCCATACTATTTTCATCGATATCTTGTTGTTCATCAATGTTATCTTCTGCTACTTCTTGTGAAACTTTTTTTAATTGTATATAAAAAACATTACCATCTAAATCAATTCCTAAGATTTTATTATCACCAATAGAATAAATATTTTTCCCTATAGGCACATCAGATGTTATTTGAGCTCTCCCTTCAACAACACCTGTTTCTGAATTTAAAAGATGCAGGTAGCCATCAAAATCACCCACTACAATATAATCGCCTGCAATAATTGGGTTAGTTATTCTTCGATACTGTAAATCGGCATTTCTCCAATTTGTTTTTCCATTTTTTTTTGAATCTAAGGAATAGAGTGAATCACTCTTGTGAGCTAAATAAATATCAAAGCCATCAAAGGCAATATTATTAAAGCTTGAAATTTTTCGAGTCCATACGGTGCTTGCGTTCCTTCTGTCAATTGCTGATAAATCACCTGATGTTGAAACTGCATAAACTTCAGAATCATTAATTATTGGTTTACTTAAGACATCACTGAGTCTATCAATATCTGTTACTCCTTTTATTTGAGATATGTTTGCCTCCCATATAAATGCACCACTTTTTTGATGTACTGCTACAATCTTTCCTGCACCAAATCCACCATAAATAACTCCATCTGAAAAGGTTAAAGAGGATGTGCCATTGAAAGCTAAGGGAGGTGATGAATGCCTATATCTCCAGTCAATATCGCCTTGCTTTAGATCGATTTGTAAAATTTCATAGTTGGCAAGCCTAATGTAGGCTTTCTGATTATTAATGACTGGTGTGGTTAAAGCCTCACCATCAACAAATATCTTCCAAATTGCATTACCTTTACTATCAAGGCACCAAAGATAACTATCCTCCGTAATGAATAGAATATTTTCAAAATCTCCACCTACACCCATCATTATTTCTTCAGAAATCTCTTTTTCCCAAATAGTTTCACCAGTTGCGATTTGCATTTTTCGCAAACTACCATCGCTAGTAGCGGCTATCACAAACTCTTCAGAAAATATAAGATTAAGGTTATTTGCATCATTATCGCCAACTTTATTCTCCCAGATTAGCTCTATAGAAGCTTTTTTGTCATAGGGTTTTATTTCAGTCGGGATATTATTAAATTCATCTGCAAAATATTGATCATCCATTTGATCAACAAAGTCTTCAACTGGTCCAAAAACGCAGCCAAATAAGAGAGATATAAGAAATATTAGAGGAATTAACCTCATTGACTAATTAAATTTAATTTATTCTCAATTACTTTATGAAGTTCTCCTTGACCAGCAAAATAACTAAGAGCAAGTTCATAAGATTTGATTGCGTTATCTTTATCACCCAATGCGAAGTAGATATCGCCTTTTAAATCATTTGCTAAGCCAATATACCCATCAGTTATGATTTTATTTGCTACCTGAAGAGCTTCGTCTAGTTTATCCTGAACCAGATACAAGTTACCTAAGAGATAATTTGCCATAGATTGTATTGATGACTCGATATTTTCACCTGAAGCCCAAACAAGCTCATTGGCTGCGGCAGAGTAATCTCCAGTTTCTACTAAAAGCTTAGAATAATAAATGGTTGCACGGGCGGCATAGGGTGAATTATTAAACTCATTTTGAAGTCTAGCTACTTTTAATTTAATTTCATCAATATTTTCTATTTTGGATACTAGTACATCTTGGAAAAGTTGAGATGCTTCTTCAGCTTTAGATTCATTGGCTCTTATAAGATATTGGTATGCAAAAAAAGCTGCTAGAAAAACTATTATTGCTGAGAATATTTTAATTTTATGTAAATTATAAAAATTCTTAAAATACTCTGATTGTTGCTCATCATTATCAAATGCCATATATTTTAATTCCTTTTTGAGATTAATCCTGGAATAGATTGGATTAAGTCTTTTGTGTACTGGTTTTTCGGATTTTTGAAAATTATATCAGTTTTTCCTTCTTCGACGAGCTTTCCATGTCTCATTACCATAACATCATCTGCAACATGTCTTACTATCCTTAAATCATGAGTGATAAATAAATAAGTGAGTCCAAACTCTCTTTGTAAGTCTTTTAAAAGCTTTAATATCTGAGCTTGGACAGAGACATCAAGCGCTGAAACAGGTTCGTCACATATCACTAATTTCGGTTCAAGAATAAGCGCTCTAGCGATACCAATTCTTTGCCGTTGGCCACCTGAAAACTGATGGGGATATTTTTTTAAATCAGATACCTTCAGTCCAACACGCTCAATAAAATTCTTAATTTTTTTTCTACGAGCATCGCCATCTTGATAGTTATGGATAAGAAGTGGCTCCTCCATAATTTGTAAGATGCTTAATCGAGGGTTTAGGGAAGCATAAGGATCTTGAAAAATCATCTGAATATCTTTTCTAATACTCTTTAATTTCTCCCCTTCAATGCTCAGCAAATCAATACCGTCGAACTTAACGCTGCCTTTATCAAGATTTACAAGACGAACTAAACTTTTAGCAAGTGTTGATTTTCCACTACCCGATTCGCCTACGACGGCCATCGTCGTCCCTTGGTTAATAGAAAAACTTACATTATCAAGAGCGTGAATATTTGTCCTTACCCTAGAAAAAAATCCTTGTGTTTGCACATAGGTTTTTGATAGATTGGTCGTTTGAAGTAACTTATTCATAAACGTTGTATTGCTCTATCTAATTTTTCATAATCTATTGGAGTTAATTGTTTTTTCCCTAATGCATCTGGAACACATCCTAGTAAAGCTTTTGTGTATGGGTGTTTTGGTTTTTTGAGAACCTGATTTACTTCTCCTCTTTCAACAATTTTGCCCTTAAACATAACAATCACATCATCAGCGATATCCTCAACAACGCCAAAATCATGAGTAATAAATAACATAGACATATTTAACTTTCTTTTAAGATCGTCTAAGAGTTTGAGAATTTGAGCCTGAACTGTCACATCAAGAGCAGTGGTAGGTTCATCTGCGATAAGTAACTTAGGATTACAAGACATTGCCATTGCGATCATGACTCGCTGCCTCTGCCCTCCTGATAATTCGTCAGGATAACTATTAACTCTTTCAACTGGAATCCCAACAAGTATTAATAATTCTTCAACTTTTTTATTAATTTTATTATTTGGTAAATCAGAATGAACAGCTATTGCCTCTTTGATTTGATAACCAATCGTTAAAACTGGGTTCAGTGAAGTCATAGGTTCCTGAAAAATCATGGCGATATCAAGACCTCTCTTTTGTCTAATTTCAAGCTCACTCATTTTGCAAATGTCTTCATTATTAAATAAAATTTCTCCTGACATTTTTAGTTGAGGTGAGAGCAGTCTTATGATCGAAAGTGCTGTTAGGCTTTTTCCACTTCCAGATTCACCAACAATACATGTTGTTTTTCCCTCTTTTACAGAAAAGGAGATGCCATCAACCAAATATAAGTTAGTATTTACTTTAGTTTTAATTGATAAGTTACTAATTTTTATGATATCTTTTTTCATATATTTAAATATTATTTTTTATAAAACTTAATATGTCTTTCTCTTTCAATTCTATTTGAGAGCCATCTTTGCGAATAAGTTTCACTTGAATGAGATTGTTTTTTAACTCATCTTCCCCAATAATAAGTGCAATTTTTGCGTTACTTTTATCAGCTTTTTTCATTTGTGATTTAAAACTTGCTGAGTCAAGGTTTACGGCAACTTTATAATCTTGATCTCTTAAGTATTCTGCAATCGTAAAAGACTTATCTCTCGATTCCTTACCTAAATTTACGATATAGACATCTGGATGAATATTGTTAACCAAATTTGCATTTTCAAGTAATAAAATAATTCTTTCAATACCAATCGCAAAACCACATGCTGGAGTTGACTTTCCCCCAAGCCTTTCTACTAAGTAGTCATAACGTCCGCCGCCTGCAACGGTGCCTTGACTGCCCAAATCACTTGTAATCCATTCAAAAACTGTTCTATTGTAGTAATCTAAACCTCTAACCAGTCTTTTATTTAATTGAAAATCAACCTGATTGTCCTTTAAGATCTGACAAAGTAAATTAAAGTGATTTTTGGCATCCTCATTTATGGAGTCAATCAATTTCGGCGCTTTTTCAAGCATATCCTGCATCTGTGGATTTTTACTATCTAATATTCTCATTGGGTTTTTATGCAGCCTTCGCTTTGCATCATCATCAAGGATCTCTAAATTTTTTTCAAAATAATCAATTAATTCTTTTCTATATTGCTCTCTGTCCTCCTTATCTCCAATAGAGTTTATCTCTAGGCGAATTATTTTCTCTAAACCAAGCGTTTTCCATAATCTGCTGAGCATAATTATCTGTTCCGCATCACTTGAGGGCTCTGTTAAGCCAAATGATTCAATGCCTAGCTGATGAAATTGCCTTTGCCTGCCCTTCTGAACATTCTCATGTCTGAACATAGGGCCTCTATAAAAAAGCTTTATTGGTCCGTTATAAGTCAAACTACCTTGTATAACAGCCCTTACACATCCAGCCGTGCCCTCTGGCCGCAAGGTCAGCTTGTCATTATTTAACTTGTCTGTCCAGCTATACATTTCCTTTTCAACAATATCAGTATGGGTACCGACACCCGCTT
>ERZ1048686.3005-NODE-3005-length-11178-cov-5.043603_pt1 | contig 11178 bp, 5 predicted proteins | sample MGYA00383099_ERZ1048686 | MGnify/ENA primary metagenome ERZ1048686 (study PRJEB29581, sample SAMEA5548369) | metagenome | biome: marine; feature: coastal; material: water | depth 25 m | study: Short-term variability in the microbial, nano- and picoplankton...
GTAGGATCGAAGAAATTGCAGGCTCCATCCCAAAGCCCATACGACAGGTCGAAGCCGCGGTCAAAGGGGCGATGTGGTTTGCGGCTTCCATTGTGCCATTTCCCGCTGATGCCAGTTTGGTAGCCAGCGAGTTTCATGGCCTCGCCCAGCGTGACCATTTGATCATTGAGGAGCTCAATCCCTCGCCCACCTTGTCTTGGGTAGAGACCGGTGAGCAAGGTGGCTCGGGTGGTGGTGCATTTCGCATTATTGTAGAACTGCCGGAAACGCAGGCCGTTGGCGGCCATTTTATCAAGATTAGGTGTTTGAATGATCTCGGCTCCATAGGGCCCGATGTCGGACCAGCCCATATCGTCCACCATAATTAATACGATATTGGGCTTCTTTTTTGCGAAGGCAAAGGAAGTCAAGAGAGCTAAGGCAAGAGCTAGGGCGAATCGTGGTTTCATCAAGGGTTCTGAGAGGAGAAAGAGAAATACGGTAAAACTAGGTACTTTTTGTCATTATCTGGCTCGCAGTTGGAATAGAGGTGAGTTTTATGGTAGGCCTCAGGCTCTCTCTAACTTTCGTTTTGCGGATACTAGTGGTCTTCTTCTCAGGATAATCTCTCATTGATTCATAATAAATCTCTTGGAATTTAAATGGTTTTGATTTGATGAAGTTTATCAATAAGATCTATGAAAACCTGTGAGATAGATGAGCAAAAAGAAACTTGTCTATTTTTTAGAGATGATTTCAATCCTCGGATCATGAGACAATTAATCGTAAGAGCCGCTCTCGGGTTACCTTTATCTTTGCTCGGGGACACTCTGGGGCATTGGAGATTTGACGAGCCAGATGCGGCGCCGGGAGGAAGTGTTTTATCGCCGAGCAATGTGGCTAATGAAGGTTCCTTCGATGCGATTGTGGCTGGAGGGAACCCTCTTTATTCCGATGATATTCCAGCTCCGGAAATTTTTGATCCGATCACGAGAGCGACTTTCCCCAACAAGTTTTCTTTAGATGCCACCGCTGCCAGTTCTCAGCTCACCGTCATTCAAGATACCTCTTTTGATAGCTCTTTTACGGTCGAGTTTTTTGTTAAGTATATCGGAGCGCCCCCTTCTTACGAAAGTGTCATGACTCGTCGAGAGGCCCGTGATCTTGGTTGGCAGATCGATTTTGATCATGCCACAGGAAATTCTTTTGGGCGGATTCGAAGTCGCTGGGATACTCCCGCCGGAGAGCCTGATGATGTCGATGACCGAGATGTAGATGAGAATTTTAATTTTGTGGTGGGCCCTCAGGGAAACCAAAACGCTCCCAAAGTCTATGTGGATACGGGTGCGAAGGATGAATTTGGGGCTGATGTTGGACCCCAAAACACGGGGAATACGAGTGATTACGTTTACGATGCGGCCAGCCTAAACCCAAATGAGCTAGATTTGGCTCTTCAAGGGGATGGAGTTAACGATGACGAAGATTGGCATCACGTTGCGTTAACCTTTAACGATGAAACTGGTGAAATACGATTTTACTTTGATCATGACCTAAGCCAGTCAAGAACGCTAAGTGACTCTGAAGGTGATGGGTATACTCATCCCGTTGCAGACCTTCTTTTCGGGAAACTCACGAATGCCGAATATGGACTCCTAATGGACGAAGTTCGGCTTTCAGACGCTATTTTAACGCCTGCTGACTTTCTCAGGGTGCCTCTTCCTGAAGTCGGAGCATCAGTTGGCTACTGGAGAATGGAGGATGAAGACGCAGCTGAGGGAGGTGACATCTTTTTAGCAAAGAATGATTCCTCAGATTTTCATGAAGCAATATTCCAGAATGGGAGCCCAAAATATTCCAAGGATATTCCAGGTGCCTTTATTTATGATCCAATTTCAGCACAATCTTTGACCAATACTTACTCAATGGATGCCAGTGCTGCTAACTCTCGACTTAGAGTCACAGACGATACGGTTTTTAATTCGTCGTTTACCCTCGAACTCTTCATGAAAATCGGTGGTGAGCCGGGTGGATATCATTCGTTTGTGCGCCGGCAAGAGTCCGCCGAACAGCGTTGGCAGATCGACTTTGATCACGCTGCGAAGGGGAGTTTTGGCCGTGTCCGTGTCCGGTTGGACACTCCCGATGGAGACAATGCTAATTTCGTGGCAGGTGAGCAGGGCTGGACCAATATTCCAGGCGACCGAAGAATTTGGGTCGATACAGATTCTGGGGATGGTTTGCCCGCCAGCTACGATGATGCCACAGATTGGTCGCTCGATGGTGATGGCATTAATGATAATCAAGCATGGCATCATGTTGCCATTTCGTTTGACGAAGAAAGCTCAGAAATAAGTTTCTATCTAGACTACCAACTCTCGCAATCGCGGAGATTGGTAGATAGTGATACGAGTGGCTACGTCCATCCCGCAGCTCCAATTGATTTTGGGAAACTTACAAATGCTGACTACGCTCTTTTTGTTGATGAGGTTCGCTACACTGGCGCAGCTCTCTCGCCGCTTCAGTTCTTACAGGCTATGGACTCACCTGTTCAGCAAGCTGCGGGGCTTGCTATTACGTCAGTTGTCTATGACCCCTCGGCGCCTAGCGCGACAGTGACTTGGAACTCAATCCCGGGCTATCGCTACAGCCTTGATTATTCGACTGACTTGGATAACTGGTTGGAAATCCTGGAAGAAGAGATCGCGGACGATGATACGTTTTCATACACCGATACCGATCTTGAGGGAGGTCAGCCCCGTATTTTTTATCGAGTTCGCGAATACAAATAAAATCCCAACTTATCCCTTTTTACCTATCATCAGTTGATCAATCAAGGAGGAGGTATCCTCAATACTTTTATCACTCCCCTCCCGAGTGGCCCAGCCAGAGAAGCCGGCTTCCTTGAGGGCGGCGCGGACTTTATCCCAGTCGACATCTCCTTCGCCGAGGCGACAGAATCCATTCTTTTTGCCCCAATCCTTAATGTCGAGTTTCACAGTGCGGTGTCCGAGGGTGCGAATCCACTCTTCGGCGGGGGCGAACTTCTGCATGTTGCCGATATCAAAGTAGGCACCTACCCACGGATTATCAAATGCATCGAGGTAGTCGCGAAACTTATCGGGTGTCTCGCAGAATCCATTCCATACGGTTTCGATCAAAACGCGAACCCCAAGACGGCTCGCGAGGGGGAGAACTTTACGCACTTCTGCGATAGAGCGGTGCCAGACATGATCGTGGGTTTCATTTGCTCCGTTGACCTTGCCGGGCACGAGGAGGACGGATGATCCACCGAGGCGGTGTGTGTCTTGAATGTTCTGCTTCATCATGGCTAGACCCTTCGCCCGAGTATCCGGGTTGGGGCTGCTTAGCCGCGTGCCCCAGTGCCAGCCACAAACCATTCCATGAAACATCACGCCAGTCTCCTGCGAGGCTTTTGCATAGTCGGCAGCTTGTTTGGCGTTCCCGCTTTCCACTCCATCAAATCCGAGGTTTTTGAGACGAGTGAAAAATTCGAGAGGAGTTTCATTCCTTTTCTTTCCACCTTTCACCGCCTTAAAAATCCGGCCTTCGAGAGACACTGTTGCGGTTTCGGTGTCCTTACCAGTGGCACGTGATCCAGTGAGAGCAGTGGCAGTTGCTAAACTGGTGGTGGTAAGAAATTGGCGGCGGGAGTGGGAGGGAGTCATATGGAAATAAATTGCGGGGTCGAAACTTCGATAATATTAATCAGCACAGCCCCTTTTTGGGAAGGTCAAATGCCCATTACTCATAGTGCCTCTGGGTAGGCGATATCCAAATGGGAAAGAACGATCCGTAATTTGTTTCTTTTCCCTCTTTGGAATAAGCGGGCATAAATCATTGAGCAGCACAAGGTGGCCCGGAAGTTCAACCTCATCGAGATGACCAGACCGGAAAGACGATCAGACGAAAGAGAAGAAGTTTTCGCGCGCGGCTTAAAAAATCACCTCAAGATCAGGAAGTTCTTTCTTTAAGGCAGCAGCTCCTTTTTTGGTGACTTGAGACTGCCATAGATAGATTTTCCTAAGTTTTGATAAGTCCTTAAGCTTCATCAAACCTGAATCGGTGACTTGAGTTCCCCATAAGTTTAACCATTCCAATCCCTCTAGATCACCAATTGTCTCAAGCGTCTTATCCCCAATTTGGGTTTGGCTAAGATCGAGTTTCTTTAGCCTCGTCATTTTTGGAAGTTCGGTTTTGAGAGCATTATCAGTAACCGAGGTGGCACCAAGCTTTAAGCTGGAGAGGACGCCACTCACCGGCGCAATTTTCAAAAACATTTCATCAGTCAGCTTTTCCCTGAGACTTACTGCTGTGAATTCTAGATCGGATGAATCCTGTGAAACAAAATTCAAAGATGTTTTGAAAGTCATCTCTTGCTTTAGAGTTGCCAGCGTGGACTGGAGGGCGTCACGTTTTGCCAGCTTTTGGAGCTGGGCCGTTTTTTGAGCAGCCTCCATTTCTTTTCTTTCCTCGGGGCTCGCCAACATTGCCGCTGCCGCCAAGATTTCTTCCGGAGCGCCCATTTGAGCCAAAGTTTGATCTTTTAAAGTTTTGCCTTCAGGAATTTTGTCCACCCACCATGTCATCAACTTGATTTCATGGGACTCCATTTGGGTTTTCTTTGGTGGAGGCATGTGCATGTCATCATCTTTAGGCAAGGCAATGACCTCTATCATGTAACTGTTCTTGGAATTCCCCGGAACTAGGGTGCGAAACTCTTCACCATCTTGGCTGTCGCCTCCAATCAACATATTTTCGAAGGTGTCCATCCATAACCCACCTTTGTCTTTGTTTTTGGCTTCAGAGTGACAGGAATGGCACTTTTCTTCCATGATCGGCACTATGACCTCAGCAAAAGCCAATCGATCTTTAGGGGCCTTCGCTCCCTTGGATTCTAGAATCAGAACAAAGCAGAGCAGAAGATAACAATATTTCATAGAAACTGAAATCTACATTCCTCCGTATTCTTGTCAGGAATAAAGATACAGAAAATCCAAAGTTGAATCAAACTTCCGGAAGGTTCAAATAATCGCGAATCACTCTGACTCGTAACTTATTGATCCATAGAGAAATAACCGTAAAGAAACGTTTAGCGGATCACTTCCCCCGATTTTCCTGGTTCGCCCGATGATGTGGGGAGTCCTTAGGGAGGATGGCAAGGGTCGCAGAGTTCGACGGAATACCGTTTGCCAGCCGGGTTTTCACGGACGCGAACTGTGGACTATCGATGAGGTTCTCATACTCATGCGGGTCATTTTTGAGATCATAGAGTTCCTCGAAACCATTACCGTAGCGGATGAATCGGTAGCGCTCATCGGAGACCCCGTGTGAGGGGTTTTTTTCATTCCCAAATTGGAAGGAGCAAAGGGCTAGGCGGTCACGTTTAGCGCCCGGATTTTTGAGCTGTGAGACTAGGGATAGTCCATCGCACTGGCTGGGAATGGGAAGGTCTGCCAGCTCGCAAAGAGTAGGGTAAACATCGGTGAGGGTTGCTGGCTGCCTTGTTTTTTCACCGTCTTTGCTCACACCTGGAGCGTGGATGAAGAGGGGGACCCGCGAGGTCTGATCCCATAACGCAAACTTTTCCCAGTTGGCCTTTTCACCAATATGGAAGCCGTGATCGCTCCAGAGAACTATAATGGTGTTGTTCTTCATGCCGGGTGTTCGATCGAGGGCGTCTAGAATTCGCCCCAGCTGATGGTCTACGTAGGAGATACTGGCGAGGTATCCTTGCATCAGCTTTTTCCATTGCTGATTTTCGATCACCCATTTGTGCCAGTGGGTTCGACCGTGGTTATGAGCGTCGCTGAGATCATCTTCGCGATAAGGAGGCAGTTTGATTTCCTTGAGTGGGTATTTGTCAAACCACTTGCGGGGAACTTCCCAGGGGATATGGGGGCGGAAAAGCCCTACGGCGAGGAAGAGAGGTTTTTCACGCTCTTGCTTCATTTGTTCGATGGCCCAGTCGACAACCATATGGTCACCGGTTTGTTCGTCAGTCTGTTCGAGGGGCGCGGCTCCGAAGAGCTGCGAGCTACCACCTAGTGGGCGCCCTTTGCTAAGGCCGGCCTGTTTGTCGGATATTAGATCTGGTCTGGGCCAGTCTGGAGCAATCGGATTATTCGGGTCCCCACGATATTCGTCCCAGGCTTCTGGATCGTTCTGAGAATCGTGCGGGGTCCACTGAAGGGTATGGAAGATTTTACCACCTCCTGCTGCGTGGTAGCCGTGATCACGGAAGTGCTGGGAGAGTACGACCGCATCTTCAAGTAATTTAGATTCATGGCGCCAGCGGGGTCCTCGTGCGCCGAACATATTACGATAGATGCCGGATCGTGTGGGATGAACGCCAGTCATGACTGCTACTCGTGATGCATGACAGACGGGAGCGGCACAATGGGCGTTCGCGAAGGTGACCGACCGCTTTGCCAGACGCTCAAAGTGAGGGGTTTGAATTCCCGGATGGTTATCGAGTGGCGAAATGTAGTCGTTCAGGTCGTCAATCGCGATGAAGAGGACGTGAGGTTTTCCGACTACGGGGAATCCGACGAGCAAGAGGAGGGTGATGATTGGAAAGAGCGAGCGCATGGCAACAGGAGAGAGAGGAAGCTCTAGGCTATTTTTCTTTTTTCGGGTCATAGCTTGGAATGGGCCAGGGCTGCACCCCGACTCGATCCGCCCAAGATTGCCAGGCGGCCACCATGGAATTGAGCTTATCGGGCATTTTCTTAGCAAGGTCGTTCAGTTCGGTTCGATCGGCGTCCATATCATAGAGCTCCCACTTGCGGGCTTGGTTTCTGCGATACATCGATACAATTTTCCACTTACCGTCCCGAAGTCCGAGATTACCATGGTGCTCAAATCCGATGGGGCTCTCTCGGGGAAGGGGGTTTCCAGCAAGAGTTGGAATTAGGCTTACGCCTTCCATGGGCTGGATCACATTGCCATTATAATTTTTCGGGTAAGTTGCTCCTGCCGCCTCTACGAAGGTGGGCATCAGGTCGATGAGATGAGAGACCTCATGGATGATTTTGCCATTTTGATCGGAGGCAATCCCTCGAGGCCAGCTGACAATGAGTGGAGTGCCGATTCCTCCCTCATAGGGGTCATGCTTATAACCCCTAAAGGGGGTATTGGAAGTATTAGCCCAGCCTGGGCCGTACGCCACAAAAGTGTCATCTCCGCCAGGCATAGTCTCGGGTCCGGTTCGGACAAATCGTCCGTCGCGAGTCTGCATGGGAGGCCAAATTTTAGTTTGTAGCCCGTCCTTGCCCAGAGGTTTGAACTTAAATTGTTCCTTCTTTTGCGAGTTGTTTGCCCGACCGTAGCCTTCTGCACAGCCTCCATTGTCTTGGAGGTAAATCACTAGAGTATTATCAAAGAGTTTCTGTTTCTTGAGCTCGTCGACAATCCTTCCGATGCCACGGTCCATAATTTCGGTCATCGCGGCATAGACTTCCATGCAACGAATGTCCCAGGCTTTATGCTCGAAGCCTTCCCAATCGAGTCCTTTGGACATTGCCCATTTCTTATCGATAACACCCATCTCAATGGCCTTCTTATATCGGGCTTGGCGAATTGAAGGGTATCCTTCGTCGTAAGCTCCCCGGTATTTTTCGATATCAGTTTCCGGGGCGTGCATGGGCCAGTGGGCGCTGGTGTGGGAGACGTAGAGGAAAAAGGGCTTATCTGATGTCTCGTTGTTGCGACAGTGATCGCCGATGAATCTGATCGCATTGTCACTGATGGCGTCAGTGTAGTAGAAGGATTCGGGTTGATAGCCGGGGTCATTTTTGTGAGTTATATAGGTATTGCCTCGGCAGAGGGTGGCAGGATCATAGAAACTACCTGCTCCCGTGATAGTGCCGTAAAAGCGGTCAAAGCCTCGCTGCATCGGCCATGCTGATCTATCCCCACTCGGGTTCTTGTGTCGGGTCAGATGCCATTTGCCAGACATATAGTTCTTGTAGCCAGCTCCTTTGAGAGCTTCGGCAAGGGTCACACAGCGGTTGTTAATGGATCCTCGATAGCCAGGCCAGCCCCGGTCACCTTCCATCAGTCCCATACCCGTTTGGTGAGAGTAGAGTCCGGAAATTAGAGCGGCGCGGGTGGGACAGCATCTTGAGGTGTTGTAGAACTGGGTGTAGCGCAGACCGTTCCGGGCAAGTTCGTCGAGCACGGGTGTTTTTATTTCACTCCCGTAACAACCGATGTCTGAGTAGCCCATGTCGTCGGCCATTATTAGGACGATATTGGGCCGTTTCGGAGCAGCGCTTAGAGCCCAAAACCCAGAAGTAAAAAGGAAAAGGATTAATCTCATGGTTTTGGTGATTTGATGGTAACAGTAAGAACTTGGGTCGATCGCTCTTAAGGAGCTACAACAGGTGATAAGGGAAGTAGTTAAAGACCTAGATTAATGGCTTTTATCGTTCGTGTTTGCGTGACGGTCCAATCGATTAGAGGCGTGGTTTGATGAGGAGCCGGAAAAATTCGCGCTCCAAGCTGTCTAGAGGAGTTGCGCTGCGCAGTGTTATTTGGGCGGTGCCGTCTCCGTTATCATCTAATGAGACGAGAGTCATTACTTCGGCCGCCACCCATTTTCCAGTCTCCAGGTCAGGAGAATGCTGGACTTCAAAAATAATATCGTCTGCTGCTAAGTTCATCTGAAAACTAAAGGTAGGATAGTTACGCAAAGTTCCAGTTTCGTCGTCAAAGCGCCCGGTCGAAATCACTGGTAAGCCAGTTGAAGCGGGGTCGGCGTCGCTGGTGCCTAAAAAGTATTCCAAGAGTGCAGTTGAACCGTCTTCATCTCTATCGGCGTTCGGATTTCCGGAGAATTTGGTTGCGTCGCTTGCACCTGGGGTTCCACCAATCGTGGTGCTCGGGCGCCAGTTCAGCGGATTGGCATGGTCGGGAGCGCTTTCGGGGGCAATCAGGACAAGACTTGGGCCGTCACCATCTGGGCTGGTTGGCCAATCTAGAGAGTCGTCGTAAGTGAACTCGTGGATGGTCGACCCCGCCCCATAGGAAAGTTTCATATTCTCACCACCATTATCAATTTTGTCGCCACTCTGCCATTCGCCCGCGATTGGCAAGCCAGCAGAGTAGCGTGATTCGAAGGCTGCTTGGTTGCGCACAATTAGGAGATAAGCCCCGGGTGTGAGAGAAGTGATTGCTCCTTCAGAAAAGTTAAAATCGACTCCTTTGGTAAAGCGTAATTCGGTGAGGTCGAGGGTGAGACTTTCGCTGATATTTTTCATCTCAATATACTCGAAATCGCTATTGGAATATCCTGCTGCGATCTCATCCGGGTTGGCATCTAGTGGGTGATACATGATCTCAGTGATCATGAGGTTCTCTTGCCATGGCGTCACATCGGGCTCGCTCACGGTGAACTCGACGGGTTCTGACCAGTGGCTTGCTCGCCCGGAGTTATCGAGGTGGCGAACTCGCGCGCGGTAGGTGCTACCTACCCGGGCTCCGCTGGCGCTGCCGGGGAAAGTGAAAGTATCGTTGAACGAGCTCATACGTTCGGTCTGATAAAACGTTTCTGCTTCGTAGATATAGCGATCACCGCTCCTATAATTTGGTGTTGATGGGTTATGCACTTGGCTGATGCGCCATTCCATCGCTCCAAAAGTTCCACTACCTTGTGGATCTGAGAAAGTGGATGATTTGAAGGTCAGCGTGTCTGTCGGGAATCCGGCATTTCCAGTGTAGTTAATCGTTGGTCTGTTTGGGATGGCGCTGTCAGTTTGTTTTGCTGCGAGCTTGTTGCGGCCGTAGCCATCCACGGTGAGGAAGTCTTTGGTGTATTGAGTGAGGTCCTTAAAAGTGCGGTTTGGCAGCAGGGATGTGGTGAAGTTGGCATACCAGATTCCCTTTTTTCTTTTACGGGGATGATAATCCCACATTGCTTGACTGGCTTCCACTAGGTTGTCTGCTCCACCTCGAGTCATAAAGCCGGCAAACTCGTCGGTCAGTTGAGACGATTGATCGTTATCAAGAAACAGGTCGAGAATTTCGCGCACCCGATTTTCGTAGGCTTGGTTTATTTCGGGATATTGTAAGCAGTGGTAGATCTGTTCCCATTGAGAGGTGTCGCCGCGTCCAAGGTGTGGTCTGTCCTCAAAGGTTAAGTCGAGATCCCATGGTAGGATATGCCACTTGTTTGTCTCCGAGTTGTGATAGTAGTTCACATTCTCATGATTACGCATGTCGGAGTTGTTAATTGCGAGATTCATCGCGTTGAAGGCGAAGTAGTCGTTAAAGTCGAGGTTGCTTTCCCACTGTGTTTGTGAAGTCCGGCGGTTGTGTAGGGCCTGAAAGGCAAAAAGGTCGCTTTTGTTAGAAACTTGCGTGGCGGCTTGATTTCGAAGGCTGGAACCACTTCCGCCGTGCACGTTGTAGATGTTTCCGTCCGGTAGACCGCGCGCGTTGAGGAATTCGGCTTCGGGCTGCTCAATTGCGTTATACAATCCCCAGAAGTCGCCACCATACTGGTCAGCAGCCGGTGCTTCGTCGCCGTTGTCGATCACTCGGAAGTGGAAGAAGTGGGTGTTGCAGCTGGTGCCACCAGAGATCTGGTAGGCTCTGAATCCTAGTGATTCGCAGAACATCGTGCCGTCGGTTGAGGCGTCATTACGCCACCACGGATTGGAACCGGGAAGAACATTGATCTTATCCCAAGGGACCTTGTATTTTTTACCGTAGTTATCGCGTGCTTCGAGCGGGTGGGTGTTAGGGAAGTTGATCTTCCATTTATTACGTCCGACCTGCCGAGTTGAAGCATTTCCACGGATTCGGTAGCGCATGTGGTCGTAGACCTTTCCGTCGTAGACCCAGGTGCCGAGGTAACGATAAGCGCCATCGTTGGGTCCAGTCCATTGGCAGGCAACAACGTCGGATTGCTTGGTGATGAGATGGTAGACTGCAATGCTATCAAGCGCTTCTGCCGGATAGGTCACGTTAGGAGCAACTCCGGGTCTCTTTGAAGCATTCCAATCTGGAACCCCATTATAACAAAAATAGGCGAAATTTGGTGCTTCGTCGTCGGCGTATGGCGTGCGCACTGATGCACCAGTAATGTCCGTGACCGTGATGCGATAGCGGATCAGCCGCCGATGGGTCTGCAGCGTGCCGGGCAAAGTCACACTGAAAATTGAGTCTCCAGCGATG
>ERZ1048686.3008-NODE-3008-length-11175-cov-4.390018_pt1 | contig 11175 bp, 9 predicted proteins | sample MGYA00383099_ERZ1048686 | MGnify/ENA primary metagenome ERZ1048686 (study PRJEB29581, sample SAMEA5548369) | metagenome | biome: marine; feature: coastal; material: water | depth 25 m | study: Short-term variability in the microbial, nano- and picoplankton...
GTCATTATGATCTTCTGAAATACAGATGTCTTCTATTTTGCAATCAAGGCTGGGGAGTGTTTCTTCCATGATAGTACACTTGGAAAATTACCAATATTCGGGGAGCCCTGGAAGTGTTTCTTCGAGTATGCTGTGGATCGCTTTTCGTGAAGCAATCGGCAATTTCGAAAATTCAGGCTGATTGTTTTCCCCTGTCAGTATTTTCCAGAGTTTGTTATAAATTTTAGTTTTCAGCCTTTCTGGCATGGACTGAAAGGACTCACTGTAGATGAGGTAGCTGCAAGGGTATTCGAAGAGCCTTGTTTCGAGATTAAAATCCCTCAAGGAACGCTCATGAGAATCCTTAGGCCCCATGTTCCTGAAGGCTTTTTCATAACTGGACGAGGAATGAATGGCATGCTTTAAAGGTGCTTCATCAACAAAAAGCATGTATCTCAAAAAGGCATCGATTTTATGTTTGAGATAACGAAGGTGACCATAGGTGCTCAACATGATCTTTGTTTCATAGTGCATGCGCGTGATGAAATTATGCATGTGCCCCTGATGTTCCAGTACCATTAAGGCAGCTATATCACTTGTTGCTCTTGGGTAAGGCGACAGATTGAAAAACTGCTTTAGTTCCTTCAGATTACCGAGATAGTTGGGGAATTCTTTCTGTCTTTCATAAGCTGCTTTGCCAAACAAGTTACCTCGATGTAATTGGTTGCCATGTTGTCCCGTAACAAACCAGCCACCCCAGCGATCTTTTAACGGAGTGCGATGATTGACTTGGCTGGTGCCTGAAATGAGGTCGACTAGGCCAATTTCATCCACTTCAAAGGACCGAATCAGATGGCCTGGCACCCCCATGGTTTTAGACGAAGCGTGACACTCCAGGCATTGATCTGTTCGTATGAATTCAGGTTTTTTCTCAGGATTTTGCTCCAGAGTGTAAAAGACACCCCCGAGGCTTTTGTCCACTGCCGAAATTTCCAGGAGATCGGAGCCTTGAACATATCCCACGTAGGTATTGTCATCAAAATACAACGCACGTGGTGTAGAGGGGGAGATTTTATGTCGTTGGAATGAAGTTTTGGAAAAAACAAGAACCTGCGAATCAACAGGGATATTCAGTTTTTCAAGTAATGACAACAGATAACCCTGTCCATCGTGTGCGAATTCCAATTTAACCTCTCCTTTTTCGATTGCCTCTTGGAGACACGCTACCAAGCTGGTGTCTTGCTGGTCACCATATCCGATCGTATCTTCTTCGAAAGGCATCATGTGCGTGGCTCCCTGGAAATCGTCGCTTCCCATCACTCCATGATGCCCAACAGAACCAAAACTCAGTAGGCCCGTTATCAGTGCATGATACATACAAATCAGGCATTTGTTTGAACGTGTTGCAGGATGCTTGGATTCTTTCATAGATAACTCAATCCATTGAAAGTGTCTGAACTTGACTCAACTATCCCAATCTTGCCGCTGTATGGGCATTTATTGTTTTTTAGACCGTATCTTAATGTCATCCCTCACAATCGAGTTTGTTCGTGCTCGATCTCATGACGATTTCCGCTGGAATCACTTTTGATTCCACAGGCTTGTTTTGGAGCAATCCTTCCATCAGGTCCATGGCAACCTCGCCTTGCCTCAACTTTGGCTGTCGGACGGTGGTCAGGGGCACCCGGAAATGTTCACTGGTCAGAATGTTACCAAACCCAACCACAGAAATATCTTCTGGGATGCGAACACCTTGATCCATCAAATGGCCAGCCGCGCCTATGGCTATCAGATCATTGACCGCCTGCAATGCCGTTGCGTTTGTTTGTTCCGATAGCATTTGTGCCGCCGTCTGGGCTCCTTCTTGTACCGTTCCCCCTGCCTGGAAAACCAAATGGTCGTCCCAGGGGATTCTGGCCTCTCGTAATGCCAGGCGATATCCCTCCAATCGATCTTTGGCCCAGGGAGCTGCCAATGGGCCGGAGAAAAAAGCAATGCGACGATGGCCAAGTCCTATCAGGTGTTGTGTTGCCATCATGGATGCCTGAAGACTGTTGGTCTCAACGTTGGTAAAGTTTTCACAGAATGAAGCTCGGTGTCCCAGAATCACGCAAGGAGTTTTGTGTTTAAGGATCTCCTGATAAATTGGAGCATTTTCCTCAAGTCGGTATACCGGCGAAATAAACAATCCATCGACTCGACGTGAGAGAAACCTTCGGATGCAGGCTGCTTCCCGCTGTGGATTATTCAATGAATGCGCAAAGAGGATATCGTAGCCACTTTGATAGGCTCGTTCTTCAATGGCCATCATGACGCGAGCGTAAATGGGGTTTGTAGCAGCAGAAATCACCAGTCCAAGAAGTCTGGTTTTACGATTGCGTAAACCTCTGGCCGTGACGTCGGGAACGTAGCCCATCTCTTCTGCAAGACGACGTATGCGTTCCTTCGTAGCCGCGGAAATATCGGGAGCATCCCTCATTACTTTGGACACTGTCATCACCGACACACCCCCAGCTTTTGCTATATCCTTGAGTCGAATCATGTTCCTGTTGGATTGGTGAGAACACCTAATACTCTCGATCCTAGCTTATAGTCAATCAGCTTACAATGCCGGGTTTAATGAATGAGCGCATTCCTGTTTAAGATCATTGATATGCATGGGGCTTTCGTTGTATGAAATCTGAGACATGAGTAGAGTTTTGATCATCGGGGCTGGTGGAGTAGGGCGAGTGGTGGCGCATAAATGCGCTCAACTACCGGATGTTTTCAGTGATATTTGCCTGGCAAGTCGTACGCAATCCAAGTGTGACCAAATTGCCTCTGAGCTAAACTGCCCCATTCAGACCGCTGCTCTCAATGCCGATGAAGTCGGCCAGACAGTAAATTTGATCAAACGCTTTCGCCCTGATCTTGTCATCAACGTCGCATTGCCTTACCAGGATCTTGCGATTATGGATGCATGCCTTGAGGCTGATGTAGATTATCTGGACACGGCTAATTATGAGCCACCCGATGAAGCACGATTTGAATATAAGTGGCAATGGGCTTATCAGGAGAAATTTAAAAAAGCAGGACGCATGGCTTTGCTTGGATCCGGCTTTGATCCCGGAGTGACCAATGTCTTCTGTGCTTACGCTCAAAAGCATCTCTTCGATGAAATTGAACAAGTGGATATTCTGGATTGTAATGCTGGCGACCATGGATATCCATTCGCTACCAATTTCAATCCAGAGATCAACATACGAGAAGTCACTTCCATCGGACGCTATTGGGAAGAAGGAGACTGGAAGGAGACACCTCCCTTGTCGGTTAAACGCGATTTTGATTTTCCAGAGGTAGGAGTGCGTCGAGCCTATTTGATGTATCACGAAGAATTAGAATCCCTTGCGTTGCACTTGAAAGGGCTCAAGCGTATTCGGTTCTGGATGACCTTTGGCGAGTCCTATCTGACACATCTGCGTGTACTCGAAAATGTCGGAATGACAGGCATCAAACCAGTGGAATTTCAAGGGCAGCAAATTGTTCCTCTCCAGTTTTTGAAAGCCTTGCTTCCTGACCCAGCTTCATTGGGGCCTCGCACCAAGGGGAAAACATGTATCGGCTGTCTGGTTGACGGAAGCAAAGACGGGAAGCGTCGGCGCGTTTTTATCTACAATGTCTGCGATCACCAGGCATGCTATGAGGAAGTCAAATCGCAAGCTGTTTCCTATACGACCGGAGTGCCCGCCATGATTGGCGCCAAGCAGATTTTGTCAGGGCAATGGCGAAAGCCTGGCGTGTTCAACATGGAGCAATTGGATCCAGATCCATTCATGACGGATCTCAATGCTTGTGGGCTTCCGTGGAACGTGCTCGAAATGCCTGTTGAAGAGGCTGAATCTTGAGTTGCCGCCGTCATTCTCCCTGAGCCACACACTGCCTGCGTTACTTGTGTTTCATGCGATGAGTTCTGACCTTTGCTCCGTTGAGCGAGTTTAAATTTCAAGTGGAATCCACAGGCGATAATGAATGGTAAATGCACCGTGAGCAGAAAATAACCCAAGCTCAGGAATGAGCGACGCCTGATCTTGAGGGAAATCCTACCTGTCTTTCCATATTGTTCTGGCTTCGCCTGGGAGAATTCCCTTTAACTCCAGATCTCCTGTCCGGGATTTGTGCTGCATGGGATTTTTTTTTGATTTTCCAAATCAGCATCAGGATTTGCCACTTCCTGATATGGGAGAAATTTGAATGAAACGCCTGAATGTGCACTGATTTCTGGACGGTAACCGATCCCTGCTTGCCAAGCATCAGCTGCTCTCTTTGAGTATCTCTGAAGAAGTAACGGAGATGTGCTGATATGCATTGCCTTGGAAACGGTCAGATCCTGGAGATAATTGAATCAAAGGTGATCCTCGCGTCTTCGGGAATGGCATGATGACGTAAATGCCACAAGGCTTGACCGATGATCCATGTCAAAATAAGCATTGTGATAATCTGCGAGCACGATCCATTGAGAGGATTAGTCGGCTGAAGATTGGATTTGGGACCTTTCCATTCCAAGGTGATACCGATGCAGGGAAAAGCTAAACGAACCATCCACGCCCAACCTGGCTGATTACAGGGTTCTTATGGCATAATGTTCCTAGCGATACCTTTCACAACACAGGATGTTACATATGGAGGTTTGTCGTATTCCGTTTTGACGCGGAGCAGAAGCCTTTCGGTATTGCTGTTACGCAGATGGCGGAATGGAAGAGGTGCTTGAATTGTTTCCGTGTTATCTGGCGAACCAGGATCCAGTCTCAGTTCCCAGAGAATGGAAGAAGATCATATGCGCTGATCAGAATCGAAAAATCGCTCCTGCTTTCAAAGTCACCTCTGTCTGACGCAATGTCAGGGTTAAATTTTCAGCCAGATAATTCTGGTTGAAAACGGCGAACAATTTTGAACCAGGGCGGTATTCCCAGATCAATCGACTATTATAACCCACGGATTCCGAGAGGCTGTCGTACTGAACCAGGTGTGCCCATACAAGATTCGTTGTAAAATTGATCAGCGCCCGGCCAGCGCCGATATGGGCATCGGCGACTCCCTGGGGGAAACTGACGTGGTTGTAGGCATAATCTAAGCTAAGTCCTAAACGTTTCCATGGGTAATAAGTCGCCTCCGCTCCCACGCGCCAGCGATCTCCAAAATAAAAATCACCGTAAGATGCGCTGAGTTCTCCCGATACTTTTCGGCGGCTGGCAAAATCAATGCCTATCCTATATTGGTTCCACCAATAATCCCCGGCTGGAATGGTCAGATCTCTCAGGATAGTAAAATCGTTATCAGGGCCATCAAACTCACGGATGTAGCTCACAAAAATCTCGTCACCGGAATTTAATTCCAGCCAAAGGGGAGTGATGCGATGTTCGGCTGTTTCAAGTATGTTGAATCGATCGGTGTAATGTTCTGTGCGGTATGCAATGTGGTATTGCCTTAACCAAGGAACGGATGTGGGGCGGGGGTTCCAACTCCCGTAAGTATAATAACCTCTCACATTTTTTCGTTGGACAAATCCCAAGGCAGGATCAAATGCATCTGACACTTCAATGAACTGGGCGTTGGCTCGAAATAGATCATTTGGATAAGCCAGGGAAGTTCCGTAGGAAAATCCAGAGTCCGCTGAGGGGCCATCTGTTTTGGTGCTAAGCGCAAAGACATTTGCTTCAAATGTCTTTCCATTCAAGAATTCAGATGTGCGATACCTGAAATCTGGTCCAACCAGGAAATTGTCGTTGGCTGAATTCGGATCCCCCATGGTGGTGATCACCCCGACACTCGATTGTTCCCATACATCCCGGGCCACACGACCGGCGAAAACATTCTGAACACCCAGGCCGTTGTGATCTTCCAAAACGGCGTCGGTGAAGCCCATGCTATATTTTCCTGCCCTTCCAGCCATTTTAGCGGCAATCAGCAAAGGGACGGTTTCTCCGTTATTATCGCGCCCTATGCGTCTTGTGAAAAAAGGAATGACAGGCTTTCCCAGACCGATGCTTCGACCTGTCACTGGCAGTCCTCCGTATTCAAATACTCCGCTGTCCTCGAGAAAGAAGGCACGTCTCTCCGGGAAAAAGAGAGGGAAGCGCGTAAAGTTCAATTGCCGTTGATCAACTTCCGTTTCTGCGAAATCCGTATTGTAGCTTAAAGTGGCGCTTAGCTTGGGTGTGATTCGATATCGAGCATCAGTGCCGAAATTACCCGTCATATCGGTATCCTGCTCGGCGCGGCTCATTCGGGCCAGAGCGTATGGGGAAATTTCGATACCGAGTCCCTGTTTCAATCCCGTGAGTCCCAGGATGTCCCCGGCTTGACTGACATGAAAGGTGTGTAAATGTGGTCTAGCCCCAGTCCAACGTCCTCTTTCCACTTTTCTGGAAATGGATCGACTGATGTTGAATCCCCAGACGTCTTTTCGCGGATCAAAGCTCAAAGATTTTAAGGGAATGGCAAGCTCGGCTTTCCATCCCTCCTTATCTACTGAACCAGCAGCACGCCAGACTCCGTCCCAATTTGAATTGAGAAAAATGTTATTGCTGACGATTTGATCGTATCTTGCTCCATTGGGATTGGTGACAAAGATGTAGCCATTGCGGTGGTCATGAAACGTATCAAAGGCCATGTAAAGATAATCATCGCTGAAAATGGACCGGTTGTCCCTTTGCATCACACGCGCGTTGATTTTGTCAGGCTCCGAATCGAAACACCAAATCCCGATGTAAATATTCTGGTCGTCATAAACGATGCGGAATTCAGTGCGTTCAGACATTTCAACACCAGGCAAGGGATCGTATTGCCACAGGGGGCCTGCAGCTGGAGCCTCTTTCCATAATGCCTCATCAAGTCTACCGTCGATTTCTGGGCCTTTCTGCACTCGAATGGCACGCAGTGAAGGTTTTCCTTCTGGTTCAGTACGGACCTGAGCAGTGGATGCCGAGTTTGTCGTTATAGCGTTCGATTGATCAGAAAAAACAACTATCGGTCCGGCCGCATAGAACCCAAGCGACATCATTGCAAGGAACATCCTCAGCCGCCGGTTGCAAATATATGTCAATGGTCCACTCATCGAATTTTTTTAATGTATGAAAAGGGCAAAAGGCTTACCAAACCCATGGCATTCAGACAAGATCAGGTCTCTGTTTTTTTGGTGATATAACTATTGGTATTTTAAATAGTACCATGCGAGGACCGCCATTGCCTGTAAGAAGACAATGAACCAAAAGACCCGTTGAAAAGAGCCCTTCAACGTTTTGTGACGAAAAACTTTTTGTCCTAATCTTGCGCCTAACACCCCACCTGTAAGTGCCATGAGGTGCAGCATTCCTTCAGGTGTGCGCGATTTCTGCTTGATTGCACGCCACTTATCTTCTCCATAGAACCCAAAGCATACGATATTGATCGATGCCAGATAGGCCAACCAACCCGATAATCCACCCAACCACAGAGACAGGCTGACTATCATTGTAATGATCGCAGCAATGATAATCGATTGATTGGATGTCAAACGCATACGCAAGATACCCCATGGAGAGATCACGGGATTCACATATCGATCCGAGATTTGATCATCTCCCCCCAGAAACCTCACATTAAAGGATTCATTGAAGGGGTGATATTCCTTTTGATGACCATTTTTTACACGCTCAGTATTTTTATTCAAAGGAATTGATCGAGTGGCGTCTGGGTTCAAGTCATCCATGAAGCTTACACTTTTTTCCTTGCCCTCCACAGCCTGCCCATCGAAAAGAACGATGACATTTTGATATGTTTTTGTTACTCACGCTTTGAGGGTGAATTGATCACATAAAGCAAAGTGCCTGCTTCCTCCGGAGCATTGCCTTCGGATGGCAGGAACAATGTGATGACCAGTTTCTGTTGATTATTCGAGTCCGTGACCCATGTAGCATTAGGATTGGCAAATGCCCGTGAATGTTTATCAGTCTTGATTGCAAGCGTGCGGATCGGCATGCCTTCTTCATCACAAAGATTGATTCTCCAGGAGCTCCAGTCGTTGCGATTTCTCTGGGTTTCCTGAAGGATATACTTTTTGTCTTTCCAGGTGAACGGATCACGGTCTCCTAAATTGCCGTTCCATCCGCTATTGATCAATGCCTCATTGATGTATACGGAAGGCTTGGCCTGCCAATGCTTGAAATCGGTCAGTGTGCCCATAGCAAGTTGATCGACTCGAACATGCTTGAAGTAATGAAAGCGAAGGCGAATCTTCGAATGATTGATCCCCTTTGCTCCCATTACCACCGATTCGAAACTGGGAGTTCCTTCAGCGGTGGGAGCAAGTGATCTCGGGATATCATTTTCGTTTGTGTATCTACCCCCCAGTAGGTGAGCCAGGTTTTCATAATAGCGCAACCTGATCCAGCATGATCTGGGCGCATCCTTTTCATATGCCATTAAAAAGCCACCCTCCCTGCATGGGAAAATGGTAGGCTGGGATGCGTGTGTATCCAGTAATTTTATTTCCTTCCAGGTGAGTAGATCATTTGATTCAGCCAGATGCATGTTAAATATTCCTCTCTCCATATTGTGGAATAAACCATAATAAATGGCTCTCTGATCATGTTGCTGAGCTTGGAACACTTTCAGGCAATCCATACTTTTTCCCTGCGTCGTTTTTAACTGATAACTTCGAACGTCTGCCAACGTCACTGCTTCAAGCTGCTGGATAAGGGTATCTTTTTCTGCGGCAAACAACTCCAAGGTTTGCCCTTCAAGGATCATGCTAAAAAGGTAAAGTGTCCTGAGGATGGAAGGTATGATATACCTGCTGTATTGCTTTCTTTTCATGAGTTCACTTGGCTCTGCTTGGCTTATGTATTTCAACGATTATTGCATGAATGATGGAGCATACGATTTGTCGGTCTGATGCCCTTCATTCGCTGAGTAACCACCTTACTGAAGGGGGAGGATTTTCAAGCAGTGACCACGCTGTATGGGGCTTATTGAACTCAGGTATATCGGTAAACCGATGGTTGATTTCGTTCGTTCATCCAAGGTATGGTTTGATCATGCGAATTCATTATTTCTTTCGTGCCATGATGGTTGCTGGGGCCCTGATCATGGTCACACAAACCAAGGCGGCGGATCGTCCGAATGTAGTTTTCATTCTCGCTGACGACTTAGGTTGGCGTGATCTATCCATTCAGGGAAGCACTTTTTACGAAACTCCGAATATTGACCGTATCGGTCGAGAGGGTATGCGTTTTCGTCAGGGATACGCGACCTGTCAGGTTTGTAGTCCATCCAGAGCAAGCATCATGACGGGTAAATACCCTGCTCGATTGGCCATCACGGATTGGATTGGAGCTGCAGCTGGGACAGACTGGAAGCGCAATACCAAACTGCTTCCCGCTCACTACCATCATCAGCTTTCACTGGATGAGACGACCTTGGCCGAAGCCTTTCGAGAAGGCGGTTACCGTACCTTTTTTGCCGGTAAATGGCACTTGGGAGGTGAAGGAAGTTTTCCTGAAGATCATGGCTTTGATATCAATGTGGGAGGACATCATCGAGGTTCGCCTCCAGGTGGTTTTTTTTCCCCCTACACGAATCCAAAAATGGAATCCGGTCCAGCTGGTGAATACTTGCCTCTGAGACTCGGTCAAGAAACGGCAACATTTATTGAAGAAAACAAGGATCGTCCATTCCTCGCATATCTGTCTTTTTATATGGTGCATGCCCCACTGGAAACAACCGAGGCTCTGTGGGCTAAATATCGTGATAAAGCTTCGAAAGAACGCCAACCTAATCATCGATTCATCATTGACCGCACGTCTCCCGTGCGACAGGTACAGGACCATCCGGTTTATGGCGGAATGGTGGAGGCCATGGACATGGCTGTAGGTTTGGTCTTGGAAACATTGGATCGTCTGGGATTGGATGAAAACACCATCGTTGTTTTTACATCAGATAACGGTGGCGTTTCTGCCGGGGATGGCAAAGCCACCTCCAATCTACCTTTTCGTGGAGGCAAGGGACGACAATGGGAAGGTGGAATCCGTGAGCCTTACTTCATTAAATGGCCTGGAGTCGTACAAGCGAATTCTGTGACGGATGTTCCTGCGATTGGAACCGATTTTTACCCGACCCTGATGGAAATGGCAGGGCTCCCCATGCGTCCCACACAGCATGTGGACGGGCTTAGTCTTGTGCCTGTTCTCAAGGGAGGAGAGATTTCAGATCGTCCTTTATTCTGGCATTATCCTCATTACGGCAATCAGGGAGGCGAACCTTCATCCATCATGAGGGAAGGGAATTGGAAGTTGATTTATTATCACGAGGATGGCCGATGTGAACTATACCGCCTCTCTGAAGATGCAGGAGAGCAACATGATTTGGCGGACGAGCACAAAGACAAAGTGCAGGCCATGTTTCAAAAATTGGTGGCATGGCTGCAGGAAACGGATGCACGGATGCCTTTCCTGAATCCCAAATATGACAAAGAACTTTACCGCAAACAGCAAATTCAAACACGCACCAAAGCCCTTCCAGCTCTGGAACGAGGTCATGCTGCGGTATTAAGACCTGATTATGTGCCCCGTGGCGGATGGTGGGAAGGTCGTGGTAAATGAGTTTACTGGGACCTACGCTTTGAAATGAGGGGGCTCGTCTGATTTGAGCGTCAATCCTTTCAGGTGGACATCGTAATCTGATTCAGATTGCCCCTGATTGACCAACAGCCATCGGGCTTGAGGGTGGATGGATTGAATGGCGTTGATTGCCTCGAATCCATCCACAAGCATGGCCGTCGAAAGGGCATCAGAATCGGTTGTGTTCCCACAAACGAGCCCAGCCATCCAATGCCCCTGCGCCGGTTGTCCCGTGCGGCCATCAATGACGTGACCCAAAGTGCGGTTGTCCGATTGGAATGACTTGCCCCAGATCGCTGAAACCGAAAGACTTTGATCAACCAGAGGGACTACTGTCAGCAGATCTTGTGATTGATACTCTGTTTGTGCGTTTTTTTCTTCCACGTAATAGGGGAACGCTGGATCGCTTTCAGGCTTGATGAGGGCGATATGCCAGGCATCGTCCTCAGGGGGGGTCCCGATCGCGCTGATAGTGCTTGTTCCTCCGTGGATGATTCCGCTTTTGATTTCAAAATCGAGAAGTATTTCCGAGGCAACTTCGAGTGCGTAGCCTTTGCCCACC
>ERZ1048686.3009-NODE-3009-length-11173-cov-7.076093_pt1 | contig 11173 bp, 8 predicted proteins | sample MGYA00383099_ERZ1048686 | MGnify/ENA primary metagenome ERZ1048686 (study PRJEB29581, sample SAMEA5548369) | metagenome | biome: marine; feature: coastal; material: water | depth 25 m | study: Short-term variability in the microbial, nano- and picoplankton...
TTGAAGCGATTTTGACGCATTACCACAGCGAGATCGTGACCCATGCCGCCGACGGCTCGCTTAGCACCACGCCCAGCCGGGAATGGCTTACGGCCCCCATGGACAGCTGGCGAGAAGAGGGCTGGATTCGTGCCGAATTAACCGACATGACGGCCACCACTATCAACGCCGCAACCTCAGGCGTGATGACCGTTTGGACCGACTACTACGCAGGGGACGTTACCGAAACAAGCTGCGGCTGGTATTTGGTAGATGCCATTAACGGTGAATGGAAAATCACCCACTACGCCGACACCCCCTGCTCCTAATCCAATTCCAAAAAGACCCCGAGATCTTTACGATCAAAGTGAGTGCTTGTTAAACATGATTAAGACGAGGATCGACCCGTGACACGCAAGACCGATAAACAGTTGGGTATGCATCGATCTATTACCCGCAGGGATTTCGTTCAAGGCAGCAGTCTGGCCGTGCTAGGCGCCGTCACCTCGGGCGCTGCAAGCGTCACCGCAACGGCGGCAGCCGAAGCGGCCTCAGCACTCACAGCCGGTAGCTATTACCCCCCGACAAAAACCGGGATGCGCGGCTCGCACAATGGCGCTTATGAGGTAGCCCATGCCCTAGCAAGACAGGGCGCAAGTTTTGATAATCCCGAGGCGACAGGAGAGGAATATGATCTTGTAGTGGTAGGTGCCGGTATTTCCGGCCTCGCAGCCGCCCACTACTACCGTGAGCGGTTTGGTGACGATACGCGCATTTTGTTATTGGACAACCACGACGATTTTGGCGGTCATGCCAAGCGCAATGAATTCCACCAAGGTGGCAGCATGGTTTTGTCCTTGGGGGGCACCCACAATCTCGAGTGGTGGCAATTCAGTGACGATGTAAAGGCGTTCATGAAAACCTTCGGTGTCGACGTAGAGGCCATGCGTAACAACATGGATTTTTCCTACGGACAGGATGCACCCAACAGCCCCGCCATGTGGTTCGACGAAAGTACCTATGGTGTGAACCGCCTAGTAGCCAACGTAGATTTCAATCAACAGCTCTCCCCAGAAATTATCGATCAGTTCCCCATCTCTGAAGCCGGTCGGCAATCGCTCAAGTCATTTTATGGACGACGGGATAACGTCTTCGCTGACCTCAGCGACGATGAAACCGACGAGCTACTGTCTAGCATTAGCTACCCCGACTTTTTGCGCCAATACGGCGGCCTCACCGAGGACGCCCTGCAACTCTTTGACAAAAAGGAACATGGTGCCTGGGGCATTGAAATGCGAGCACTCTCTGCCAATGACGCACTTTGGGATGACAACCCCGGCCTGCACTTAATGGGGGAAGACTGGTCTTACGACGGCCGTGATTACCCCGCAGCGCTGTGGCCCGATGGCAATGCCAGTTTGGTGCGCCTTATGGTGGCGCGCTTACTGCCCCATGTGGCACCGAACGTAACCCCCGACAACGTGGCACTTGCCGCCTTTAACTACGCCGCCCTTGATGAACCCGAACGCGCCGTGCGAGTGCGTCTCAACGCCACCGTCGTCAACACGGTCAATACTGAGACCGGCGCACGCATAACCTACGTCGAAAATGGCAAGCTCAAAGAAATTAACGCTAAACATGCGGTCCTCGCCTGTTATCACAGCGTCATTCCCCATCTGTGCCCCTCGCTACCTGAACCGCAAAAAGACGCACTAAAATACCAAGTCAAAATACCCCTAATACTCACCAATGTACTGATTCGTAATACCGATGCCCTCGACAAGCTGGGCGTTGATGGCATCAGCTGTCCCGGCCGGCTTCATGCGCGCCTGTTCTTATTTAAAGGCATTAACAACGGCGGCTATGAACATCCAATGGAGGACTCTGGTCCCGTGTCATTGGTGTTTTGGGGGGCCATTTCTCCTCCTGAAGACGCTGTTGATCTTAAAAGTCAGCTACGCGCCTCACGTAAAAAACTCTTAGCGATGTCCTTTGAAGATTTTGAACGGGAAGTGCGCACGGTTCTTGATGACCTGCTAGGACCCGCAGGCTTCGATGTTAATGAAGACCTGCTGGCTATTACCGTAAATCGCTGGCCCCACGGCTACTCCTATGAATATATGGATTTGTGGGACCCCGACTGGGCTGAAGGCGAAGCCCCCCACGAAATCGCCCGCCAGACCTTTGGGGCCATTGCCATCGCCAACTCTGACGCGGGAGCTTCGGCTTATACCCATGTCGCCATTGATGAGGCCTACCGGGCTATTGGTGAACTGCCCCATAACAGCGAGACCACCTAGCCCGCCACGGCCTAACCTGTTTTGGGCAACCTTCAGTTGTGACGCTGTTATGGAATGGTCCATACCGCCAGGTCACCGCGTTACGGCCGTGGTCGGCGAACGAAAACAAGGGCTTGAGTCGTTAAGGTTTGACCTTATGACGGGCCGTTTTCACCAGTTCCAATAACATCGTCGATACGACGCTCAACAATACTCGCTGGATCTTGGTGAATCACAATATCGGCACCGGGTATGGCTTGGCGCAATGCCGCCTCGCGGTTATCAGCAATCTTGTGCGACTCCGACAAGTGCATGTCATCATCGAGCTCAAGATGCAGCTGAATATATACCGTACGCCCCGACACCCGTGTCCGCAAATCATGGGCCCCCAACACCTGAGGATGGTCTGTCGCAATGCGTAAAATGTCGTCGCGCTGGTCATCGGGCAGCTCACGATCCAAGAGGTCGTTAAATGCCTCTTTCGCGACCTGTCCGGCGCTATACAATATGTAAATGGCGACGCCAAAGGCGAACAATGGGTCCATGGCATACCAACCTTGCTGGGATAACAACAGCGCCACAATGATGGCGGCATTGGTGAGCAAGTCAGTTTTGTAGTGCAGCGAATCGGCCTTAATGGCCACCGAGTTCGTTCGGCGAATAACGTAAGCCTGAATAACCAGCAAAATCAGCGTGGCCACAATCGCAAACACCATCACGGCCAACCCAACGCCCAGCTCGTTAATCGGCCTTGGCTGCACCCAACGTTCGATAGATTCAATAATAAGAAACACACCCGAACCGGCAATAAACATTGCCTGGGCGAGGCCTGCGATCGACTCAGCCTTGCCATGGCCAAAGCGGTGCTCACTGTCAGGGGGCGCCAACGCGTAGCGCACGGCAAACAAGTTGATGACAGAGGCCCCGGCATCAAGCAGCGAATCGATTAATGAGGCCAGAACACTGACAGAATTGGTGGTGATGTAAGCGGCGAGCTTAACCACAATGAGCACCGCCGCCGTGGTAACCGACGCATAAGTTGCGAGCTTAAGCAGTTTCGCGCTGTCGTGTGTGTTGGCAGTTGGGCGTCGGTCATCCATGGGGTCATGATGGCACAAAATTAAATGGCGGTTGCCCAGCCCCTCAAAAACTTTGCACAGAAAAACACTTCACGGGGAGGGTGACTGGCACGTTAGCCAGTCAATTCTCAGTCAATGGCATATGCTGAACGGGCATTATTGCTCCCCGGTGCTCGATAACCTTACCCGCCAGCGTATGGCCTTGATGTGCTGCCTCAATGGGATTCAACCCTCGAATTCGTGCTGCAAGGTACGCCGCGTTGAAGGCGTCACCCGCGGCAGTGGTATCGACAACAGCTGGCTGGGTCTGGGTAGGGACCAATGAGGAAACATCATCCCGTACGACCAAACAACCTTCAGCACCCAGCTTCACAACGACCTCCCCAACCCCCATCTGCTGAAGCCTTAGCGCCGTTTCTTCCGGTGTCTTATCACCAAAGACCCTAGCTTCATCATTGAACGTGGGCAATGCAATATCGATATGTTCCAGGGTGTTGTTGAACGCCTCTTGTGCTGCGTGCAGGCTCCCCCATCCGGCGGGGCGAAAATTACCGTCAAAGCAAATTACCCTGCACCGATGGCAACCCGCTTATACTTGGCCCCCCTTCGCCCCGCTGATTTAAGGAATCATCATGGAGTTTCTCTATCCCCCAATAGAACCCCGACACCACGGCTGGCTAAACGTTGGCGACGGTCACGAAATTTATTTTGAAGAATCGGGCAATCCTGAGGGCAAACCCTGCATCTTTGTGCACGGTGGTCCTGGGGGCGGGTCATCTCCGGAAGCTCGGCAATTTTTTGATCCCGAGCGGTATCGCATTGTGGTGTTTGACCAGCGCGGCTGTGGTCAGTCGCGACCCCATGCCTCGCTAGAAGCCAATACGACTTGGCATTTGGTGTCGGACATAGAACGGCTGCGGGAATCCTTAAATATTAAGCAATGGCTAGTATTTGGCGGATCATGGGGAAGCACGCTCGCCCTCGCCTATGCGCAAACGCATCCCGAGGCAGTCACTGAGCTGGTGCTGCGCGGTATTTTTCTATTACGCCCTCAGGAAATTCACTGGTTTTATCAAGAGGGCGCGAGCGCGCTGTACCCCGACACTTGGCAAAACTATCTGGCACCCATTCCGGAAGCCGAACGTGGTGATTTAGTAACGGCCTTTCATAAACGTTTAACCAGCGACGATGAGGCGACACGCCTCGCCGCCGCCCGGGCTTGGTCAGTGTGGGAAGCGTCAGCGAGCTTCCTCATTCAAAATGGCGATTTTATGGAAAAGTTGGACGCCCCCGATGCCGCTCTGGCAATGGCGCGTATTGAATGTCACTACTTTGTTAATGACGGGTTTTTTGATGGGCCCAATGAGCTGCTGGAAAATATCGATCGAATTCGGCATATACCCACCGTGATTGTGCAGGGGCGCTACGACGTCGTGTGCCCCCCCGTAACCGCCTGGGATTTGCATAACGCCTGGCCCGAGGCCGAGTTTAATCTCATACCCAATGCCGGACATTCGGCCTTCGACCCCGCCAACACCCAGGCTTTAGTGGCGGCAACTGACGCTTTCGCAAACATTAACTGAGGCCAAAGATACGCAGTGGCTCCGCCAGCCGAGATCCGTCAGTTGCGGGAGGGCTGAGCTCACTTTTCGCTTTTAGACCCTGATTCACAGCGACACCACGGATTTTGATGGGCTGCCAACTTGGCGCGGCCTATCGGTGCGGCATATTACTGCGGCATGAGCGTCACCACACCGGCCGGGAATTGTCAGCAAGCTCGGTTTGCTTAGCGTTGGGATCATCCGCATTCAGCGCTGTGGTATTCTGTATTTTTTTCAAATTGAGTCCCAATATGCGCCTTTTCAAGCGAATTGCCATTGGCACCCTATTACTGGTTATCACGGTTACCACGGGCGCCGCCTTCTGGTTCTGGATTACCCCCGTGGGCGTCAACAACTACGTCAACAAAGTATCACTGCAACTGGCTACTGATTCTCCAGAATTGCTCACCAGCATTGGCCTTATCGATAACACCTTCCTTGATTTTCACAGTGGCAAATTGAGTGACTACACTCAGGCCGGTGAAGATGAGTCTTTGGAAACCCTACGGCAGGCTCGAGCCGGGCTCGATGCCTATGGCCCTGACGGCTTAGAGGGACAAGAACTGCTGAGCTGGCAAATTGCCGCCTGGTTCTTCGACGATATACTCAGGCAATCGGAGCGAAAGTACAGCGGCTACCGCATTAACCAGCTGAGCGGTGTTACCGTAAACCTGCCCGAATTTCTCACTGACACCCATGCCATCATCGACCGCCGCAGTGCCGAGCGCTATGTGGAGCGCCTGGAAGAGTTTGGGCGTGTGCTGCGAGAAAGTCGCGAACGCGTGGTTGATGACCGCGACCATGGTGTTGTCCCTCCCGACTTCATTATTGAAAGTGCACTGGTTGGTATGCGCAAATTCGTCGCCGGGGGCGTCTCGGAAAACATTCTGGTCACCTCATTACCCGAGCGCTTAGCGTCAGTAGAAGAGCTCGACGAGGACAGCCGAGCCCAGCTGCAAGCCGCCGCCGAAGCCGTTGTCAGCGAAGCTGTGATTCCCGGCTACGAAGGCATTATTGCGCTCTTTGAAGACATGGCCTTAACCGCTAATCACGATGCCGGGGTTTGGCGTTTACCCGACGGCGAAGCCATTTATAAAGACCGCCTGCTTTCGAGCACCTCTACTGATTACAGTCCCGAGGAAATTCACAATACCGGGCTCGCCGAGGTGGCTCGTATTGCCATTGAAATGCACGCCATTATGGATGCCCAAGGAGTACCCGAGGGCGCTTTAGGTGAGCGCGTGCAGGTGGTTATGGAGGACCCCAGCCAACAGTTTCCTAATACCGATGAAGGTCGAGAGGAAATGATCGAGTACCTGAAGGCCTTCGACGCCAAGGTATTGGCTCAGGCTGACCAGTTCTTTATTACGATTCCTCCCCAGCCTCTGGAAATCATCAGAGTCGCTCCAGAAAGAGAAGATGCCTCTCCCGGCGGCTATTACAGCGGGCCGGCTCTCGATGGTTCGCGGCCAGGTCGGTTTTATATCAATCTGAAAGATACCGCTGACAATCCGCGCTGGAAGCTCCCCACCTTAATGATTCACGAGGGATCTCCCGGCCATCACTTCCAAATATCTGCGGCACAACTCATTGAAGACGTGCCAATGCTGCGTAAGCTGTCACCGTTTACCGCTTTTGCAGAGGGCTGGGCACTGTATTCGGAGCGCATTGCCAAAACCGATATGGGTTTGTACGACGATGATCCTCTGGGTGATTTGGGACGCCTGCAGGCCGAGATGTTTCGTGCCGTACGCTTGGTCGTGGACACGGGCCTGCACGCCAAACGCTGGAGCCGTGAACAAGCCATTGAGTACATGGTGACCAATACGGGCATGACCGAAGACGAGGTAACCCGAGAGATTGAGCGCTACGTGGTGATACCCGGCCAAGCAACCGCTTATAAAACCGGACAACTGGCCCTGCTCGATTTGCGGGCCGAAGCCGAGGCCCAGTTGGGTGACCGTTTTGACGTGCGAGAATTCCATGAGCTGGTGCTCATGAATGGCGCGATGCCCCTAGCTCTGCTGCGCGAACAAGTGGAAAACTGGATTGCACAACAGGCTGGCTCCTGAGCGCCCATCACGGCGAACAACACAATGGCCTACCTCGGTAGGCCACGAGTAAAGGAAGGCCACGACGGCGCCATCGCAGCGTTCGACGATACGCCATTAAAAGCTATCGCGAGCCATGCATTGGGGCCAATTTATGCGCGCACATTGAAACGCGCACATGAAAACAAGGGCTAAGCGGCAGCGGGTCGTAGCCCACAAGGTGATCCTGCGGTTCGGGCATCAGTTCCTGCCATCTGTTCCAGGCATTCGTCGATGAAGACGCATCAGCTATAATTGCGTTCAGGGTCAGCGAAAGCGGCAAAATGCTTTTAAAGGTGACAACCCCGACCCCCATAAACAGGCAATGCTGCAATGGGCCTCACTTTTAAATAGGGCTCATGCAAATAAGGCTCAAGTAAGTAAGGCGCAAAAACCTGTGATAGAGCACCTTAGTGTTCTGAGCAACGCCTACCCCGCAATTTGCCGGGGGTTTTACAAATGACTGACCGACATTTAATCTCTGTGGCCTGAATACTTTAAAAGCGCCACCTACCTTAATAAAAAGGGCTACGCCATGACCGCATCCGAACCCCAACTGACCACCGCTGATGTTCTGACACAACTCAACGCGACTTTGAACAGCCAAAAACAGAGCTATCTTGCCGAAGGCGCCGTCAGTGCTGAAGTGCGCATGGATCGACTCGATCGTGCTCTGGATATTTTGGTGCGTCACGCCGAGCGAATCAGTGAAGCCATGAATGCTGACTTCGTCTGCCGTCCTCGACAGATCAATATGATGACCGACGTCGCCGGGTCGATCGATTGCATAAAGCACAACAAAAAGCACCTCAAGCGCTGGATGAAATCTGAGTCACGACCCAGCAAGTTTCCACTGGGCCTTCTGGGCAGCCGCTCAAAAATTGAGTATCAACCCAAAGGGGTCGTGGGCATTATCGCCCCCTGGAACTTCCCCGTTGCCATGGTGTTTGAACCCCTAGCCAGCATTTTAGCGGCGGGCAACCGTGCCATGATTAAGCCTTCAGAGTTCACGCCACAAACCGCCAACTTACTGGCTGAAATTATTGCCGAAGCTTTTGACCCCGATGAAGTGACCGTGATCACCGGCGGACCCGATGTCGGCCAGGCATTTTCATCGCTGCCTTTCGACCACATGATCTTTACCGGCGCTACGAGCATTGCCAAGCACATTATGGCGGCTGCGGCGAAGAACCTGGTTCCTGTGACCCTAGAGCTAGGAGGCAAGTCGCCTACCGTTATCTCTCGCAGCGCCGACCTCGAGCTTAGCCTGGAGCGAATTATGAGCGGCAAGTGCCTTAACGCCGGTCAAATCTGTATTGCTCCCGATTACCTCATGGTGCCTGAGGAATCTCTCGATGAAGTGATTAAAATCACGCAGTCAGTGGTTGGGCAGATGTACCCCACCCTCCTTGATAACCCCCAGTACACATCGGTCATTAACCAGCGCCACCATGACCGCCTGTCGGGTTACCTTGCCGATGCAGAAAGCCAGGGCCTGCAGGTGATTCCCATTAATCCGGCGGATGAATCTTTTGAGACGTCGAAAAGCATGAAGATTCCGCCGACGATGGTGATTAACCCCACGGATGACGCCAAGTGCATGCAGGAAGAAATGTTTGGTCCGATTCTGCCGATCGTGACTTATCGCAGCTTTGACGACACCATTGACTACATCAACAGCCATCCACGTCCGTTAGCGGCCTACTACTTTGGTACCGATGCTGCCGAAGAGGAGAACTTCCTCAAGCGCACCACCTCCGGCGGCGCCTGCGTCAATGACGTTATGTTCCACATGCTGCAGAAAGACCTGCCTTTTGGCGGCGTCGGTCCCAGCGGTATGGGGGCTTACCACGGCATTGAAGGCTTCAAAACCTTCAGCCACGGCAAGTCGGTGTACAAGCAAACCCTGTCCTTCAATGTCTCGAAGCTGGGCGGTTTCTTGCCACCCTATGGCGACGCCGCAGAGAAAGCGATTAAAGCTCAGGTTAAACGCTAAGCCGCTGCCAAAGACAATGCTGTTACTCGATGTCACTAGGGCCAGTTCGCTGGCCCCAACAGCAGGGGCCCACCATGGCTGAACTGAAACGTCGCGCGGTTACTGACGCCCAGAAACAATTCCGTCGACAGGAAATACTCGACGGCGCCCGGGCCTATTTTGAAGCCGCTGGCTATGAAGGGTTTACGATGACCCAGCTGGCGAGTCGGCTGGGTATTGTTAAAGGCACGCTGTATCTGTACTTCCCCACTAAAGAAGCGATTATCCTCGCGTTATATGCACGGGCCCTCGAGGACTGGTGCGAGGCGGTAAAAGTGAAACTGGCTGCGCCGATAGCCGACGACGATTTTATCCAGCTGTTTTACGACACCGCCACCGCCGACCCCATACTGATACCCATACTGACGCGGCTTGAACATGTCATTGAACACAATATATCGGTTGAACTGCTGGTAGAAGCCAAGCGTCACTTTCAAGCCTGCTTCGCGGGTATTGCCGACAAAACACAAAGCGCCCTTGGCCTCGCACCGGAACAAGCCCGTGAACTCATCTTGACCTTGGGGGTATTGCTCTCGGGAGCATCCCAAAGTGATCAGGGGCCATCGCTGGAGGGAGAGGAACTGCCTCAAGACGTGCTTGATTTTATCGACAGCCTGTCTTCCCAGCGCATCTTTGTTACCAACGGCCGGCGCATACTAGCGGGCATTCGTGGCGGTCAGTAAGTCCTTGATCGGCACATCTCACTGCAGCGCTAACGCACCTCAACGCTACCGCGCTCACTCTGCACGGGCTGTTGAAGTCACGCTGCGACAGCCCACAGTTACCGCCACGTTTACTTTTAAACCAGCTTTAGACTGGGCGTGAACACCTTGCCCACCTCATTTTTACTTAACCCCCGGAGAGTCCTATGACCGTAAACCGACAGTGGCTGCTCGCCAAACGCCCCGACGGCATGATTGGCCCCGATAACTTTAAATACACCGAAACCGCCGTGCCCACCCCGGGGGATCAGGAAGTGCTAATTCGCAATTTGTACTTCTCCTTTGACCCCACCCAACGCAACTGGATGGTTGATCGCCCCAGCTACCTGCCCCCGGTAGGTTTGGGTGAAGTCATGCGCGCAGGTTCGGTGGGCCAAGTCGTGGAGTCGCGTCATAGCGACTTCAACGTAGGTGACCTGGTGCAAACCACCGGCTGCTGGCAAGACTACGTGGTACTAGCACCGGGCGAAGGGCCCATGGGGCTCAACGTGTTACCCCAAGGCGTGCCCCCTGAGTTGATGCTGTCTGTGCTGGGCATTACCGGCATCACGGCCTACTTTGGGCTGCTCGATGTTGGCAAGCCCATAGCCGGAGACACCGTATTGGTGTCGGGTGCTGCCGGCGCGACCGGGTCGGTTGCTGCCCAAATTGCCCGTATTAAAGGCTGTCGTGTCGTGGGTATTGCAGGGGGTCCTGAGAAGTGTGCTTGGCTTACCGACACCGCCAAGCTCGATGTTGCCATTGACTACAAAGCCGGCGATTTAGATGCCCAAATCGGTGCCGCCTGCCCGGAGAAATGGAACGTCTTTTTTGACAATGTTGGCGGTAGCACGATGCAAGCGGCCCTCAACCACATTTCCCTCAATGCCAGAATCGCCATGTGCGGCGGCATTTCGGGTTACAACGATACCGAGCCCCAGCCCGGCCCCAATAACCTGATGAACCTGGTGACCAACCGTGGCCGCATGGAGGGTTTTATTATTCTCGATTACCTCCACCGTGCCGCCGAAGCAGTGCAAGAGTTAATTGGCTGGGTAGGCTCAGGGGAAATCCAATATCAGGTCGACGTGCAAGAAGGGTTCGATAACATTCCCGCCACCTTGCAGCGGCTGTATACCGGCCAAAACAAAGGCAAGCAGCTACTTAAGATTGCCGACCCCGAGTAAGACTCAACTCAGCCAGCGCACGTTTTATTCGGGCACGGGCTGCAGTGTCGGGGCTTAGGGCTTAGGGCTTAGGGCTTAGGGCTTAGGGCTTAGGGCTTAGGGCTTAGGCAGTATTGGACCACGCCTAAAACAAACAAAAACCACGAACGTGTCAGGTCTTGGTATGACCATCCAAATGCTGCTCACCAAAAGCCTTCATAGCGCGCAGCATAGGTTTCAGTG
>ERZ1048686.3010-NODE-3010-length-11171-cov-3.581954_pt1 | contig 11171 bp, 6 predicted proteins | sample MGYA00383099_ERZ1048686 | MGnify/ENA primary metagenome ERZ1048686 (study PRJEB29581, sample SAMEA5548369) | metagenome | biome: marine; feature: coastal; material: water | depth 25 m | study: Short-term variability in the microbial, nano- and picoplankton...
AACCGGTGAGGAGCTAATAGTTCCTCCACGGGTTCGAATCCCGTTCTCTCCGCCACTTTTTGACAACCATGATTCACAGAAAATTAAACAGGCAACTGATTCTGTTCTCTGGGCTTTTTTTTATTTGTTCCTGCCAACGATCACAAAATATTGGATTGGTTCGGAGTTCTTCATTTAGCAGTGAGGCATTTGCACAGGATCAATCCTCATTATCAAAACATCCTATAGTGAGAAAAAATAATCTTGAATCTCTTACTCTTGGAAGAAATCGAGATGAAATACAAAAGCTTATGGGTGAGCCTGATGGAAAGAGCCTTGATGGTGGGAATGGCTATTTGTGGGATTATAGAAGGCCAGTATTTGATGAATCTACTGAGAAGGTTTACACCTGGACCTTGATATCCTTTAAGTTTTTGAAAGGAAGATGTTCTTATATTACCTTTCAGCTTGAAGATATACCACTTGAGTTGCTCAAAAATCAAGATTCAGGGTTTGGCCAACTGCCAAAAGGATCCACTAGTTTAGGCGAATAATTGATATACCAGCTTTGCTACTCTCTGGAATATCTAATTTTTTACCATCTTTGCTGTAGATTTCAATATCTTGTCCTGAAGAGCATGTTAAGGTGAGGGCACCAATATGAGAGAGGGGTACTTTCTCACCTTCTTTCAGTTTCAACCAATCTAACTCATTCCCGTTTGAATCCTGAACAAGTAGCCAAAGGTTCGCATTTGCGTGAACCGTAAACCTAGCATAATTTGGTGATTGTGTCAGAGCATTAGGCGAGGATCGCCAAGAGTTATTGTTACTATTTTGTGGATTGGACTCAGTAGGGCTAAATGTACGAGTTTGATGCCCTCCATGTTGCAGATGACCATAAACATGATCAGGGACTGGTTGCTGTGAGCTAGGCTCGTAGGGCACAGGAAAATTAGGATAAGGTGGAGGTGCTTCTGGTAAAGTTGTTACGCTTCCTCCGCCACATGAGGTGTAAAGTAAGCAACAAAGGATGAAGAAAAAAAGGTATCCGCTCTGCTTTTTATTGTAAAAGTCTGATTTCTTAAGAAACACTCTTTTTACCTTACCCAACGATACATAATCATCAACGATAAATTTATGGTACTGTCTGCGGGTATTAATCTTTTTAATGACAGAGTTTATTTATAATCTCTTGTTTTGATAGAATTTTACTCTACCAAGATCTTTTAAATTTGATTCTGTGTTCTTCGTAGTTGGGTAGATTAAAACATGACCACTCTGTAGTTTAAATCTAATGAAATTCCCACAAGTTGAAAATCTACACTTGAAACAAGGGGATATCATGTTACCCCCCAGGGTTTTAAAATAAGAATTTGTATAATGACACCATATCCTTAAGTTTCTGTCTACAGCCGTTTCTCTCCCAGAGAGCATCAGGTGATCCAATGTCATCGACCTGTTTTTGTTCTTTCCACCTTTGCGAAATAAAAGCTGGTAGTTTTTGTTCCATTGGAGTCTCAGTTTGGTTTGATAATTCAAAATAGTCATCTGAGATTTCAATGAGCCTCAACGATTTGTTTTGTTTTCTTTTTAGCTGAGAATGGGTAGTGGGTGAAGTTCTGTCGGTGTACCTCGTGGCTTTTTTTCTAGATCGAAAAGTGAAGGGCTGGGCCAAAGATTAAAATAGATTGGTTTGAATCTAACCAAGTCCCATTGATTAAATTTACTGCTGACTGGAGTTGAACGCTGCTGGTTTCTTCCATTAGTAAATCTTGGGCAAAGAATGTCAGTCTTTTATAGTACCAATCTCTGAAAGATGGTCTTGTTCCTTCCAGTAATGAAAGAGCCCTAAGAGGATTTTATTCCCGGATTGAAAGAGCAGCCATATCAAGAAGATTAAGGTGTTCTTTTACGAAATTCATAGTCAAATGCCTTCCAATTTTTTTACCAGATATAGTGGCATCGAAATGTTACCCAGAAATGAATGATAACCATAGATTTGGTTGTCCTTTATTTTTGATATAGAGAAGCGAATCTTTCCTTTGTTTTTTTCAAGAAATACTTGATTTTGGGAAATATATTCTTTTAAATTTTTTTTTGGCTTAGTCGAGTTTGATTCATGACCATGTTTGAAATCTATTCTTTGGATCCTTGCATGAGGAACAGTCAATAATCCATGTTTTGTATTGATTGTAATATTTTGATCATTGGCATGGACCTGGTCTGCAGAGGTTGCGTCCCCATTTTTGAAATAAATTATACTTTTATTTGTTTTTGTATCTGGTAAATCAATTAGATGTGGGGAATAGTCACCTTGCCAACCTGAAATACATAGATGTTGTAACCGAATTGATGAATTCCCGCCTTGGTTTATCAACAATATTCCGTTTTCCTGAGGAATGTATTGGGGGTCGGGTTCCCGCCATCTCGCATATTCTGTGCCATTGATTTTAACGATAAATTCCTTTTTTATTCGGTTCGCAAAAATTTGGAAATTAGCTGATTTTACACCTGCAAGTTCATCCACTAGAATAGATCCCAGGCTTTCTCTAAGAGTACGACCATTGACAGTTTTGTTTGATTGTAGGTTTATCCTGTGATTTGAAAATGAAAGGTGGTAGCCAGTATTGCCATAATTGCTTCCGTCAGAATCCGAGAAGAAACGAAGGGCCAGGTAGAATGATCTATCCCATTTAGCTTTAAATCTTATGGCTAAGGTATCTAGCTTTGGTAAAGTAGTACCTGTACTTCCAGAAAAAATAGAGATTAAATCGCCCTTTTCTTGCCTCCAAGACTTTGAGTTGCTTTTTTTCCATCGTTTGAAGTCAGTAAAAGAATCAAACACAACATTGTATGAGTTCGGAAGGCATAATAGGTGTGAAATCTCATCGATTCCAACAGTTAAACAATCTGAAAAATCTGTAGAAAAATGAAGGCTACCTTGTTCAATATTTAGAAGATTACCTCGGAGAAAATCTCCATTTTTAAAATAAATTTCGTGTAATAAATTTGCTCTAGAAAAGAGATTTTTTTCAGAAGCACGGTGAAAAGTAATAGACTGGACTGCACTAAAATCAAACTCGAGGGGAGTGCGTGAAGAATGGTGAATCCATTGCAGTTTTCTTTCTTTCGTCAATCCGCCTACATTTCCAAGTAAATAAGAATCATCTGTGAAGGTTAGACATTCAATTCCTTTGGTGTGATCGGGGGGAGACGAGTAAACAAGGGCATATCCTGAAAGGAAACAAAATAAGGTCCAAAGCAAAGAAGGAAAATTCATCTTTCGTAAATAGGTAAGTAGCGGTAGTTTAATGCCATAGAAAGAAGGGCGGCAGCTGTTGAAAAAGTCACACCATGATTCCCACGCCACGATCCGTTTTTTTGCTGACTTCCCACCAGTTTTCGAATGTTTTGGATATTCCATTCTTCCCAATAGGACGGGCCCGCTTTAAATAAAGCCTGAGCAGTGTAATAGAGACTGTAAAATTTATGCCCCTGATCTCCATATTTTGCATTATCTTTTAAGTATTCTAAGGAGTTTTTGTAAGCAGGCGTGTGGGTTCTATTGGATAAAGAGAATACAAGTGAGGCAATCGAGGTTCTTGGTAAGTTTGGCCCGGTAGCCGAAGAGTACCCAACTCCACCATTCGTGTTTTGGCAGTTGGTTATGTAGTCAACGGCTTTGTTTATGGTATTTTCCGGTACTTTCATGCCAGCGTTTCTTGCGGCAAATAATGAGACTAGGACTGTGCCAGAAACCGTAGTATCAGCATCTCTACTGTCAGGCTTGTATCTCCATGCTCCTTTGGGATTCGCTTGTGCAGCACTCACGCTTAATGAGACAGCATTGTTGAGGGCAGGGCCAATTCGCTCGTCGTCAAGTGTTCCGTAGAGTTCAGAAAGAGCGAGAGTGGCAAAGCCATGATTATACATGGTGGCACCAATAAACCCAGTTTCTGAATTTTGCCTTTCAAGTATTGAAGAGAGAGATTTTTTCACCGCTTCTGCATAAGGTCCAAACTCCGGGTCATCACCCCTTGAGATAAAAGCAAGGATACAAATTCCAAGAACACCAGCTTGATCGCCATATGAACTTTCAGACCACAGACCATTTGGATCTTGAGTAGATGATAAGTATCTCAATCCTTTCTGATAACTAGAATCCAAGGCGTTCACGAGGGAGTCGCTTTCAGATTCAAAAAGGTCTTGAGCGGAAACAAAACCTGCCCAAAAAAAGAAAAAAGTACTTTTCGCACAGAGGTAAATGTTCATTTTCCAATTTTTTCTAAGTAACGTTCCATTGCTTCTTTAAACTCAGGGGGAATGGTTGGGATAACTGCACCACCAGTCTTAGGTTTGCGAGAATGAAAATGTACTTTCATGTTTTCTTCTCTGATCTGCTCAAGCTTGCCACTTTCTTTTCCTCCTTGATTATTTCCACCCCCGGTTTTCCCTGCAGCCTGACTATTGCCTTTACCTTTTTTGGATTTTTGCGACTTCGACTGCATCAATAAAAAATCCATCGTACTTACCTCCTGGCTTACTTCATTTCTATCGTCATTTTGTTGACCTTCGACCAACAGGTTAATGATATCGCTTACCAAATCCCTTGCTATTACTTGCTTACCTTGTGTCTTTTCACAGGTGTTTGCTCTGCGGAGTAAATCATAGGCTTCAGCCATAGCGGTGTGGGCTTCGTCGATTAAGGGATTTAAAGCTTCATTGGCCAAAGCAATTTGTGAATCTGTTAAATCAATTGCCAGTTCATTTTGTGATTCACTCAATTTTTGGCTCCATAATTCATGATCCACATCCAAAATATCTTGGTTTATTAATTTAGTCTTCTGAAGGATATTTTTTTGTTTTCTTTTAATTTTTAAAAGCTCAAGAACTTGAGCGGCTGTATCTTTTCCTGACGATGAACCTTCTCCTCCACCTTGACTAGATTCGGCTATCTGATTTTCAAGAATCCTAGCCCATGTAGAAAATTTATTCTGCCAGGTAGAAAGCTCATTCAATGCTTTTAGAGTTATATTGTCGCCGATTTTTTGAGTAATTGAATTTAATCCAGAATCTACTTTTGATCCGTGCATGAGTAAGTTTACTTCTTGATAAGCTGTCACACCAGTTCTTTCATAATACCTACTGATTTCATTATGAGCTTCCTTGGCCTCATACCGAACCTGTTCTTGAAATCCTTGAAGTTCCTTTATGATTCTCAAATCTTGATCAGAAAGAAAGCTTTTTGATTGGCCAAGGGTGTGAGGCATAATAGTGATCAGATCGATCGAAATACTTTTTTCCCTAAGCCCCAATTCATTTAACCGCTGGGCGAGTGATCTGGCTTCTATTAGATCTATCTGCTTTGTTAATTCTTGCAGAAGATTCTTCAGCCTTATTAATGCTATTTCCTGGCTTTGAATAGATACTAGTAAATGGCCGTTTATATTGGTTTTGGCCGACTTGCTTGCTTCGGTCAGTGATTCCTTTGATGGAGCCATTTGTTCATTTGCGATTCCGGTCATTTCATTTACCGAATCAGTGAAATCCTGCAAAGTGGAAGCATCAAAAACTGGATTTTCTGTGGCGTATTTTAAAAGAGTAAAACCAGTTTCAATAGATGATAATAGGTCTTGGGTAACTAATTTTTGTTGCTCAGCAAGTTCAGAAATGACGTTCGTGTCAAAAGATGTATATTGGTGATTTTTGGAATCAGCCAATCTAGACTGTTGTAGAATCGTTTGGCTTTGAAGACTTTCCTGTTTCCTTGATGTTTCTGCAACTTTTGAAAGCAATCCCTCCATTTTTTGGATAATAAAATCTGCGTGTTCCTGGGCTCCTATGATCTTTAGTTTTGGCGAGGATGATTTGGTTGATTTTCGTTCTGGAAATCGATCATTTACTGACAGGGTTAAGGAGATTTGATCCTTGTTTTGTAAGCCAAAAAAAGAAGGGTCAAAGGGATACGATATATTTAATTCTGTTTTATTAGCTTCATTAAACTTTTGAGAGATTAACGAATGCTTAATGATGGCTTGATCAGGTTTAAAAATTTCAAGTTCTAGGGCGAAAGAAGAAATACCAAAATCATCTTCGGCTTTGATGTGAAAACTCCTCGATTCAAATTCTAAAATGGGAGAGAAATTATCAAGCAGATCAACTTCCGAAGTCGGGGGGGTATCCTCAAATACTTTCATATCAAGAAGATACTTTCTTGCCTGGGTAAACATTGTACGATCTTCAAAATGTATCTGTATTTCTTGGTTTTTTTTCAGAAGAGGTAGATTAAAAATAAAGTCTCGGTCTTGAGGTAGTTGATAATCAAGCCAGTCATTACATCTTAGTGAAATATTAGATAACCTTTTATTAGCTTTTCCTTGAAGAGATATTTCACTTCCTCGTAAGAACGGTGAATTTTCCATTAGAAGATTCACTTTAGTCTGTGGGTATGCGAGATAATTTGGCCATGTAACCACTGCTTCTAGCATTGATAATGAAGGGCGATGGCTTGGGGAGATTTTAATAGACTGGAAGAAATCCCCGCACCTTAGATTAAATGTAGAATCGGTTTGCAGTGGAGGAATAGTAAATTCAAAAAAATGACCGTTGGACCTAGAAATTTCTCTGAAGTCTAAATTTTTTTCGCTCTCGAAAGATGCTGATTTTGGAAAGATTCTAGAATTTTTAGAAAAAGGAAAACGTAGGACAACAGATTCATTTTTTGGAATGAATATTTCAGGATTTGCAACCAGTAGATTTGTAAGACTTATTCTTTCTGTTTGATTCCATGGTGTAATCCATCTCTCAATCGAATTTCTTAATAATGCTGGAAATACTCCTGCAATCAAGATCGCCGAGGAAGCAAATAATGCGAGGGATAAATAAGCACTTTGATTAGCTCGCTGAGGGAAAATGGTTCTAATGTTTACGGATGAAATTTCTTTTTCAAATTTAGCCTGTTCAGCATAGAATAACACTTTTGCAGTTTTCAGATTTTGGTAGTCCTGTTTGTTTGATGCTATTTCCACAATGCCTAATAGTTTTTCACCATGAGTACGGTAAGTCTTTCTGACTTGTTTGGATAACCAAAGCCAAGATGTATGAGCAGTTGTTAGAAAGAGATAATACCTGAAGCCAAGATAGAAAACCCCTGAAAAAGAAACCGCTAAAATGATTCCCCTTACAACCTGAGGGGTATCAGTGAAACGGTCAGATAAGAAAGTGGTAAGCCATGATAATAAAACCCACGAGATGGCATATGCCATGAATTGTTTAGCTTTCCAAAGTGCGGCAACCTTAGCTAGTTGACTAAGGAAGAATTTTATGGGGTATGTAAGTGTGAAATCTGACATCGAAAATTGTGGCTATAGAATGTTACTATTTAGAGAATTTCGTTCTTAAACTAATCCCAGCAACTTCCTTCCTGTCCAGTAAATCACTAACAAAGCAAAAAGAAATCCACCCCAATGAAGGTTGGTCCGAAGTCGGTGGATTGTAACGGTCTGCTTCGGAGAAAGTGCAGTTTTAAGTTTGGGTAATAATCGTTGCCAATTTTCGTAAGATTCTGAGGATCCTCCTGTTATTTCACACAGTGTTGAGAGGGGTCGAGTTATAACCGGCCTTCCCTGTTTTTCAGTCGTGTCGGAATTCACGGATAAAGTGGTCGTTAGCTTACGTTGATCTACATTAGTGAAAACAGTCACCATTAGATCCCCGGGGTCTCTTGCAATAATACTCCCTGTATAAACACCTTTAGCATCTTTCACCCGTGAAAGTTGAACAGTTTCGCTTATCCCACTCTGGTGGACTATATTGGCATTGATATAGTTTGATTCTAGCGGAAACCCTGCTGGATCCATGACTATACAATGTAAGAGAACTTGATCACCAATATCGGGTTTTTCGGGATGAGTTATGAGACGGATGCCTTCATTGCTTGCTTGATTTCTTCCGCGCGCCATCCACCTTACAACTTGGCTCCAGAAACGATAGTGATACTTGTCTTCGACTCCTCTCCTCCATCTCCATACAGAGTCTGTACCAAGAAATAATGCTTTACCTGCCTGATGATGTCGGACAACGAGGAGAGGCATTTTCCCCCAATCTGATGAATAATTCGAGTGGGTGGCAAGTACTTCAGACCCAGGCTTACTTTTCTTTACTATTGCAGACCAGAAAAACCCAGGGAGGTTTGCCCAAAAATTTCGATCTGATTGACCCGCACCTCTCAAGTTAGTAAGCCAATGCTGCATACCTCGATCGGTAAGTTCCAGGTTTGCTGGATTTATAGTACCTAAACCTGATGGATTTTTTTTGTCAAAATGAACAGGTAATAAGTGACCAATGGGCGAGTCTTCAAAAGTTAATTGTTTTCCTTTTCTCCCTGGGATGAAAACAATGCCCCCTGCATGATTTTTTACAAGCTCTTCTAGTAACTCGGCATTTTTTTGAGTTATTTCACTTGGAGCTATTCCAATATCTCCAAGGAAGACGACGTCAAAAGATGTCATTTCTCTTAGGTTCCGAGGGAACTGCTCTAAATATTCATTACCTTGAGCGGGCTTAAGGTTTGGACGGAAAAGCAAAGATTTTACTTCAACGCCAGGATCTCGAAGTAGGGCATTCTTTAAAAAGCGATACTCCCACCTTGGGGTCGTATCAATGAGTAGAACTTTGATCGATTTTTCTTCAACGCGAAGGTCGAATGATTGGTTATTATTATTTTGGAAAGTTTCGCCGCTTATGCCCTTGAGCTTTAAGCTCATCTTGTACTTGCCTGTCTTTAAAGGGAGCCAACAGATGTTTCCGGATTGGGAGGAACTAGGATCGAAGTGAACGACAGAAGACTGCACCAGATCGTTGTTCGCGTACAGCGAAAGAACAGAGCTTTGAGGGGTTTTAAATGTATTTTTTACCTGCCAGTTAACTACGATTTTTTCTTCTTTGAGGGTAAAGGCAGGAGCCCAGGTATGCTCAAGGTCTAAGTCGGGCAGAGTTTTATGACTTCCGGTAAAGATGCTGAAAATAGATATATTTTGATCACTCATTTTGGGGGCACTTTGAGTAACGGGTGGACCAAGATTGGAATCACCGTCAGTAAGCAAGAGAACCCCTTTCAGATCGTGAAATTTATCAACCGTACTTGTGATGCAGTCGTAAATATCAGTTCTTGTATCCCCATAATGTGAAGAAAATAGCTCAATGTAAATGGAAGCATTTTTTTCCAACTCTTTAAAGTATGGTGACTGAATCATTGCCTCAGCCCATTCCTTCCTGGCTTTAATTGTCGATTGGTTCAGGTGCATATCGACCGTATCCATGCTTTTGGACTTATCTACAAGAACAGCTAACTGCGGCTTATTTTTACTCGTTAAAATATTAATTTTTTCTGGATTCAGTAATGTGAGACAAAAAAAGCAAAGGATTAAAAAACGGAATATTTCCAGAAAACCACACAACATTTTTTTCTTCGTCCGTATCCAAGTTTTCCAAGAAAATAAAACGGTCAATGTAAGGATGCAAATAACAAGGAGTCCATCGGTAAGACCGACATGTATGTTCCAATTGTACCAGCTCAATTCCATGATTTACCGAATTGAATTTAGTTTGGGAGGCAATGAAAAGAATGACTCAGCTAGTAACAATCCGACCGCGACCAGAAGCAACGCTTTCCATATTTCTTCATCCTTTCCAATATCCATAGTTGAGGTTTGACCTCGCCATCCAAATTCAGCCAAGGATAAGAAATCCATTATCTCTCCCTTCGTTACAAACTCCATATCATTTTCTCTTTGAGGCCGATTGTAGGCTGAGAATCCCTTGTCCACTTGGTAGATCCCCGCGTTCGTAAAAGGGGAATCATCTTGCTCTCCAGTGACAGCATTCGCTGCTGGCAGTTCTGAGTATTGAGCATTTCCACAAACCCCAAAAAAGGTTTGGTTCTGTGCCACACTGGATTGATAAATTCTTTGAATAATTGGCACCAAAAGAAATCCGTCTTCTAGGTTTGACCATGGGGTTACAGGAAGAGTGGAAAAATAATAATGCACACCTTGACCTGTTTTCTTCTTGGTTACAAAAGGTTTACCGTCATCATAAAAAGCAAGAGCTTTCCCAACGGTAGGAATAGCCCTTTTTCGTGCTTGAAAGAAGGAAAAGGGCAGGGGTTGACCTTTTGAAGTATTTGCAAGAATTCCTATTTCTTTATTCCATTGATTAACTTGAAAGAAGTTTCCCTTCTTCCTTGTTTCCATTGCGAGCCAATTCCTTACGCTGTTATTTGAATTAATGGACTGTTTACCTGGGAATGAGATGATTGTTCCGCCATTTTTTAAAAATGCTAAAAAGTATGATGAATTTATACCTTTATTTGTGCCTTGTAATATCAGGAACTTTTCTTGTGACAGGCTCTTGTCATTAATGGCTTTGGGGCTGATTGTAGAAAGTATTAAATTGGGTTCAACTTGAGCAGCCGCTAATAGAATTTTCTCGATTTTTTTGTCTTCTATGCAAAACAGTATCTTCTTTGGGTCTTTCAAGGTAGTTGTTAGAAAGGCATCATTATCTGCTTCGCATGAATCAGTAGGGATGGCTAGGCGCACCCATTTGGGTTTACTGTTTTTTGAAAGAGCAATTTGTGGACTAAACAAATTGCTGGAACCACTCAGATTTAAATCCATAATCCGCGTATTTTGGTCTGTCTGAATTTCAAGAGTAAGCCCCTCCGGAGATTCACTAGAACTTTCGATTAAAAGTTGGGGTCTAATGAAGTCTTCATCGTAGGTAATTTTTTTTATGGAAATGGACCGATTCAAAAAAGTTGATAGCTTGATTGGAAAAATTTTTAATTCCCATTGTGTATCTTTTTTTTCCAGGTATTCAGTTATATTTTGTAGAGTTGAGGAGTTACTTGGTAAATCCCAACTGCTTTTCTGCATGTCTGAATAAACCAGGATGCTAGCTTTCTGGACAGATTCTCTGGTAAGCCACTCCATCACTCGCTTGATCGATTGTGGAAGGTTGGCTGCTGTATCCGTTGGTTGTAGTACTTCGTCAAGCAATGCTGGGTTTTGTGCCATGGATTCGTTTATCATGAAGGGCTCAGTTCCTAGAGTGTCGAAGAGAATGATTTTTTTCCCCCTTTGCCGCATCAATGTGGATAGTATTTGTTTCCGAGCAGTTTCTTGCAGGCT
>ERZ1048686.3016-NODE-3016-length-11139-cov-3.309004_pt1 | contig 11139 bp, 7 predicted proteins | sample MGYA00383099_ERZ1048686 | MGnify/ENA primary metagenome ERZ1048686 (study PRJEB29581, sample SAMEA5548369) | metagenome | biome: marine; feature: coastal; material: water | depth 25 m | study: Short-term variability in the microbial, nano- and picoplankton...
AAAAAAGCGAACATATTTGCTTGGAGGAACTATACACCTTCGCAAAAAATGTTCTGAAATAAATACAAATCACCCGAATCACCCCTTTATCCGTAAGAAATATAGACTCAATGCACACATACCGATTGACTCATTTAAAAGCGCTTGAAGCCGAAGCTATCTTCATCATGCGTGAAGTTGCGTCTCAGTTTGAAAAACCCGTCCTGTTGTTTTCTGGAGGCAAAGATTCCATTGTCATGGTCAGGCTGGCCCAAAAGGCATTCCACCCTGCAAAGATTCCTTTTTCTTTCATGCATGTTGACACAGGTCATAATTTTCCAGAGACCATTGAATTCAGAGATAAACTTGTCAAAGAAGTAGGCGCCAACCTCATTGTACGCACGGTTCAGGAATCGATTGATAAGGGTCGAGCTACCGAGGAAAAGGGACCTCAAGCCAGCCGGAACATGCTCCAGACAGTAACACTTCTGGATGCCTTGGAAGAGTTTCAATTCACGGCCGCCATTGGCGGTGCAAGGCGTGATGAGGAAAAAGCACGTGCCAAGGAACGATTCTTCTCTCACCGCAATGAATTTGGCCAATGGGACCCGAAAAATCAACGACCCGAGCTATGGAACCTTTTCAACGGGAACATGCACATGGCCGAACATTTTCGCATCTTCCCATTGAGTAACTGGACAGAAATGGATGTCTGGCAATACATCAAAATGGAAGAGCTCTCATTACCTTCCGTTTACTTTAGCCATGAACGAGAAGTCATCCACCGAAATGGCATTTACCTGGCCAACTCTGAGTATCTGACATTAGGCAAAGATGAATTTGTTGAGAATATGGTCGTCAGGTGTCGAACTGTTGGAGACATGACCTGCACGGGAGTCGTTGCTTCACCCGCTAGCAATGTGGACGATATCATTGCTGAAGTCGCAGCCGCCAGAGTCACCGAGCGTGGGGGAAGAACCGATGACAAACGCTCTGAAACAGCAATGGAAGACAGGAAAAAAGATGGCTACTTTTAATACCCGGTGTCCTGAATGCTTCATCAACTTACTATAATTTTTTACTGAAATGACCACTCAAAAGGGATACTTAGACATGGACCTCCTGCGCTTCACAACAGCTGGAAGCGTGGATGATGGCAAAAGCACTTTGATTGGACGGCTCCTCTATGACTGCAAATCTATTTTTGAAGATCAGTTGGAAGCCGTCGAGGAATCCAGCAAGAAGCGAGGTGACGCAATCGTCAATCTGGCTTTGTTAACCGATGGATTGAAAGCCGAGCGTGAGCAGGGAATCACCATCGATGTCGCCTATAGATACTTCGCCACACCCAAGCGGAAGTTCATCATCTCAGACACGCCGGGACACATCCAATACACACGCAACATGGTGACAGGGGCGTCCACTGCAAGTCTTGCCATTATTCTCGTGGACGCACGCAAAGGGGTCATCGAGCAAACATGCCGCCACTCCTTTATTGCTTCTCTTCTCCAGATCCAGCACGTGATTGTAGCGGTCAATAAGATGGATCTTGTTGACCACAAAGAAGAGGTTTTCGATCAAATTGTCAAAGATTACGAAGGCTTCTCCTCACGTCTGGAAATCCCCCACATTGATTTCATTCCTATCAGCGCCCTTCATGGAGACAACGTGGTGGAAAAATCGGCTTCCATGCCGTGGTACAAGGGGGGCACGCTTCTTTATACGCTGGAAAATGTTTTCATCGGAAATGAGCACAATCACGTGGACGCCCGTTTTCCCGTGCAATGGGTGATACGGCCTCAAAGCAAGGAACACCATGATTTCCGAGGTTTCGGCGGACGGGTCGCGGGCGGCGTTTTCAAGAAAGGCGATGAAATAACGGTCCAGCCTTCCGGTTTCAGATCAAAAATCAAGGGCATCCACACCTTTGAAGGAGAAGTCCCCGAAGCGTTTGCTCCCATGTCAGTAAGCATCACTCTGGAGGATGAAATCGACATCAGCCGGGGGGACATGATTGTCAAACAGAACAATCCTCCGAGGGTAGAGCAGGATATTGACGCCATGATTTGCTGGTTTTCTGAGTCGACCCAATTACAGCTGGGACGTAAGTACACCATCCGCCACACGACTCGAGAGGCGAAATGCATCATCAAAGAGACCAAATACAAGGTCGACGTCAACACACTGCACAAAATTGAAGATGATTTGGAAGTGGGATTGAACGACATTGCTCGTATTTCATTCAGAACATCCACTCCCCTGCTCCATGATTCATACAAACGAAACCGCCAGACTGGCAGTTTTATCATTGTGGATGACGCTACCAACGCGACGGTTGCTGCAGGAATGATTATCTGATCATAACGATCATTCAAACGGCGGGCATGGCTTCATGCTCGCCGTTTTTTGTGATTCACTTGGATTCAATCCTGAAGTATCGATGCTTGCCTTGCGTGTCCAGATCAATGGACTGAGTCATCGCGGCGTCGATTGGATCCCAGTGAAACAAAACCTTCCACTCTGGAGCATTCAAATCATCCGCACTCAACAATTCATGGAGCACTCCAGGTTGCGCATCGAATGAGAGACGCACCGTGCTTGCATTGAGCACCTTGATACTTGCAGGTTTCACAGAGGGAAGAATCACAGTCCCGGGGCTGCCTCCTGCAGCAACACTCGCGCGCCAGGATAATGCATCAGATTCAGCAAATGCAATTCTCTCTAGTGAGGCTCCCTCTCCATCAGGTTCCTCAGGCCACCCATCTTCATCATCAAATTGAATCTGTTCGATGATTCGTCCCGCTCCGTCAAGTAGAACAATCTTTTCACCTCCGTTTGAAAGCTGCCCATCATAAGGGCCAAAGAGGCTTGCTTCCATATCTGGATTCAGGACCTTCAGGGCCTGAGGATTGGATGCAAGCACAAGGCTTGCTCCTGGCTGTAGAATATGATTTCCAAACGTGAACTCGATGGCATCAGAAACGCGCACGCCTTCCATGAGCACTGGCGCCGTACCCGCATTCCACAATTCCAAAAACTCGAAATCATCCTCATCCAATCCTGTCGGCAACAGGGGTGATAATGGATGGTACATCACTTCGGAGATTTTCAAGGAGGGTATTTCACTCGCAACAAACATGCCATCAATCGCTCCACTCCATTCATCACCGACCAAGGATCTCAAAATAATCCTGGTTGTACTTTCAATACGAATCTCGGGGCGGGCACGTGAGAGGATTTTTGCTGTTTTTGATCGAACGCCTCCTGGAAGTCTCGGATCAGTGCCATCCGTTGTGTAAAACGTCCTGCCGGGACCTGGAGTTATCTCAACGAGCCCATCCTCAGCCAGCACGCCTGGCTGAGTAACGAAATCAGGTGGAACGACATATTGTTGATCCATCCATTCAGCCCGATTTTCGACCCAATTCTTTAGATGCTTTACTTCGCTTCTCCATGCAGTGGTGCTGCGGAGCAAAGGCCATTTACGGAAATTGCGTACTTGAGATTCTCCCAATTCGGCGGCCATACGATCAATGATGGCATGCATGTTTTGAACCGACATCACATTGCGCCTCAGGTAGTGCCATCGATCTGTGTAAGCTTGGTCAAAATTTGGATTACGGAAAATGGAACCCCACCACCCAAAACGACGCACAGTGGACCACCCTACAGGGTTAGCCGCACGACCATCATCATCAGGGCCAAGGGTTCGGTCGAAGTCCCAGACAGGCCCAAAGGTCAATCGACCACCTCTTGGCAAATGCATGTAAGTTGAAAGTCTGAATCCATCAGGATTTTTTGTAAATTCGTTGAGTATGTGAAAATCGATCCATGAACCTTCATCGATAAATTCCGCGTAATCCGGAATCAATTTTTCATAGTCACGATCTCGAAGGGTCCGGTTCATGGCATTCAAAAAACTGACAACAAAATTCCTTTGGTTGGGTTCGATTTCATCCTCTTTGGGTTCAACAAAAGCCAATCCCTCGCCGCCCCCCGAGAATCCAGCGTCTCCCGGGTCAAGTCGATCTATCTTGAAAATATAACCCCCAGTGCGCTCGGGGGATTCCGTATGCTTTCGAAGCAATCGATCAATAGGCACACGATCGGCGCCTCTCTTGATCTTTTCCATCAGTACATAAACGCCGACGTAAGATCTTTGATCGAGCGCCCGCCCACGGGTATTGACATACACTTCGCAAAAACGGGTCCTGACAGCATAGCGTCCCAACTGATTACTCAGCTCATACACAAAGGCATTGCGCATGAGCGCTCGATCAAAATTGTATGGAGCATAGAGAATCCAATCGGAATCTTCCGGCATTTTCAGGAGTGAAACATCTCGGTCATTACCAAAAATATCCTGAATCTCCATGGAGTACGCCTTTTTCGGGCGACCCTCGGTACTGGATCCACGTACCTTGAGAGACGCTAGGCCTTGGAAATCGGATTCCGATGAAATCCTGGCCCTCCCATCTTCACCTCTGTCAAACACATGCATCAATGCCTGAGTCCGGCTTGTCGCCGAAATACGTGCTCCTTCGGTATCCAGCAGAATGACGGGAACATCCGAGTTGAATTCCATGAGATCCGCATCTGTGATCAGGAAAATCTCTGTTTGAACCGGGCTCGGCGCCATATCTGGGTGGAATGCCCGCACATTCAGTTGAGCTGAATCTTCAATTGAGAAACTTCCCTCAAAACGCGTGGATCTCTCGGAGGGGATACTGCCATCAAGTGTATAACGCAGCACCGCATCGGAAACAGGATGTTCCAATGTCACTGCGATCGGTGCATCACTTAGTCGAGTGCCCGCATTAATATCAGGCCTGCTCAATGTTTGGGTAAACAGCGTTGTGTTTGGCGCCCCCGGACTTGGTTTCAAGATAAATCCGGGAGTCTCGGAGACTCCCTCGAGATTTTGCCATATTTCACTTTCCATTTGAAACAGGAAATCCCGATCCGTGGACCGCGTATTGAGGCCTTGTATAGCCAGCACGTTGTCTCCCGAAATCAATCCATCATTCGCGGTCAACATGAACTGCTCCACCTCCAATGCTTCTCCACCTAATCGGGAACCCGATGATCTGGAATTCCATTGCATGCGTCTGGGGGCGTTGCGCCGCACCATCTCCCGACCATTGAGAAACATGACGTATCCATCGTCATACCGTATTTGTAATTGCATGAACACATCGGGGCTCAAAACTTCAAAATGGTGGCGAAGGTAAATCGATGAGCTGGTTGTGCGCATGATCGCAGTAACATCGCTGTCAATAAAAGGCGTGAGATTTTTCTCCACACTTCCATCGAAACCTATTCCACCCTGACCTTGCCCCCATCCCGTGTCATCAAAGCCGGGTTCGATCCAGGCCTGATTCAACTCGCCATCCTCTGGCACTAAAACACGAAACACAGGCTGACTCTGGGAGATCGACTGGGTCTGATGACGGAGACCAAATGAAGCCCCTTCACTCAACTTTGGATAGTTGGGGCTAAATCCACTGACTAAATCCCCGTCTGGAGAGAACAAACCTAGAAATTCACCCCGTGAAGAGAGTTTGAAATTGGTATGGAGGATTTTTCCCGCATGCCGACAATCCTTACCGGAAGCAAATATGACCAAAAAAGCTTTGGGTTTGAGAACAATTTTGGGGAACACCCATTTACGAGCTTGTCCTTCCTCGTCCGATAGAGACCAGCCCTGCAAATCATGAGATTCTCCAGCTGCATTATAAATCTCAATCCAATCGGGTGCATCGCGATCCTCATCAAACAGAACGCTCACGCCCTGCTGAACCATGATTTCGCTGATCATCAATGAATCCGCATGCAGCAATCCAGAATGACTAAGGCTGAGCAATCCAACCAATAGAGCATTACAGGCTAATACAGCTGAGGCCCATGAGGAGACTAGTATCGCAAATAATGGTTCAGTAATTGTTTGAAGAAATCTGAAAGGATTCACGGGGAAACCATGCATAAAGCCATCATCTAAATCAATCGGATTTATGGTCAGTTCGGGATATCCAGCATGCAGCAAGTAGTCATCACATCGCCAACCCGGATCGGTCGTTTGAAGGTTGGAGATCGGAGTCTAGCAGTATAAAGTATTGTTGGCAGTAATGGCTTGTGAATGCCAGCAATGCAAGACTCGCTGCATGTGAGCCTGTGCATTTTGACAAAAACGGCAGGCGTCATTTTATATTTTATTTGATTCATACGGACAGAGGGTAGATTTGCGAAGAAAATAAGAAGTGTGGTATACGAGCAGCAACGGGAATCAGAACTCAGAAAAACTTGTATTAAGTGGTGGATTGCATAGGTTGGTGAGCAGGTCTCCAAATCATGCATATCGTAAAATTAAAAACTTATGTGCTGCAAGCGTTCGCTGTACTGATGCTACACTGCATGACACTTTCGGCAGCGGTGACATTTGATTTCGATTATACCGGTGCCAACCATTTTGACGATACCAGCAAAGCTTCCCTCGCAAGTGCTGCGTCCATGGTCTCAGGTTGGTTCAATCACACAGCAACCATCTCGATCGCAGTTACAGACAGCAACGCCAACACTTCTACTTTGGCAAGCGCAGGCTCGAGTTACGCCAGCGCGTTCGCGGCAGGTGAGTTCACGGACAGAGGTGTAGTAGGAGCCAAGATCCTTAACAATGGAGCGACCGATCCAAACGGGGCAACCGCAGATGGATCGGTAAATGTAAACTTTTTTCATAACTGGGATTTCGATGACTCGATTGCTGCTGATGCCTATGATTTCAAATCAACCATGATCCATGAATTGCTGCACGCCGTAGGGTTTGGTTCCGCAATCGAGCAAAACGGCGATGACCCCTGGGGAACGACGCCCGGGAACAGTGGATTCTGGGAACCTTTTGACGCATTTGTCGGAGATAAGGATGGTGCTATCATTGATGGTAACGGCATTCTTGATGCGACAAAATGGAACGCGGCGAGCATTGGAGGCACGGGAAGTGTGCCGGCTTCAGATGGACTTTATTTTCATGGCACCAATGCAAAAAATGCCAACAGCGGCAACCCGATCCCAATTTATTCCCCAACTACGTGGCAAAGTGGCAGCAGTGGATCACATTTGGATGGTGGCTATTACAGCGGAGCCAACACTATGTTAATGAATGAATCAACCACGACAGGACCGGGCAAAAGAACTTTGAGTCAGGTTGAGTATGGTGTTTTTCGAGATATTGGTTTCACGGTAGTTCCTGAAGCCAGTCATTATGCCGTCGTTTCAGGGCTGGCGTTGATGATTTTTGCGTTGAAAAGAAAAGGAAGATCGCGGAAACACGCGACGGTGAACGTTTAGCGTGAGAACCTTTCTGATCATTACCTGCCTCGCCATTTGTGGATGGTCCATGAAGGTTGAAGCGAGGTTTGTGAAGCCATCACTCGCTCCTCTGGATAGACTCGAAAAAACAACCACCCTTTATCTGGAACAGCACCCGAATGATGCCCAGGCATGGTATATTCTCGGACGCATCCACTACCTTTCCTTCTTCAACACTAGCCTGAAAATACCCTATTTAGGGAAAATGACTGAGCCCCCAAAAATACCACCCTTTTGGCGGGATACTCAATCAATCAAAGACGCAGAATATCAATCCGAAGCCGTCCGCCGGGTTTTACTTAATCATGGCCGTGACGCGTTATCCCAAGTTCCAGACGCTGATGCCCGTCTTTTTTGGATCGATGTCGATCTACAAATCAAGTCGCTTAAAAAACATCATTGGAAGGCCCCAGCGCCAACGCCCGAACAACTCGTTCAATCATTGGTCAGTGCTGAAATAGCATTCCTGAAAGCAGTCAGGTTGGATTCGGAAAACGGATTATACACACTGGGATTGGCTTCTCTCTTGGAGCAGGCAGAGTCACGCAAAGATCTCGTTTTGTTGAATCACGGTGTCAATTTGTCCTTGCGCCGCATCATGGAGTTATATTTCCAATCGTTCGAAGCCTCCAGAGATAGCATTGAAAGCGTCCTCAAAAAGCCCATTTCCGGCATCAAATCTCTAGTTCCATTTGAAGCAGGAAAAGGTTTTCTCCGCATGTGCAAAAAGTTGGGCGAGATCGAAAGCGATCGCGTCAAACTTGTGAGCCAGACAATCAAAAAGCTGGAGGGATTACCGTCCTCCCGAGAGGTGACGCCCATCATATTCGGACGCAAACCAGGCATGCTTGTGGACGAGCTGATCGATGCATCAAACAGTGTAGACTTCGATTTGGATGGAAATGGTATGGTGGAGGCATGGAGCTGGGTACGGCCGCATACAGCCTTTCTAACTTGGGATCCGCTGGGTAGTGGTAAAATCACAAGTGGCACTCAATTATTTGGCTCCTACACATTTCAAATACCATTCGACAATGGATACGCTGCTTTGGCCTCGTTGGACAATGATCAGAACCAAATGCTGACACTTGAAGAAATGAATGGAATCAGAGTGTGGATTGAACGGATCCCCAACGGCAAGGTTGACGAGCATGAAATGCATGACCTCCGCGACCTGGGAGTCGATTCCATATCCACCGTTTTTCAATTAGATGAGGAAGGTGTTCCTTTCTCATCACATGGGCTCCGGTTTAATGATGGCACGTTTCTACCTACTTGGGATGTCTCCTTCTCTACTTCAGAACTTGGGATACACGAGAACTCACCAACTAATAAAAACCCGTAAAGCACGACCTACCCAGATCTGAAAGCTTGCCTGTTCAAAAGCTGGCAAGAATCAGCAAACGATCGAGAGCGGCAAAAACCAGCCAAGGCGTGTATCCAAAACGCAAGTGCCGTGTCTGGGCCGAGGCTTCTCAATAATTACAAAGATTTCATGTTGCCATCTACAATTCCCTGCAGGGGAATTTCTAGTTTGAAGGAACGAATCATTGATAGCCTTGCCCATCAACATGGACAACAGAACATGGGGATCAGGCCAAATCCACCGCACAATTCCTGAGTTCCAATGACAATTCTAATCGCGATATGAATTGAGCTGCAAACAGGTCAATCAATGAGGGAAGCCGCTATTTGCATCAACAAACAAGGGGCTGTTACTAGCTTGAAGAAACTACATTCATGAATACCCGGCAGCACAACTTTTTACCATACGTGACCAAAAAGCGGCAATTCGTGAGAAAAATTGCATCGTAACACTGGCAGTCAGGTAACTCTGGGGGCAGGAATTCCCTTTGGAATGAACATCAGGTGGCCCCAGAACGGCCAGGTTCAATAGATTACCGGATAGGTCATGAAATGAGTTACCAGTACAAGCTGTTAATGTAAAGGTGGTGCCCACGAGAGGAGTCGAACCTCCACCCCATTGCTGGGACTAGAACCTGAATCTAGCGCGTCTGCCAATTCCGCCACGTGGGCAACGCCACATTGCTAAAGGAAAACCAACAGGGTCGGCAAGGTTAAAATTACTGGATTCGCCCAGAACACTTGAAATTACCGTCAGATCCGGAGCTCTTTGGATATTTTAATTGCAAATTTCAGCATGCCCCCTGAAATAAGGCGACGATGTTAAGGAAATATTGGTTTTTGAAACAGGGGCGTGCAGCTCATTCCAGGGATGAATTCGTATCGGATGAAGTTACGGAGTGGAGCAGCTTGCGCAATGAAGAGGGAGGTGCAATCGCTTTTTCCAAGGAAAAAAGGATTTGCTTCATGCCTTTCATTCCCTCGGGACTCTCACAGATTATTTCATTTTGAAACTCAAAAAAAAACTACCACATGACGCAAGATACCAGTATGTCTTCGATTGATCCAACGCATCCCCACCCTTCACTCAGACATATTGAAGGTATTATTTTCGATATGGACGGTGTCATCGTGGATAGCGAACCACGCCATCAGCAAGCTTTCATGGATATATTCCATGAAATTGGTTATGCCAATAATCACGGGATCCAATTTGAAGATTATTTGGGCAAATCCGATCGCGCGGTGTGGGATGATTTCATCTCGATGCATCAGCCACCGTATTCCATTGAGGATTTGACAAGCCGCAAGCAAAACCGCCTGATTGATCTCATCCAGAAAGAAAAACCTATTTTCGAAACATTGCCCGCTCTGGTTGAGAAATTAGCCCGGAAATTCACGCTCTCAGTAGCATCAGGCTCCCTGCATCCGGTCATCGATGTCGTTTTGAAACTGGAAAATCTCAGAAACTTTTTTCCGAATGTGGTCAGCTCGCAGGATGTCCCCAAAGGTAAACCCGCGCCAGATATATTTCTGAAGGCTGCAGATTCAATGCAGGTCTCTCCAGACAAAATCTGTGTCATCGAGGACGCAGCTGCAGGCGTTCAGGCTGGTAAATCAGCCGGAATGACAGTAATCGCCATCACCAACAGCCTCCCCTCGTCTGCATTGAGTCAGGCAGACATCGTGGTCAACGATTACGAGTCCATCGAATCGCTGCTGCTGGGAAGGCCTTGAATGGAGTAAACTCCACTATGTTCCTCGAAAATCTGGTATTTCGTTGATCTATGATAAAAAAAGATCAAAACTGTTTGACCTACGCCAGAGTGGGATAGTAGTTATTTCGCGCTATGGAACATGGCCACGCCATAATACCGAATCCTTGGATGATGCTGCCCTTTGGGTTGCTGCTCGCAACCATTGCCCTGGGGCCGCTGTTTTTTCTGCATTGGTGGGAGAAACACTACCCCAAGGTTGCCTACGTGCTTGGTGCCATTACGTTGACTTATTACCTCGGAGGCCTGCATGCCTACGAGACAGTAATGCATACGGCTATTGAATACGTAAGCTTCATCGCTCTGGTGGGATCGCTGTATGTGGTCTCAGGGGGAATCCATATTAAAGTCAAGGGAGAGGCTACTCCATTCAACAATGTCCTGTTCCTTCTTTTCGGTGCGGTGATTGCCAATGTTCTGGGAACGACTGGAGCTTCCATGCTGCTGATACGCCCGTGGATACGCATGAATAAATACCGTATCACAGCGCACCATGTCGTTTTTTTCATTTTCATCGTTTCCAATGTAGGTGGCTGCCTGACTCCCATTGGAGATCCTCCGCTGTTCCTTGGTTTTCTGAAAGGGATTCCTTTCTGGTGGGTCCTTGAGCATTGCTGGCCCATGTGGCTGGTAGGGATAGGAGTTTTACTTACCATGT
>ERZ1048686.3021-NODE-3021-length-11131-cov-3.883351_pt1 | contig 11131 bp, 4 predicted proteins | sample MGYA00383099_ERZ1048686 | MGnify/ENA primary metagenome ERZ1048686 (study PRJEB29581, sample SAMEA5548369) | metagenome | biome: marine; feature: coastal; material: water | depth 25 m | study: Short-term variability in the microbial, nano- and picoplankton...
CGTTCCAATTCTTACTCAGAAAGCGGGTAAGATTGAATTCCGCGACATGATCACGGGAATTACTATTCAGTCCGAGACCGACAAGGCTACCGGCAAGAAAGGTTTGACCGTGACCGAGCACAAGGAAGATTTGCACCCGCAGATCGTGATCGTTGATCCAAAGAGCAAGGATGTTCTCAGCAGTTACTCTATCCCGGTTGGAGCTCACCTTTCTGTCAAAGAAGGCGCCAAGATTCAGGGGGGTGTGCAACTCGCTCGAACCCCACGTAAAATTGCTAAGACTGGTGACATTACTGGTGGTCTACCACGAGTCGCGGAACTTTTCGAAGCTCGTCGTCCGAAAGACGCCTGCGTGATTGCGAAGCTTGATGGTGAGATCTCCTTTGGAGGCACCGTTCGCGGCAAGCGTAAGGTTATTGTTACTCACACTGAGTCCGGTGAAACCGCCGATCATCTTGTCCCAATGGGCAAGCACATGATCGTTGGTGAAGGTGACATGGTTGTTCGTGGCGATCAAATTACCGAAGGTCCTGTGGCTCCCGAAGATCTCCTTGAGGCTTGCGGCCCCCAGGCTCTGCAAGAGCACCTCAATAACGAGGTCCAGACGGTTTATCGCTCTCAGGGTGTTGAGATTAATGACAAGCACATTGAGATCATCATTCGTCAGATGCTTCGCAAGGTGAAGATCTCCGAGCCAGGGGACACAGAGTTCCTTTGGGGTGACCAGATTGAGAAGACAACCTTTAATGCCGAAAATAAACGTGTCGCAGCTGAAGGTGGTAAACCTGCCGAAGCTGAACCTGTTCTTCTCGGGATTACCAAGGCCTCAATTGAGACCGAATCCTTCATCTCTGCAGCCTCTTTCCAGGATACTACCCGTGTCTTAACCGACGCTGCAACTCTTGGAAAGGTGGACACTCTCCGCGGCTTTAAAGAGAACGTGATTCTTGGACATCTTATTCCTGCTGGAACCGGCTTTCCGATCCACAAGAATTCAGATTTTGAGATGACCGTTGAAGAGCCAGAGCCAGTTGTCGAAAAGCCCGAGGGCGAAGACGGTGAAGCTCTGCCTGAAGGTGAGGCTCCCAAAGTGGAAGCCGCCGGCGAATAATCTCTGAGTAGAGTCTAAAAATTCAAAACCCCGATCTGCGAGAGCTGATCGGGGTTTTTTAGGCCATAATTTTTAGCCATTTATTCGAATCATCTCCTTTTGAGATAAGCTTCAAGCCGTGTCTTTGAAGGGTCGACACTTGGGCTTTTAACGTCGCAGCTTACGGTCGTGGAGTGGTTCTCCTTTTGGGGGGCGGATAGGGACTTCTAAAGCTCCTGAAGCTTGAAGCTCGGAGAAGAGCTGTTTCTTAAGAGCTTCTTTTCTTTTGGCGAAGGCAGGAACGTCGATGAGATTATGACGCTCTTGAGGATCAGTTTTTAAATCATAAAGGCCATTCTTATCCCAAAGACCGTGGTAGTAGATAAATTTGTAGCGGTCGGTTCTGATAGCGAAGAGCGTGGGAGTAGCTGGGAAATTCCACTCCCAGTGATATTCATAAAGAAGATGATCTCTCCACGGTTTATCGGATCCGCTTCCATCGAGAAGGTGTTTGAAGGAAAGTCCGTCGAAGGGTGGGGTGTTGCTGGGTTTTTTAATTCCGGCAAATTCCAAAAGTGTTGGAGCGAGATCGATGTTGAGTATTATCTCTTCTATTTTAGTGCCAGCTTCGATTCGTCCGGGGGCATAGGCCAGAAGGGGGACGCGGATCGAGTGTTCGAAGGCATCGCGTTTGTCGTAAAATCCATGTTCACCAAGGTGGAATCCATTGTCACCTAGGTATAGGACAATGGTATTTTTAGAGAGACCAGATTCGTCGAGATGGTTGAGAATACGGCCTACGTTCTCATCGAGTCCGTGAACGGTTTCGCAAAATCTCCAATAAAGATCATCGAAAGAAGGGACAGGGTCCTTATCGAAGGCTCCAGTTTCCATGTGGTCGACCCCGTGAATGCCATAGCGTCTTTCGCGGATCCAGCGTGACTGGGTGGCGTAGTTTTCTTCAGAATTCGCCATTGTTTCGGGGTAATCGATTTTTTTCCCCTGATATTTTCCATGGTGGCGCTTAGCGGGTTGGAAAGGGTAGTGGACGGACTTAAAGGCAAGGTGCATCATAAAGGGTGCCTCTTTATCACCGCGGTCGCTTTTGAGCCACGCGATCGCCTGATCAGTGAGGCGATCGGCAGTGTAGCCCTTTTGTTCATGACGCTCTCCGTTGATATTAAGGGTTTGATCAAAGTAGGAGCCTTGTCCTTGGAAAGAGACCCAGTGGTGGAAGCCTTTGCGAGGTCCATCATTGTCGTGGCCCATATGCCACTTGCCGATCATGGCAGTACGATAGCCTGATGTTTGGAGGTATTCTGGATAGAAGCGGGTCCCTTCAGGAACGGAGCGCTGATTATCAATAACGCGATGATGGTGCATGTATTGTCCAGTTAGAATAGAGGCACGGCTTGGGGAGCAGAGCGAGGTGGTTACAAAGGCGTTTTTCAGATGTGCACCTTCTTTAGCCATTCGATCTAAGCTGGGAGTTTCGAGAAAATCTGGAGCTTCAGGGTGGCAGGAGAGAAAATCGTAACGATGGTCGTCGGCGAGGATGACGATGATGTTGGGTTTTTCAGAAGCCAGCACTGTGCTAACAAAGATTGGCAGAAGAAGACGGAGCATGAGACGAGGGTCGGGGATTACTGCGACCATTGCAATTAGGAATGGGCCAAGACTAGAGGTAAAACGAAACTGGTATTTTGGACTTCCGGTCGTTAGATCAGAAGCATGAAAGACGGTCAGCAAATACCGCCCGCCACTAATTCGGAGCCACATCTTCCAGTTGGGTCTCTTGCATCGCCTCCCGGAGGTCACAAAAAACCCCTAATTTTAATTGCAGTCCTGTTGCTTTTGATTGGAGGCGGCATCTTTATTGGCTCGATAATAGGCGGGAGCGAAGAGGAGATGAATACGGGAGAGAAGAAGGTCGAGGCACCCAAGCTGAAGCCCCGACCTCAGCCTCGCAAAAAGGAAGAGACCACCGAAAGGCCGGATCGAGAAAATGAGATGGTAGAGCTTTCTTTAGAAAATCGTGGCGATTTTTCTGACAATATAGGGAAGTGGGTAAGACTTCAAGGGAAGGTGGAAACCGGCAATGAGGACGGTGTTCTAGAGTTCGAAGAGCCAGCGGGAATGAGTGGGCAACTAGTGAGGGGGTCCGCTTCTCATTTGTCCGGCCAGATTGTCAAAGTCATCGGGTGGATGGTCTCGGAAGAGAAAATCCAAATTGAAGGAATCTTTGAGATTACTACGATTGATCCAATGGACTTACTCCCTAAGAAAGATTTCTACACCACAGCTGATGCAAAGCAACTGATAGCTCTGAGAAACACACGAGCGAGTTTCAAAGGCAAGGTGACGAATGTAAGGGTATCCGCTGATGAGAAAAATCTATATCTTGTTTTTGAAGGGGAAAGTCATGAGTTTATTGGGAGCGGAGATATTAAGAAGCTGAAGGAGGTAGAGGTCACCGAGGAGATTCTCAAGGAGCTGATCGGTAAAACAATCAAGTTGAAGGGTAAGCTGGGCTATAAAAAGCAGGAGAAAAAGGATCGCATCTTTATTAATTTTAACGACAAGGATGCATACGAAGTTGTCGACTAAAGCGCATTCGCGAGAAAGGGTGCCGTAGCCGAATGGTCGACCTTGGAGACCTGCTCTGGTGTTCCTTGGGCAACGATCGAGCCGCCGTTTGGCCCGGCTTCGGGTCCGAGATCTATAATGTAGTCGGCTTCCGCAGCTAAGTCCATGTGGTGCTCGATCACAACGACGGTATGGCCTTCATCGACGAGCCGGTGCAGCACGTCGGTGAGTCGGGCAACGTCCTGTTGGTGAAGGCCGATTGTAGGCTCTTCGATAAGATAGAGATTTGTATTAATCGGTCCTAAATCAGTGATCTTTGGGCGGCCTTTAGTGAGCTGGGTTACAAGTTTGAGGCGCTGCGCTTCTCCCCCGGATACGGTGGGCGAAGGTTGACCGAGAGTAAGGTAACCAAGCCCTGTTTCGGATAGAAGTTGAAGTGGTTTCTGAAGCTTCGGATGCGCAGAAAAGAAGTCGGCTGCGGCTTTGATGTTAAGGTTTAGAACATCGCCGATTGTAAGACCATTGTAGCGAATTTCTAAGGTGGCTGGATTATAGCGATCCCCCATGCAACTTTCACAATCAATCCAAGTCGTCGGAAGGAAATCCATTTCTAGTTTTATACGTCCATTACCTTTGCACTCAGGGCACTGTCCTTCCTTGTTATTAAACGAAAACCGGGAAGCAGTATAGCCACGCATACGTGATTCGGGAAGCTGTGCAAAGAGGGCACGGATGTGATCAAATAGCTTCACATAAGTAGCAGGACAGGAACGTGAGGTTTTGCCAATAGGAGACTGATCTACCTCGTAGCGATATTTGAAAACATCAAAGCCAGTTGCGGACTTGAATGGAGTCTCTTTGACTTTTTTTTCGCAAGCGATACTCAAGCATCCTCGCATGAGTGACGATTTTCCGGATCCAGAAACCCCCGTTAAAACGGTGAGACGCCCTATTGGAATTTGGACGTCGACGTCCTTTAGGTTGTTGAGGTTACAACCCTTCAATTTCAGCCAACTTTTTTGAGCACGAATTGCGGGGATCTTTCTACGCTTTCCTCGAGATGGGTGAATGAGGGGATTCCTAATCGCCTGCAGCGTTGGTGATTGTGAATGTGTTTCTAGAGCGTTTTTTTGGTTTAGCTCAGTCCTTGTCAGGGAGGCTACGATTTCGCCGCCTTCGACTCCTGCGCCAGGGCCAAGGTCAATCAGATGGGTTGCCGCCTTAATCGTGTCCTCATCGTGCTCGACAAGAAGAAGCGAGTTTCCCTTTTTCTTGAGGGCTTGAAGAGTTCCTAGGAGAGCATTATTGTCGCGAGGATGTAGTCCGATGGTTGGTTCATCTAGAATGTAGAGAACTCCCTGTAAATTGGATCCAAGTTGAGCAGCAAGGCGGATACGCTGAGACTCGCCGCCGGATAGGGTGGTGGCGGATCGATCGAGTTGAAGGTAGCCTAGTCCAACGTGGTCGAGAAATTGAAGCCGCTGAATAATTTCAGGAAGAATGTCACGTGAGATAGCCAGATCACGACCTTCAAATTTAAAGGCAGCAATCGTTTTTCTAGCTTCTTGAACATTAAGTAAGGATAGGGCTGGTAGTGATTGGCCCTCGATGAAGACGTGACGTGAGTTCTCCCGAATTCTCTCGCCATGGCAATCGGGACAAGCACGAAACTCGTCGGGGTTAGCTTTCGCGGCAAGTTTCTCTTCGTGAATTTCTGCCTCTGCTTCAGAGTTGAACCCTTTTACGTCAAATCGGCTATTAGTGATGTGGCCATAGCCTCGGCAGGTTTGGCACCAACCTCTCGGTGAGTTGAATGAAAAGTGATGTGGGTCAAGCTCCTCGAATGATTCTCCGGTGACAGGTGATACCCTTACGGTTGAGAAGGTTTGAAGATGACCCTTTTTGGTGAGGATTTTGAAGGTGCCCTTTCCATATTGGAGGGCGATGGAGAGTGCTTCAGACGTCCTTTTTAGGGCTTGTTTACTTGTGACTTGAGCCACGACGAAATCGATGTCGTGAGCCTTGTGGCGAGCGAGTGGTTGGAAGTCTTTAGTATTGATGAGTTCGCCATCAATGAGCATTTCTTCGAAGCCAGCCTTCTCAGCAGCGAGGGCGTATTCCTTGTGGAAGCCTTTACGGGCTTTCAAAACGGGTGAAAGGAGTCGGAGTGATTTCTCCTTCTTTAGTAGTTTGCCCAACTGATCGCCGATGGCTTCGGGTGTCTGAGATATGACAGGCTCACCGGACTGAGGGCAATGCTGGATACCAAGCTTTGCATAAAGTAAACGGAGGAAGTGGTAGGCTTCAGTGACTGTGCCAACTGTTGATTTTCCGCCGCCACGCGAGATTCGTTGCTCGATCGCTACGGTTGGCGGAAGCCCTGTGATTAGGTCTAGGTCAGGCTTTTCGAGTTGGCTAGCGAACTGCCTCGCGTAAGGCGACATGGAATCGAGAAAGCGGCGCTGGCCCTCAGCAAAGATGACGTCGAAGGCGAGGGTGGATTTCCCAGAACCACTTAACCCTGAAATGACCACAAATTCATTGTGGGGAATTATAGCGTCAATGTTCTTGAGATTATGGTGACGTAGACCGTGAATAGATATTTCACGTTTTGCAATAGACCTATTATTTGAGGGCCGCTTTTTTTCTGGTTTGACCGGGACTGAGATGGCGAGGCCAGTGTGTGTTTTCTTTTTTGCGAGTTGCTTTGGGCTTCCTTCGAAAACGATTTGGCCACCGTTGAGGCCGGCCTCTGGTCCAATTTCGACGACATGATCGGCATTCTTAATGACGTCGGGTTGGTGCTCGATGACAAGGAGAGAGTAGCCGACGTCGACGAGGCGGTGGAAGACGGTGAGAAGTTTCTCGATGTCGCTGAAATGAAGTCCGGTCGTGGGCTCATCTAGGATGAGCAAGGTGTTGACGCTACCGCTAGTGGAAGTCAGAAGGCGACAGAGTTTTAGGCGTTGTGCCTCGCCGCCGGAGAGCGTGTTGAGAGGTTGACCGAGGCGGAGATAGCCGAGACCGGTTTCCACCAAGGGCTGAAGCGCCTTACGTGTCTTAGAAAGAAGGAGGTTCTCTTTATTGGTAAGGCCTTCAATTCTCTCCAGGAATGCCATGGCTTCTGAAGCGGTTAACCGGAGAAAATCGACGACGGACTTTTCATGGTAGCGATAAGATTCGGCGGTCCTTGTGAAGCGGGTGCCGTTACATTCGGAGCAGGTCAGGTAAAGATCGGAAAGGAACTGCATCTCGACTTTCTCAAAACCATTTCCGGAGCAGCGTTGGCATCGTCCAGGGCCAGAATTAAAGGAAAAATATCCAGGAGTAAGGTGGTCTGCTCTCGCTGAAGAGGTAAGTGAGAGAAGTTGGCGAATATGCTCGAAGGCACCCAGTAGAACAGCGGGGGTTGAACGAGGGGTGCGGGAAAGAGGGGACTGATCGATAAGTTCTACGCCCCGGAGTTCGTCAATGCCTGTGATTTTGGCTGGAGCAGGCTCATTATCAATGGAGAGTCCAAAATGTCGGGCAAGGTTGTTATAGATGATAGGGTGAGCAAGGGTGGATTTCCCCGAGCCTGAGACTCCAGTCAGACAGCTGAATACGCCGAGAGGAAGATCGAGTGACAGGTTGAAAATATTATTTGCTGAGGCCTCTTCGATTGAAAGATGGGCCCGCGGCTTCCTCAATTTGCCGGGAATAGGAATTGATTGCTGTCCGGAGAGATACTGAAGAGTGAGCGACCTCTTTTTTGAATTAGTTTTAGCTGGTCCCTGATAAGTGATTTCTCCTCCGTGTTCACCCGCTTCAGGTCCCATGTCGATGAGTTGATCTGCTTGGTGCATCACAGCTTCGTCATGTTCAACTACGACCAAAGTATTGCCCTTGTCACGGAGGTTGTGCATGACTCTGGTCAGACGATGGATGTCACGGTGATGAAGTCCGACGGTCGGTTCATCGAGAACGAAGAGGGTTTGGGTAAGTGCTGACCCTAGACAGGTGGTGAGGTTGACGCGGGCGATTTCACCTCCTGAAAGGGTTCTCGCTTGGCGATCGAGGGAAAGATATCCGAGACCAACCTCGCAAAGGTAATTCAGGCGTGAGGTGATCTCGTGTAAGACCAAACCAGTTGTTTTGTCGAGAGGTGCATGTGAAGTGGCAATCCCTTCAAAGAAAAAGAGGAGTTGGTCGAGCGGGATGTGCCAGAGCTCAGGAAGGGTTTTTCCAAGTATCTTAAAGTGAAGGGCATCGGGTTGAAGTCGGGTTCCTTGGCAATCGGGACATTCGGTGTAGGCTCGATATCGAGAAAGGAAGACACGGACGTGCATTTTGTATGCTTTTGTTTCTAACCAGTCGAAGAAGCCCTGAATCCCATACCACCGATTTTCTTGCCAAAGTGCCTCAGATTGCTCAAGAGATGAGAGGGGTGATTTGTTACTACGTTCACCATATTTGACCCAACGCTGTTGTTCTGAATCGAGCTCGTTCCACCGCAGGTTTGGATTGATTCCGGCCTCTTTACAGCTTTTGAGGAGGTCGCGCTGGCAATCTTCGCCCCGTTCACCTTGAAATGGTTTGATGGCCCCTTTGCGCAGCGAAATAAGATGGTTTGGAATTGCTTTATCGAGATCGATGCCGATGACTTTTCCAAAGCCACGACAGTTGTTGCAGGCACCGAGAGGCGAGTTAAAAGAGAAGAGTGAGGAGGTGGGTTTGACTAGAGGAGCCCAGCTAGTGGTGAAGGTTTTTATGGTTCCTTCAGCACTTGAGATCGCGGCGGCTCCCTTGCCCAGGGCGAGGGCCTGCTCGAAGGATTCGGTCAGTCGGGATTTGTTGCGAGTCGTGACCTTGAGTCTGTCTTGAATTATTAATACCTCCCGCGGGAGTTTTTTGAGTGAGGGAGCGGAATCGGTCCGGATGACTTTATGACCAAGAAAAATACGGAGATAGCCCTGCGAGTTTAGGAAAGGAAAGAGATCATCGGGTGTGGTATCCGATGGGACGGGGATGGGGAAAAGGACGAGAATGTTCTCGTCTTGGTGATTTGAGGTGACCCATTCGAGAATCGATTTGGGGTTGTCGGGGCGTACTTCCTCTCCTGTTTCGGGATGGAATCCTTTGGCAAGTCTTGGGTAGAGCAGTTTGAGATAGTCGTTGATCTCTGTGAGGGTCCCAACAGTAGATCGGGTCGTGCGAATCGTATTTTTCTGTTCGATTGCGATAGCGGGGGGAATGCCATCAATGCGGTCAACTTCCGGCTTGTCCATTCGGTCAAAAAACTGGCGAACATAAGGCGAGAAAGTTTCGACATAGCGTCGCTGACCTTCGGCGTAGAGAGTGTGGAAGGCTAGAGATGATTTGCCGGAACCTGACGGTCCGGTGATGACCGTGAGCTTTCCGATTGGAATCTCAAGATCGAGATTCTTTAAATTATGCTGACGAGCGCCACGAATTTTAATGGCGTTTTCTGCGGAATTAAGGTCAGCTTTTTTTGGCACGCGGAAAGTTAGCGTGGGAGAAGAGGGGCGCAAGCAGGGGGGAGGAATTTATTCGTTATCGTCTTCCTCTGTAGGTTCAACCGGAAGAGGGACTTTTTCCTCATCCATGATCTTCTCAAAGCGGTCCTCGTTGTCAGTCGTGACTTTGTTTTCGAGGATGAAAATCTTCCCTTTAGCGACTTCTCCCTTTTTTAGGACGGAGTTGGCAGTCTTGGTCAGGAGATCCAAATAATCCTGCATGGCCTCATCAAATTGGTCCTCGTATTCTTCCTCGAGAGCTTTGGCTTCCTCTTTGGCTTCCTTGAGCTTTCGCTTCAGGCGCCCGGGGTATGCATCAGCTAGGCTATCGGGGAGCTCTTTTCTTTCCAGGTACCCTTCGTATTGTTCGATTAGGTCCTCCTTAATATCTTCACCAAGGGGATAAGATTTAATGGAGCTTATTAAGTCTTTGAGAAAACCCTCTACGACTCCGTCGTGTTTCTTACGAAACTTATCGTATGCTCGGCCATGACGATATCTGATCTTATCACGGATTTTTTCAAGTGCGGCGAGAAGGTCATCTTCTCCTTTTCCACTTACAGATGCTCTGGGCATGTTGCGAAGTGCTGGAACTGACCATTCAATAAGAAAATGGTTGGTGTTGGTTCCGTTCTTGTCTTCATCATTGGCACCCAAAGAAGTTCCTTTTTTCTTAATGACGAGGTAGTTTTCGTCCTTCCCAGAGTTATCGGGTTGGTCTTCAAGCCAGGTGATGAATGTGAAGGCTTCGCCGGTTACAAACTTCCAAATTTTGGGAAGGTTTTCGTCGCGTTTTCCTCCGATCCAACAACTTCCAGGATCGTCGAGGGCGGCCTTAAGGCTGAGTGCCATGAAAGATGCCTCCTTTTCGTTGGAAGGAACCGCGAGGTGTCCCCCGGCGTTTGAGGCGATAAGTGAACCTTGTTCCCAGCTAACGGCGTCTTTCACGAGAAGGAATCTTGAACCACCGACGTTATAAGTCCCGGAAGGGAAGATCGGGGTGCGCTTGTTATTCAATGCCTCTCCAGTGCGAGCAAGTTGAGAGGCAAGTGAAGAGGGTGTGCTGCCATCAAGGCACCACTCCAAAAGGGCAGGGAATTTTTGGAGTCTGTGGTGATCTTCCAAATTTGGAGCGCTAGACGAGATCGCTCCGAAGTCTTCACCATTTGGATTGTCGGTGATTTTGTCGTCGGGAGATTTGTCTACCCAGACTTTCGCATCGACGGCTGAGCCGTCGCTCCAGAACCATTTCCCCTCGAATCCTGAATCAGAGGCTCCCGTCCAGACGGGGCTGGTGCTTTCGAAATTTTCGTGGAACCAAGCAAGATCAGCAGAGGTAGGGAGGAGGGTGAGATGAGCACCATGACGGTTGGCAAAGTTGTTAGCCTCGTCCCAAGTCATATTTTGTTTTAGGAGGAAATAGGCCGATTTCTCGCGCTTGATGGTGCCGATTGGGAATTCATCTCGCAATCCGTCGACAAGAAGCTGGGAGAGCCGGTCTAAGGACTCCAAGGGGGTTTCCGCAGCTTTCGGAGGGACCACAACTTTTGGTTTGGGCTTGGCTGGCTTTTCTTTGTCAGCCATTTCTCCACCGTTTCCGAGTTGCTTCTTTTCTGGACGATCTTTTGGTTTGGGTGCTGGCTTCAACACGGCCCTCTCTTTAGGGATGCTGGACTGAGTCGTTTCGTCCCCATTTCCAAAAACATAAAATGCAACAGCTCCACCTCCTAGAAGGAGAAGAAGAATAACGACAAAAGAGGCGATTCCGGATTTCTCTTTGCTACTACTTAGAACAACGTTGCTGCCAGAGTTCAGGGTTGGGGAAGCGGCTGGCGTAGTTGCGAATTGAGGTCCCCCAAGCTTTGGAATGAGGTTGTCGAGGTCGTCTGCAAGGTCGCCAACGTCCGACTAACGGAGGGTAGGATTCGCGTTGGTTGCT
>ERZ1048686.3044-NODE-3044-length-11059-cov-7.009815_pt1 | contig 11059 bp, 5 predicted proteins | sample MGYA00383099_ERZ1048686 | MGnify/ENA primary metagenome ERZ1048686 (study PRJEB29581, sample SAMEA5548369) | metagenome | biome: marine; feature: coastal; material: water | depth 25 m | study: Short-term variability in the microbial, nano- and picoplankton...
CACAGTGTTCACACAGGCGGAAACAATGGAATCACCATTCAGTGAGCCTGAAGATCAAGAAAAGATGAATCTCGAACTTCTTGAGCGGCTACGGCACAACAAGGACCTACTGCAGGCTGTCGAGGTTTCATCACCCACAGACCGGGTAAACCAGAAAAAACTGCGCCAGAAATTTCCACCTGACCTCGTACGGGAAGCTGTCGCTCTTTACGAAACACGGCAACGCGCAAAAGAGCGGCTGCCACAAGCTGAGCAACTCTGGCTCACACGCACTGGCTTGGAACAGGCCACAACGTGGCTCGTGGCAAAACACAAAGCCAAACGGTTCCAAGGACACGAAAATGTTGCTGATCTCTGTTGTGGTATTGGTATGGATACAGCTGCTCTCTCGAACAAGACCCATGTACTGGCAATCGACTCGAATGCTTCGATGGTTCGTCGCGCCGTGTGGAATAGCGAAATATTGGGCACCTCTTCACACGTTACCGGTGAAGTTGATGATGTGACAAGTCGGCAGTGGAATGACCAGCTCATTCACGCTGACCCAGACCGTCGCGGGGATCGAGACAGGCCAACTCGTCAGCTTGAAAACTATCTTCCAGATATTCAATGGATGCAAAACCTGCTTGGGCAAGCCCGGGGCGGGGCCATAAAAGTAGGTCCTGCAAGCAATTGGCCACAACACTTTGGGCAGAGTTCCTGCGAAATTGAGCTGACTAGTCTCACGGGAGAATGCCGTGAAGCAACGATCTGGTTTGGTGATCTGGCAGGCAACACAACTCGACGCGCTACAAACCTGACCACGGGGGAAAGCCTGAGTGGTGATCCGGCTGACTTTTCACAAAAAGAAATCACCGACATGCAAGCATTTCTTTGTGAGCCTGATCCAGCGGTCGTTCGATCCGGGCTCATCGATGCAATGTGTAACCAGCACGACTTCACTCGGATCGACTACGAGGAAGAGTACCTGACAACCTCTCAAAAACCTCAAAGTAGTCTTGTGACTCCTTTTGCCGTTGAGGCAGTCTTACCGGCAGGCCTTAAGCACATCCGGAAATATTTCTTGGCACGACCGCGTCACCACTATGAAATTAAGTGCCGTCGCCTTCAAATAGATATTGAGTCGATCCGACGCCGACTTCCTATCGGAGAGCACGAACCATCAACAATTATCTTCTGTCGAATCGATGGGCGATCAAAGGCTGTGGTCGCGCAACGGCTCTGATAAATTTCCCAATGACATTTCAGCGATCCGCATACACATGCGTCATCTCTTCCGAAGTCAGCGGTGACTGTAGATCATCACTCTGAAGCAAGAATTGAACCCGCTGATTACCAGGCCGACGACCGAGAACCTGTACATGAAATACCGCCTCATCTGCAGGAGCAAGTGAAGCAAGGGGCTCGAATGTAATCATGAGATTCTGAACTTCGTAGGGAACAGGACCGCGGGCTTTCACGGGCTCTAGATCACCAAGAAGTTTTGCTGAGAGTGCGACATTGGTCGCTGCTTTAGTTCCTTGATTGGCAACCCGAACGATATATTCCGTCAGACCATTGATCTCAATTGGGTCTTCACTATCGGCAACCTCAAGCGCAAGAGAGGCAAGGCCTTCAACCTCAATTGTGTGCGAAAGCTGATCTGCAAGTCCCGCTGGATTTCGAACAGCGGCAACAATGGCCTGGGGACCAAGTACCGTGGGCATTGCGACAAATTCTACAGTCCCGACTTCACCCGCGGGAAGTTCCTCAAGACTCCAAAGCACTCGATGCGTTCGATCGTCATAATATCCTGCATTGTTCGCACGAACAAATTTCATTCCAGCAGGCAGTTGCGCTGCTAATTCCACAGCTAACGCAGGCGCTGTGCCAGTATTATGCATTTTAAGAGTGCAGGTTGCCGGTCGTTGAAGATAGCGACGATTGGGAATGTCTGCATGCAACTCCATCATTGGCGCTGTAATTTCTGCCCGTAAGGGACGGGAGATTTCAATGCCACCATCTGCTCGGGCACCTATTCGAACTTCGTGAACACCCGGCGTGACAGTTGCCAGTTGCAGTGAAATCGATTGAGACGATCCAGGCTCCAATTGTCCTACATCAAACTCAACCTCTCGGCCAGCAGGGTGTGATACGGAGTCCGGCAGAATTCCCTCGACGATTACGCCAGTTGCTGTGCCTGTACCCGGGTTAGTAAGCGTAATATCTACAGCCATCATTTCACCGATTAACGTTGGCAGTAGTGGTTCAGCCGTGATCTCAAGCGCAGGCTTCGTAACCCTCGAGCGCACCGTCGCATCGGCTCGAAATGTAACGCTTGCAACACTTCCAACATCACCCTCAAGCTCTGGCATAACCTCCATGGCAACGCGTGCCTCTTGCCCCGCCCTTAACTCACCAATGCTCCAGAGAAGTTCACCCGAGGGTGCGTTCGTCGCACCCGGACTTGCTGGTGGCATCGTCGTAATAAGCGACGTTCCAAAAGGAATCGCATCTCGAAGAACAGTGTCGTGTGCAGTCGCCGAACCAACATTCCGAACAATGACTTCAAATCTCGCTGGCTTCCCAACCTGTAAATCTCGAGGGCCACTCTTTTCGAGAGTAAGCTGAGGTGTCTGAAGACCTTCTAGCTGCGGTACACCCGGACGCCCCTGGCCTGAGACAGCAGGAACAGTGGCTGGTTTTGTATCTAATGGTTTTGTATCTGATGGCTTTGCGTCTTGATCAACCTTGAGGCTGGTCGCTAGTTCTTGCTGTGTCCCAAGAGGCGGAGCTGCAGCAAACGGCATCGCGACTCCTGTGTTCTGAAGCAACGGCTTCTTCGGAGCACTCGGTGGTGTTTCTGTCGATTGATTTGTCGCCTCAAAAGGGTTTGGTGTTGCAGCAAGTGGTGACATTTTCTTTGTTGAAGCAAATGGCTGAGGTGGGCTCGGCGCTTCATTCGCCTCCAGACCAGGTGTTTGAGGCATGAGCGACTTCGCGGCTTTCGCAAGCGGTTCAGCATGGAGATGATCTGGTCCTACAAGACTTCCTTCATCACCTACAGACTGTGTCTCACGAATGATTTCTGGTGCTGGCTTTGCAAAAGACAGCGTCGTCTTTTCTTTATCTTTTGCATCTATATTTCCCGGGAGCTCCTCTGCCGAATGCTTTGAGGCCAATTCTTGGGATGCATTTGATTGCGAAGCTTTCTTCGACATGAGTTCAGGCGCTTCGAGTGATTTGTGCAGAGCCTCGTCCTGAACATCAATGACTGCTGACTCGGTAGCATTTGAAGCTACTCCGTCCGGTTTTGTGAACCTATCTTGAGTGATCTGGTTAGCCAGCACATCATCGGCCAGCACAGCATCGGCCAGCACATCTTTGTCCGACGATGACTCCTGTTGCGAAATAGGCGGAACAGGTATCTCATTCCCTGCGCTCTTGTTCTTGTGTAATGGTGGCGTGCTTCTTGGCTTTGCAATCTCACCAGCAAGAGAATCGGTCTTGTCACCTTCCACCTTTTCGTCGGACGACTCGTTGACAACAGGCTGTTCTTCGACTGCCTCTAGCGTAGGTGGAGATATCTGCTTTGCTGAAAAACGAGATAACTCAGAGGACTCAGCACCAGTTGCATCCTTTTCTATTTGCTCTTTGTCAGTGGCTTTGTCTAAGGCGGCTTTCTTTTCAACAGGTTTTTCAAAAGACGCTGGACGTGCCGGATAATCCTCGCTGCGAACCGGTTCTTGATATGTTTGTGAGCTGCCCGATGTAAAGCGACTCTGCTGTACTTCTGTCGCTGGCTGTAAGGCAACTGCAGGTAATACTTCTTGCTCGGGAGAGGGTACCGAGGAGTTTGCTGCTGCTGAAGGAATTGGCGACTGAATGGCAGGTACCGTACGCCCAAGTCCAGCAAGCCACACCACAGCAAAACCAGCGAGCCCACATAACGCGGCACCAATCACCATCGATGTGAGCGAGACGCCTTTTGGTGGCACAACAAAATCCTGACGCGACGGACGCTTTTCCATGACTCCACTCCTGATGAGACGGTCGCAAAATCGACCAGAACACCCGAGGAAGTACCAAAGATGGGCGATCAGCAGAAGGCCGTTTCACAGAAAACGACCCGGCCACGACTCAGCAGGCCAAACCGGTATCACGAAGAATCTGATGAAGATGGAAATGAAACTTACCCAGTTTGCCACCATAGTTACCGGCAGATACTGCGAGGATGCCCTCACCCACAGCCGCCTGTATCGCGGCTGCCATGGCTTCAGAAATAACGCCTTCAGTTTCACCATCAATGACTATTTCGAGGCACGCAGCAACCTCAGGGGCAAGCTGGGTAGAAACCCTACCTACTAAACTAGGGCAAAATTCATCGTTCGTGGAAGCCTTCAGTGCCGCATATCGTGACCCGACTTTACTTCCAGACCGCACAACACCCCCGGGAAACGGAGTGATCACTCCTGGCACAGCCGCAATGGCATCTACTGCTCGCTTAGCCGACGCCAGCACAGCATCAAGGGAACCACCCTGAAGAATGACATTGCCTCCACCAACACCTTTGGCAACACCACATGTTTCTTCAACAAGAAATTCTCCATCCATTACCGGCACACGCCAGTATCGGCGCCCATCAAACACCTTTGTTTTCTCGAAACCATCACCGAAAAACCGAATACGTTTTCCTAGCGGAATTCGCTCTTCTGCCTCAGACAAACCATCAAAAACAGCTGTTGTAGGGCAGGTCAGCAGACACTGGCCAGTTCTTTGAGCCACTGCTTCGGCAAGAGATTCGACGCTGAAACCAAACGCAAGAATAGAGGCACCAGGGCGACCGTCAGGGCTTTCATCTGGAGTCATGAATTGCTCAAGACCAACTTCTGCGTCACAACCAATAACGCTTGTTCCGTACCCACAAAATGACTGCACACCAGCCTCAAGCCAGGACGCGTTGTGTGCCGTGACGAACAGTCGTGCAAATCTCAGCCGAAAAGCCTCGGCAAAGGTATCGATAATCTGAGTTGGTCCAAGGTGAATCGCTGCCTTTGACACGGGAAACATCCTTTTATCAGATGAGGAGTACGTTCTGCATACGTATCCTACGAATGCTGTATTCTCAGGGATACCCTATTTCTAGTAGTCTATTGTGCGTAGGCATTAGCCGCTAAAAAATATTGTTTGCTGAAACGAAGTGTTCTTTTTCTAGTCGTCATGACGCTGCATTACCCGAGGTTTCTTGCACATGCTTAAGCAATTGTTTCATATGATGTTTTCAACAGAACATTTCGGTTCCTTTCCACTCTCGCCGAGGAAGATGATGACCACAAAGCTCACGCTCGCCTGCTCCCTCTTTACCGCCCTATTTATAGGATCCCAAACAGCACGATCCGAAGACCTTGGCATTGGCCTCATTCCTGATGACGCTGCGTTTGTGTCAAGCACACTTCGCGGCCGTGAACAATATGACCGTATTGTTGAAAGCAATGCTTTTGCCAGCCTTAAGGAACTGAAGTCTGTTGCGAAAGCTCTTGACGAATTCGCCAAGCAGCAAACGCAACCAGGAAACCCAATGGCTATTGCCATGATGATGATGCAGATGCCAGACAATCAGGAAGCAATCGACTTATTGAAAGATATGGTGGCAACCGACACGTTTGTATTCGGTTCATCGTCTTGGGTAACAGCATCTAAGCTCATTAAAACAATTCAGTCTGCACAACGAGCCGGCAGCTTTGCCACGCTTACAGAGGGTACTGATCTTGAAATCGAGAGTGATGACTTCGGGCCAAACATGATCATTGCAAAGGCTCTTGCTGCACACACTGATCAAATTGTCATCCCTGATCTCGTCTGGGGATTTAAAACCACGAAAATAGATGCTGCGAAAAACCAACTTGATCGGATTGAAGTGTTTGCCAAGAGTATGGCCCAAGCACAACCAATGCTTGCCGACGCAGTGGCTCGTCAAAAAATTGGTAATGGTGACTTTATCACAGTCACCATAAAGCCAGACCCCAACCTGATCAAACTTGCAATCTCCAATGTCATGAACACTGACATGGAAGAAGAATTGGATACCGTTTTAAAACGAATCAATGAGCTACAATTTGTTGTCGCTCTCGGTGTTGTTAAAGACCATGTCGTTCTCTCGATCGGCGGAGGGACCGAACATCTTCAAGCAATGGGCACAACGGGCGGCAGCCTGCTGGACACAGAACCATTAAAGGTGGTTCGCGACGCAGCGGACAAACCTCTCACGAGCATCTGGTACCGAAGCAAAAAGCTTGCAAAAGCTTGGGAGACGTCTCCCGAGGATATCGCCGAAGCAAAGGAATTAGTCACCTTAGTTGCCAAGGCAAATGAACTTTCCGCAGAGGCAACAGCAGATGCCGAGAAACTCGTTGAAGATCTCTTAAACGGCTACGCGAGCCGCATGCCAACAGCTGGCCCATGGGTGGCATACTCGTATCTGACCGATACCGGATACGCCGGTGAAGAATGGAACTGGGCCAAAAACCTCCCTTGGGATGGAAGTAAACCACTTGCATTCGATCATTTTGGTGGCGACCCGTTTGCAGCTGTTGCTGTTCGTACAAAAACTGATCCTGAACAATTCGAATCACTTGTTACCTGGATAAGTTCGCTCCGCAAATTTATTACAGACAATATCAGCTCAAGTGCTGATGAAGACGTACAAAAAAACTTTGAAACATTTGAAGAAAAAATTGTACCGCTAGGTGAAGAATTGACTCAAACGATTCGGGAAAAATTTATTCCTGCATTAAAAAGTGGGCAATTCGGTTTCGTACTTGATAGCAAGGCATCAACAACAAGAATCCAGAAGACGTTACCAACTTCATCAAAACCCCTTCCACTTGTTGCGCCGGCCATTGTGCTTTCTCTTGATGATGACGTGCTTTTCCGTGAAGGACTCAGCGATGTTTTTGCACTCAGTGACAAATTACTCTCCGTCATTCGTGAAATTGACGACGATGCCATCCCGAGTGAATACCGTATCCCAGACCCTGAAGAACAGGATACTCCGGGTGGAAGCGTTTGGAACTTCGCACTTCCTGAAAGCGGACTGGATGAACAGATTCAATTGAGTGTCGGTGTTGGCAAGGAGGCTGCTGTTTTCTCGTTGGTACCGGACCAGGCAAAACGGTTGCTCAAGAGTACCTCGCTCACTCTTGAGGGTGATGTGAGCATGAATCTGGCAGCTGCGGCTATTCTTGACTGGGTGGCTTTTGCTAACGTTCTTGAGCCTTGGGTGAATTATGTCATCCGCTGCGGTGGCGTGATGCAAGACAAGGGCAGCCTTGACCCAGACTCAACCATTGGACCAGACTCCGAAACCGAAGAGGTCACAGATGCACTCGACCAACTCACAACTATTTTTGATGTAGTGCGCTGCCTGAAATCAGCTACCGCAAAAACAGTTATTGAAGGTGATGCCACAGTGACCCGATGGCAGAATCGTATTGAGGATTTACCGGCTAAGTGATTCGTGTCGAACAAGACCACGAAAGAAAAGATCGCCACCGGTTTGATCAATCGCCTCGATGCGGGTATTCGAAAGAATCTTTCGAATACCCGCAGATGATTCAGGTTTTTGGAGCAATCTCGGGGCAAGGAATGCCCAGACTTCATCGATAAGGCCAGCGTCATAAAACGACTCGAGAATGTGTGTGCCCCCTTCCACCAAAACGTTTGTCATCTGACGGCGGGCAAACTCCTGCACCAATTCGAGAAGCATCTGATTCGAACGATTTGTTGGGCTTCTCCATACTTCACAGCCATTGTCTTGTAATTGCTTCAACCGACCCTCAGGTGCATCAGGGCCAACGGCAACAAGTAAAGGAAACTCTTGTGCTGTCTGAACAAGACGAGAATTCATTGGCAAACGAGCATGCCGGTCCAACACAACTCGTATCAGTGGCCGGGGTCCTGCAGGCCTTGCTGTAAGCAATGGATCATCATCAACCGCTGTCTGTATACCGATCACAATCGCATCGGCGCGGCGGCGTAAATCATGAACAACGGCGCGAGAAGTATCTGACGATATCCACTGTTGCTTCTGCGATGTTTCTGAACTACTGCTTTCGGGTTTTGGAAGAACAAGGTACCCATCGAGTGTCATGGCCCATTTGGCGATCATCCATGGCCTTTTTGCTGTCACAAACATTCGAAATGGAGCAGTCAGGCGGACCGCCTCATCTCGAAGCAAACCGACGTCAACTTGCAAGCCGGCTTTCTGAAGAATTGAAATGCCCTGACCCGCAACTGCAGGAAAAGGGTCTGTTGCTGCGACGACCACGCGACGGATGCCTGCACTCAGAATCGCATTCGTGCACGGTGGCGTTTTCCCCGTATGACAACACGGCTCGAGAGTCACATAGAGCGTGCCATTCTTCGCTGCCTGACCTGCACTTGCTAGCGCATGCACCTCAGCATGAGCACTGCCAAAATGCTTGTGCCAACCCTCTCCTAGCACCTTGCCGTCAGGACTTGCAACAACCGCACCTACCATCGGGTTTGGTTCCACAAGCCCCTCGCCGCGCCGCGCTAGGGCACACGCTCGATGCATCAGTAGTGTGTCAGTAGCGGAGAACATGTCCTAAGATCGTCTTATCAAGGAGTCCAGATTGCAGGCTTTTCATCTCCGCCACCGCCGGAAGCCTCACCCCCCGGTGTCCAGAGCTTCCCGGATTCTGCATCCGGAGCGGTCGCTTGCCCGCCCGGTGATGACATCGTGACACCTGGACCGGCAGGACCGGCAGGAGCCCCGCCACCCGCGGCAAGTGCACCAAGGTCGATGCCTGCCTCAGCAAATACCTGCATGACAGCATTTGATACTCGCGGGTTTTGGCTGTGATCACGACGAATTCGGTCCAGCACTTTGAGGAGCGACGGTTGATCTCCTCGCTGCAGGTGAATCCGAAGTTCACCAACGTCAAGCATGCCTTCATCAGCCTTGAGCGCAGCTGCAAGTGGACGAATTTTAGCAAGAATTTCCAGCCTGCGAGTTGTTGACCGAGCGCGTGCTTCGAGTACACCATATGCCTGCCATCGGTCCGCGTCGGTTATATCTTCACGACTCAATAACGCTTCTGCTGCCAACTCTGCCACTTTGCTATAACCGATTTCAGCAGCCGTCAAAAGGAGGCCTCGTAAATGATCATTGGTGATCTTTTGAAAATCGAGATGGAGCCAACGCTGAGGTGGCACGTTTCCTAATGGTTCTGCTGACTCAATGATGGCAGGTGCTGGAAGGCCGCTTGCTTTTCTTAGCTCTGGCCAAATATTTTTTCCTGAGGCAATGATATCAGTAGCCTCAGCATCATTTACAAGAGCTTCGACGCGACGGCAAGGTTCATCTCCATCGGCAACAGCTTGCTTTGGAGTTTTCCCCAGCAACTCTGGCAACGGAGTTTCTGCCCAAAGTTGTGTAAATCGATCAGCCACTCGTGCCTGCTGTTCTGCCAAGAGTGTGTCGAGCGGAGCGTCTTCACCAGCAGCAGGAGGTGCTGTCGGCTCTGTTGGTGGATTCATCCTAAATTGACTACTCGCCAGATAATTCATCGGCGTAGCCGACGGCATCCCTGCCGGCTGTTCTGCTTCAACAAGTGTTGTCTTAATGGAAGATTCTACCAATGGCTGTGCTTCCTTGACATCAGGCGCAAACCCTTGCAGCGTCACCTCTGCCTCGCGATCGGTCTGCTTTCCATGAATGAGAATACTGCCGAGCAACCGTGCCGCTGAACCTTCGTTCCCAGAGGTAGCCTCGTACACGCGCCAGCTTGAACGTGGTGGTACAGCGCCACGCTGAACCCAACGAGAGCGGTCAACGGGCATCGCTTCAAAATGGCTCTCTTTTCGAAGTGCGTCTTCAAGCAGATCGATGTCTCCCTCAAGGGGGCCACGAAGCAATTCATACCGCATAACTGGTGACCGCTCTGGATTGGCCTGGGTCTCCAAGACAATAGCACGACCGGTCGCTTCAACTGCTTCGTCGTGTCCTGTTGGACCTCCGTTGGCTTCTCGCAGCGCTGCAACTTTGAGCCAGGCATCCGCTGCTTCGAGGGGGCGAGCCACTCGCTCGCACAACAATGCAATATTTGTAAATAATTCAGGGCTGTCTGCAGCAACACCTTTCAAGCTATTAAATGTTTTGATTGCTTTTGAAAGACGCCATTCCTTCGCATGCTTGAGTGCGGCATCAAATTCGAACCGCCATTGCGAATCTGCGTCTGTGGCCGCAAATGGCACCTTAATTCGTAATGCAGGGGGCAGACCCGATGACAACAGGGCCTCCATCAGAAGATTTCGTTCTTCCTCAGATCCAAGAGACTTTTCGACCAGCCATTCGATGGTTGACTCTGCCAATCCAAATTGTCCAACCTGTGCCGCAACCTGAACCAACGTCATTGCGATCCGGACAAGATCATCCGGCACCTCGGCACCTGCCAATTCTCGAGAACGATCGAAAAGAGTTGCTGCCTCCTGCATATTATCAATAAGAGCTGCCGCAACTGCAGCGTGACCGAGCGCAAGAGGATTGTCTGGATACGCTTCGAGAAAGGCTCGACTCGTTACTGCTGCATCATTAAATCTCTTGGTAGCCAATTCAAGTTTTGTCCTCGTCGCAAGAAGACAAGCTTTTTCAGGGTGTTTTTCCAGTAGTCGTATCACCTGCTCAAGCGCTGCTTCTGTCTGGTCACCTTCAACGAGACGGTCTAATTGTTCGAGTTCCCCAAGTAACTCAGGGCAGCAAAACTTGATTTTCTTGCCAGTTCCACAAGGGCACAGGGAATACGGATCGAACGCCATAAAAATCTCCTAGCATATCGGTAAAGGGCACAAGCTCTGCAAAACCATGATGGGCTCATCACACTTTAGCAGACGATCCAGCATGCAGGAATTGGCCCCGCACATTGCTGCTGAAGCGATAAAAAGGAGCCTCTGTTGAACAGTTTATACTTCAATGTGATACTAAGAGTAGACGACAGACCAACAACGGTTGTGGCACGTCGTCCACTTACCCATCATCTCCTCCAACAAACGGCATTCC
>ERZ1048686.3048-NODE-3048-length-11054-cov-3.409765_pt1 | contig 11054 bp, 10 predicted proteins | sample MGYA00383099_ERZ1048686 | MGnify/ENA primary metagenome ERZ1048686 (study PRJEB29581, sample SAMEA5548369) | metagenome | biome: marine; feature: coastal; material: water | depth 25 m | study: Short-term variability in the microbial, nano- and picoplankton...
ACCCGAAAATAATCTCTGGTGGTCAAAGCTGAGATCCCTAAATCATAATCAAGCTGAATTGTTTCTCATGGACTGTGGTCCGAAGACAGCCTGGTTACATTTGAGAGATCGCCTTATCATAAGATTGTGTGATAAGGTTTCCCATACATGGATCAAGTAATGCCCATTCCAAACGCGGTAATGAAACTGCTGGATTTACTTCCTGAAAATGCCACTCCCTACCTGGTCGGCGGTTGTGTGCGCGATTGGCTTCTTGGCATTGCGATCAAAGATTTCGATATCGAGGTATTTAATATTTCCATGGACAAGTTGATCCGGATCCTTTCAAAGCACGGGCGTACGGATACGGTTGGGCGTTCCTTTGGTGTGATTAAATGGACTCCTTGCAAAGGCGAAACATACGACATTGCCATTCCTCGCAAGGAAACTAAAAATGGCGATGGTCACCAAGGATTTGATGTCGAAACAGATCCCCAGCTTGATCCCAGAATTGCTGCTTCTCGTCGTGATTACACGATTAATTCAATCATGTACGATCCCAGAAAACATGCGATTATAGATGCATTCGGAGGCCAGAGTGATTTAGAAAACAGACGTTTGAAGCATACATCGGATGCATTTTCAGAAGATCCATTGCGCGTCATGCGAGGGGTACAATTTGCAGGTAGGTTTGGGATGTTCGGCGATCCAGCCACATTGGAACTCTGCAGATCCATACGCAACCAATTCAACCAACTACCCCCAGAGCGCTTGTGGAATGAGTGGTATAAATGGGCGAGTCAAAGTCGATTCCCATCAAAAGGCCTGCAGTTTCTCGCAGACTCCGGATGGTTGGAAAACTTTCCTGAACTCGCAGCCTTGCGCCATACACCTCAGGACCCTGAATGGCATCCAGAGGGAAATGTCTGGAATCACACAAATCATTGTTGCGATTCGCTTGCCGGAGAGTCCGACTGGATATCAGCGACTTCTCCAGAGGACCGGGCAGTATGGATGTTTGCTGTTCTTTTGCATGATATCGGTAAACCTGACACAACCGAAAGAACATTGAGGAAAGGAATAGAAAGGATCGTATCGCCCGGCCATGACAAAATCGGAGCAAAGATAGCCGATCTGTTCCTGAAAAAGCTTAAAGCTCCCAACTTACTGAGAGCAAGGGTATACCCGCTCGTATCGGAACATATGATCCATCTGCAAACGATCACGAATCGAGCAGTCCGCCGCCTCTCGAAACGATTGGAACCCGAATCCATTCCATCGTTGTGCCTTATCATGGCCTCCGACGCAATGGGGCGCCCCCCCCTTGAACCCGATATCCCGAAATTCATCGAACAACTCCGCATTCAAGCGGCAGAACTGGAAGTTCTGACAAAAGCCCCCATTCCATTTCTCCGGGGGAATGACCTGATTGAGATGGGGCTTCCTTCCGGCAAGGAAATAGGCACCCTGCTCCATCAAGCCTATGAACTGCAAATCGAAGGAGAATTGGAAGACCGCTCACAAGCGCTCCAATGGGCACGCCAATGCATCAGCCCGCGATGAGCATGCATACCCAAGCAATGAAACTTGACTTGATACAAATAGACGCGTTTGCAGAGAAAGTTTTCCAGGGTAATCCCGCAGCCGTTTGCCCTCTATCAAACCGGCTGGAGGACTCTGTCATGCAATCCATCGCATCTGAAAACAATCTTTCGGAAACAGCATTCATCCTGAAATCAGGTATGGATCAATACGACATACGATGGTTTACACCCGATGGTGAGGTTGATCTTTGTGGACACGCGACACTGGCATCTGCGCATTTCCTTTTTGAACGTAAACTTGTGGATGGCAGAACAGTTGTTTTCAACTCTAGAAGCGGCCGTTTGCCTGTTTGCAGACACGCTGATGGCCAGTTGGAGATGGATTTCCCTGCGCAAACTTTTGCACCTTGCGAAGCACCGCCTCGATTGCTGAGCGGGTTAAACGTGGGTATGAAGGAAACTTATCGATCCATAGATTATCTGGTAATTCTGGAAAATCAGCAACAGGTCCTCAATTGCACTCCCGACATGAATCAGTTAATGACGCTCGATTTAAGAGGTGTTATCATTTCGGCCAGAGGACATTGCTCTGATTTTGTCAGTCGTTTTTTTGCTCCCAAATATGGTATCCATGAAGATCCAGTTACAGGGTCGGCTCATTGCATCCTGGCACCTTACTGGGCAAAGACGTTGGGCAAAGCAATACTGAAAGCAAGACAGCTTTCCAAACGAGGAGGGCAACTGACCTGCGAAATGAATGGCAAACGCGTTTTTTTAAAAGGAAGAGCCGTGACCTACATGACTGGAGAAATTACAATATGATTGTCGACACTATCAAAAATGCTTCCGAATATTTCAGCCTGGGAAACCGCATTAAAACGGCACTTCTCTACCTTTCGCAAACAGACTTCAGTTCAATCAAACCTGGCAGATACGAAATCGAAGGGAGTCAGGTGTTTGCTTTGGTAGAAACCTATCTCCCCAAACAACCCAAGGAAGGTTTCTGGGAGGCTCACAAAAAGCATTTGGACGTTCAATATATCGTTTCAGGACGGGAAAGGATGGGATACGCCCCAGTAACCACAATGGAACCTGGGTCTTACAATCTGGACAAAGATTTCTACAAGCTGAAGGGTGAGGGCGACTTTGTTACTTTACATACTGGACAGTTTGCCATCTTGAAACCGCAGGATGCTCACATGCCTGGTATTGAGACAGCTGAACGACAACAAGTAAAAAAAGTAGTCATCAAAGTGCGAATATAAACCATCTTCACACAAAAAAGCCCTTTTCAGAACGAAAAGGGCTTTTTCTTTAAACAGAATTAAGAGTAAGCGTCTATTTTTTCTCTTTTGCTCGCGCCTCAATGATCTCCTCAGAGATCGAAGAAGGGCATTCAGCGTAATGTGAGAATTCCATGGAGAATTGGCCACGACCAGAGGTCATGGAACGCAGGTCACCAATGTATCCGAACATCTCACTCAAGGGAGCTTCGGCCTTGATGCGCACACCCGTTGGGCCTGAATCCTGCCCCTGAATCATACCACGACGTCGGCTTAAATCACCAATGGTGTCGCCTACGTTATCTTCAGGGGTAAACACATCTATTTTCATGATGGGTTCAAGCAACACTGGTTTGGCTTTTGGAATCGATTGGCGATAAGCCGATTTTGCGGCAATTTCAAAGGCGATTGCAGAGGAATCCACTGCATGAAATGCTCCATCATTAAGGATAAAACGAATGTCCTCCAATGGGTATTTAGCCAGAACACCTTCCACACAGGATCTTTTAAAACCTTTGTCCACAGCAGGCCAGTATTCTTTGGGAACGTTACCTCCAACAACTTTGGACTCGAAGGAATAACCTGTACCAACTTCGCCTGGCTCAATCGTGTAATCAATGCGACCGAATTGCCCTGATCCACCCGATTGCTTTTTGTGGGTGTAGGTGTCTTGAATTATTTTTCGGATTGTCTCGCGGTAGGCCACTTGAGGTTTGCCCACATTTACCTCGACGCCATAGGTACGTTTCAGGATGTCCACTTTGATATCCAAGTGAAGTTCTCCCATTCCTTTCAAAATAGTTTCACCGGACTCCTCATCTGTTTCGACACGAAAAGAAGGGTCTTCCGCAACCATTTTACCGATAGCTGTACTTAATTTATCCACAAGACCTTTGTCTTTGGGATCGATGGCGATTGAAATCACAGGATCCGGAAACACCATGGGTTCCAGAGTAGCTGGATTATCAGGGTCTGCGAGGGTATGGCCGGTGTGCGTGTTCTTCATACCAAGCAATGCCACAATATCACCCGCTTGAGCAGAGTCCAATTCCTCACGGCTGTCAGCATGCATCCTGACTATGCGGCTCACGCGCTCTTCTTTACCCGTGTAGGTATTGAGGATGTTTTGACCTTTTTTGATGCTTCCTGTGTAAATGCGCACGAATGTCAGTGCTCCGTAGCGATCATCCATGATTTTAAAAGCTAATGATCGCAATGGTTTACTCGAGTCGACAATGGCAAATTCACCGGTTTCATCACCTGCCAGGTCAACTTCGGGTTGAGGCTTCACTTCGGTTGGGTTCGGGAGATAATCCACGACAGCGTCTAGGACAAGCTGCACACCTTTGTTCTTAAAGGCAGAACCACAGTAGGTGGGGAAAAAGTCCAAATTAATAGTACCCTTGCGAATGCACTTCTTGAGTGTTTCGATGTCTGGCTCATTACCCTCCAGATAAGATTCCATCACATCATCGTCCACTTCAACGGCGGTTTCGATCAACTCAGCTCGGTACTTTTCAACCTTATCCACCATGTCAGCTGGGACATCTTCGACCTTGAAGTCCATCGGATCACCCGTGTTAGCCCAAATCCATGCCTTACGAGTCAGCAGATCAACAGCTCCAACGAAATTTTCCTGTTCGCCAATCGGAAGAACCATGACGAGAGGTTTGGCTGCCAAAATACTTTTGATCTGATCCACCACTCGATAGAAGTCAGCGCCCACCCGGTCCAATTTATTGACAAAAATGATACGAGCGACTTCCGATTCATTGGCATATCTCCAGTTGGTTTCAGATTGAGGCTCTACACCACCAGAACCACAGAAGACCCCTACACCGCCGTCTAGCACCTTCAGTGAACGATATACTTCGATAGTGAAGTCAACGTGTCCAGGAGTGTCGATGATATTGAGTGTGTGGTCATTCCAATCGCAGGATGTTGCGGCTGACTGGATCGTGATGCCACGTTCTTTCTCCTGATCCATGAAGTCGGTGGTAGCGGCACCATCGTGCACTTCTCCGAGTTTATGGATCTTGCCCGTCAATTTGAGGATACGCTCGGTCGTCGTGGTCTTTCCGGCATCCACATGTGCGAAAATACCGATATTTCTGTATCGGGAGAGGTCTGTCATTTTAATCTTTCTGTTTCCTAAGTCTGGCGATGGTATCAACGCAGATGGACCTTGGTATAGATTTATCAGGATTTGGCAATATTAGATTTTCTTTTTTTGAATATTTTTTACGCAAAACGAAGACGAAAACTGCCTATGCAAGGGAGTTGAAATCACATATTACGAGGTTTTTAGGGCACTTTTTACGTTTTATTTCGATCTGCCGAAACATGACCTCACAAATAGAGAGCTGAAAAAAAAACATTCATCGAATGGTGCAGAAGGAAAAAAGCCAGGAAGTGATTAACTCCCTGGCTCGAGATGGGTCATTTCTTGAATTGGAAACTGACAGAAATTAAATCGTTCAATTCGCCAATCTTTGTTCAGAAACGGTTGACCGACGTAAAGAAAGGAAGGATCACTTTACTGAAATCTCAGAAGCTGTGAATTCCAACTTGCCGTTCATATCAGCAATTGTTCCTTGAGCCACAACTGCAACAGTCGATTGACATACTTTGCTGTGAAATGAGCGACTGACCTTATTTTGATCCAGAGCGTAGATCAAATCCTTGCCGTCCACTGAGACTCTGATGGCATTCTGGCATGTTCTTGCCTGCTTGAGCTCACATTTGAGGCACAAGGCCTCTCCTGTCAGGGTTTTTTTCTCCTGAAGTTTGAGACTGGTTGGGGTGAAAATGGATTGATCCCCTTCTTCAGCCAGAGTGCCAACGGCGACAATCTCCGCCTGAGCAGAGCAAAGGTTCTTGTGAAAACCGTTACTGCATTCGTTTTTTGCAAAAACGTAAAGTTTTTCTTTACCGTTGATGGTTGTGGTCAATGCATTTTGACAGGTATCAGATTTTTTGAGCGCACATTTCAAGCAGCTACCAGTGCCTTTGATGGTCAAACTCGCGGGGACTTTTTTCTTGCCCGTGTCGACTTTCGACTGCTTACCAGAGGCCTCTTCAATTTTGGATGCCGTGATTTTCTTCACACCACCAACTTCCGTGAGTTTACCGTAAACGACCGTGGGAGTTGACTTTTGACAAACTTTTTCATGATAAGCCTTGCTCACATCGTTGTGTTCGAGGAAGTGGAGTTTGCCGTCGACAATAATACCGTTTTGACAAGCGCTGGTCAATTTACTGATGCACTTGGTGCATACTCCTGTTCCTTTGAACGTTTGATCGCCTGATGCTTTCTTCTCAGCTACCTCTGATTTTGCCACATCTCCTGCAAGACTGATTTTGGTAGCCACAAGAACTTTCTTACCCTCGACATCCTTGACAGAACCAACTGCAGTGATGTTGGCAGTTCCAGAACAAAGATTCTTGTGAAATGCCTTACTCACGGCGTTGTGTTCGAGCAAATAGAGGGTATCACCTGATTTCAACGCATTCTGACATGCATCCGTTTGTTTCAATTTGCATTTGGCACAGCTACCAGTGCCGGACAGAGTTACCTCAACCGAATCAGCAAAAACGCTGGATTGGTAGCCCACCACAAGAGCCATGGCACATGCGAGTGCAAGAAGTGTCTTTTTCATAATATTTAATAATCTTTGGAGCAGGTCGCCCGTAAATGAAACAGGCTATTTGAATCTATGGTTTTCCTGATGCCTCGTCGTGAGGATACCTGGATCAAAAAACTGAACGTTGAAATCCTATCATGGAATATTACCTTAGCAATCAATAAATCGCGGACTGAGTCACCCGTTGATTTCTACTGCAACGACATGCATTGCCCTCATCGCGAATAAATGGGCCCATTGAAGAGCACGTTGGGAATCGGATCTTTGTTGATAATTTTGTAAGTAGTGATCCATTTAACCATTTCAGCACTGCCTCCAAAGGTCCCAACCACTGCACCACCGGGCAAATTGTCTATAGTGCTTTGACCATTTTTATTATCGAGTTCCCACCATGTAGCAAGACCTGCATGGCGAATGGAAACTCCGTTACCCGTGTTGCCAGGAGGGGGTACGTTGGATGCATCGTTGAAATTCAACGGGTCGAGCTCGTTCTGCTCCCACAGCTGCCAGTCAGTCGCGTTGTAATTGGTCAACTTATAGGTTTTCCCACTCGGAAGCGCGGGTTTTCCTATATTGTTATAACAACCAATAGTGCCATTCCAGCAATAGGACGTAATTTTGACCGGGCGAGCCAGCCATAAATCCTTGAGCTTACCTCGGCGACGGGATGAAACATCCTTGGGGCACCAAAGCACTTTCTGATCTGAAATGTATGATCCCAGTTGACTTATTTGAAAAAAGGCCAATTGGTTTTCAAACGCTTGAGAGTCCACGTCCTTACCTGCGGCAGACCCAGGCGCGTTCGGACGCCCCGGCAATCTACCTTTGTTACTTGTTGCATAAAGCCAGTTTTCCGGACCGCTCAAATTCCCTCCCCATGACGGGTGGGCGATATAATCCTCATTGTCTCCAGCATACATATGGCTTGCTAGAAGCACCTGTTTGACGTTGTTCAGATCCAAAGTCAACTGAGCTTTGTCTTTGGCCCTCCCCAGTGCAGGCAATAGCATTCCGGCGAGAATGGCGATAATGGCGATGACGACTAGCAACTCAATCAAAGTGAATGCTCTGATTGGAGCTTCCTCTTTAGTCACGTATTTTTTCGCAGAATTAGCATTATTATTCTTCATATAAGCATTGAGGTAAGATCTCATATTATAGAGCGCATTGCATTTGAAAAGCACAATTTCAAAACTACATCAGCCGCCCTGAAGCCGAAACTTCAGGGGCTCAGGATTTCCAGAAAAATCACGAACCTACGCTTTCAAGATGCGGTCCTCCTGATTTTCAAGCAAATGCGGGGGGTGCAAAACCATCACGGTATTCACGACTGACGATTTCCTTGTTTGCCTGGTCATGATTTGTAAACCGGTGGGTTTTGGCATTCCAAAGCAGTTCCTGGCCGGGATAACGCGTTGCCTTCACTGCCAGAAGAGCAGGTTCAGTAATTCTAACTCCGACATTAAATGGAGCCCAGACGAAGCGGTCTTCTCCCAGACAGAGCTCGGCCCAGTCCTCCCAATGATGACGTGGCTCAACCTTTGGCAGCGGTTCGTTTTTCACCACTTTACCATTACGAAATATAGTGATCCCCCCATTAGCTTCCAACAGCAAGGTTCCTTCTTCGCAAACAACCATTGTTCGATTGGCTCCTACTTTCATTGGCGGTAATCCAAGTGCCGAGAATGATGGTAACAAGCCAGAGTCGTTGTATTGCACTACGAATTTGTCGCGCGCAAATTGATCGCCACCAGGGTAGGTAAGGGTACTCTGATTATGAGAAGAGTGTCCGGCATTTGAAGCACGATGAGTGTGGGTAATGACCGATTCAGGTGAAGGCAGGTCATAGGCAAAGTAGAGCAAGTCCAAGAGGTGGCAACCCCAATCAGCCAACTGCCCACCGCCGGTGTCCCAGTAGGCTCGCCAGCGACGAGGCGCCAGATCATCACTGTAGCCGATATCCTTGTTGATAGGCCCTCTCCATAAATCCCAATTCAAGTTATCAGGCACAGGTTTTGCCACAGGCAAATCACTGTAAGGGTCGGCGAAATAATGTCCTCTCTTGATTCCTCCAGTCCAGACGTAAGCTGCCACCGGTTTACCTAATTGATTGCGCCGAAGCATTTCAACGGATTGCATGCGTCCTGTACGACATGCCCGTTGATTACCCATTTGAGTAACGAGTTCGGGACGAGCTGCCAACCCCTCACGGATCATTCGAAGTTCATCCAATTGCTGAACCAATGGCTTTTGACCGTAAATATGTTTCCGGTGTTTCATCGCGGTCAGCATCATCGGGGCATGATGAAAGTCAGGCGTGTCCACAATCACAGCATCGAAAGTATCTGCGCGATTGGCAAAAGCTTCGCGATAATCAGAAACCGTCCAGGCACCACTGTAATCAGCAGCGACTTTCTTCATGATGTTTCTATCGATATCACAAAAGCCAACAAATTTAGAACGTTTGTGTTTTTTTAAACCATTTCGCTGCATACCACCAATACCGCCCACACCAATTTGAAAAATCTGGAGATGACTGTTCTTGTTGGCCTGGAGGCGTGTTGTCAATGAAGGTGCAGCCATGAGCGTAGTGGCGATCACGCCATTGCGAAGGAACGTTCGCCGAGTCACAGTTCCAGCCGGTTTAGGAGTGTTTTTTGTTTTCATAGGGATTACCAAACTATGCACGCACTCCATCAAATCTCAAGCCCTAGTATTGATTGTGGATATCAAGACAGGATAACTGCGGAAGCCAGAACACCGGTTGCCCGATATATTGTATTTTTATCATGGGACCTCATCAGAAAGAACCTTTTAAAGTTGCCAGTCTGGGATTGAAACCCAGTCGGCAAATGCTTATGATTGCCTGATGATTTCACGTTTACTGAAACCATGGATCGGTTCCATGCATATTTTTTTGGGGATGCTTTTATGTTTCACAACTCAAGGTGCCAATCTCAAATCTGACATACAGAACCTATCTTCCCCTTACAATGACACTCCAAACATTATCGAAACCAAGGATGGTTTACTCCTTGTCTGGGCAAGTGGCTCACGCCCTGGATATGCGGACGTCACTATCCAACAATCCCGTTGGGACGGAAAAACATGGTCTCCACCCACTATGGTAGCGTCTCACGCCACAAAAAAAACAGGCGCTCAGCAAGCTTGTTGGAATCCGGTCTTAACCAAAGTTTCCAATGGTCAGTTGGCCTTGTTTTATCAGGTGGGACTTTCGCGTGAAACATGGTCGGGCCGCATGAAAATCTCATATGATGGAGGTCATTCGTGGACACAGGAGAGAAAGTTGAGAAAAGGCATTCACGGCCCTATCAAAAACAAGGCCATCGAGCTTAAGGACGGGAGATTACTCTGCCCATCAGCCACAGCAAACGCGGGTTGGCGTGTCCACCTTGAATTTGTCACTCCTTTCAGAGAAAACTGGGGATTCATGAAAACAAAACCCTTGAATTTCCCCGGTGAGTATAGAGCTACGGAGCCCTCGATATTGATGCATGATGATCAAAATATTCAGGTTTTGTGTCGAACCAAACAAGGTTACCTGACCGGATTCTGGAGCTACAACGGTGCCAAGAGCTGGCAGCCCATGGAACGTTTAGCCATACCTGCGCCGAACAGTGGATTTGACGCCGTAAAATTGAACGACGGGAGATTTGCCATTGTTTACAACCATAGTCCGAAGTTAACCGACCGTATCAATCTGGCGGTCAGTTCAAATGGAAAAGATTGGGAAGCTATTGAAGTCCTCGATCAGGGCCCATCCGAACATTTTCAAAACCCATCTATTATTCAAACAAAGGACAATCAAGTGCATATTGTTTATACGATCAACCAAAACCGATTCCAACACGTGCAAATGGATCCGACCCTTTTCAAGGGAAAACCGATTGCCAACGGAATCTGGCCTATCCTGTAACAGACTGAAATGACGAATCCAGAATCCAAAATAACAGAGCTTAATCTCACCCTGCCCCCTGCCCCAGCCCCGGCCGGTGTTTACAAGCCGTTGGTCATCCATGGCAACCTTGCCTATGTGTCCGGGCATGGCCCGGTCACCCTTGATGGCTCCCTACTCACTGGACGGGTCGGAGCTGATGTGAATAAAGAGCAAGGTAAACTGGCAGCAAGACAGGTGGGTTTAACCATGCTGGCCACGCTCAAGAGCCAACTTGGAAGTCTGGACAGAGTGGCACGCGTGATCAAGGTGCTGGGAATGGTGAATGCCAATCCCGATTTTGAAGAGCATCCCTATGTCATCAATGGCTGTAGTGAATTATTTGCTGAGGTTTTTGGTCCCGAATGCGGAATCGGCTCAAGAAGCGCCGTAGGCATGGGGTCATTGCCCGGAAATATTACCGTGGAGATAGAGGCCATGTTCGAAATCACAGACTGATCCTTTGATTTGTCTATTCTGTTCATAAGCAACATTTATGTCACCAGCAGATCAGCCATGGTATCAAGTCATGAATGTGGAAGAAATTCCTTCCCCTGCCTTGCTGTTGTTTCCTGACCGGGTTCAGAGCAATATCCAGGGCATGCTTGACATGGTAGATGGCGATACAAAACGCCTTTGCCCTCATGTA
>ERZ1048686.3053-NODE-3053-length-11039-cov-5.244720_pt1 | contig 11039 bp, 5 predicted proteins | sample MGYA00383099_ERZ1048686 | MGnify/ENA primary metagenome ERZ1048686 (study PRJEB29581, sample SAMEA5548369) | metagenome | biome: marine; feature: coastal; material: water | depth 25 m | study: Short-term variability in the microbial, nano- and picoplankton...
GTTTTTGTCTCATTATTCCCATCTTTTACAAATGCGAGAATGTCTTTTTTAGTTACTCGTCCATCTAAACCGCTTCCTGCTAGTGCATCAAGTGTTTCTTGATTGATTCCTTCTTTTTCTGCAATACTGCGAACTAAAGGAGAAAAGTATTTGCCGTTAGAACCATTTTTTGAGATTTTAATATTTCCATTTCCGTTTGAGGTAAGGTTTATTTCAATCTTCGGTTCTGAGGTTTCTTTTTCTGTATTTGGTATTTCTTCAATGGTTGGTTGTGCTTGATCATTGTTTTTTTCAACGACTGCATCGCCATCAGTTGATATAATAGCGATCACGTCTCCTACCTGAGCAACCTGATCTTTCTCAAACAATTGCTTTAGCAGGACACCTTCAGCTTCTGAAGGAAGCTCGTTATCTACCTTATCTGTTGCTACTTCTACTAGAGGCTCGTCTAACGAAACTTTTTCTCCTGGATTTTTCAACCAGTTTGTAATGGTTGCTTCAGTAACACTTTCTCCCATTTTAGGAAGTCTTATTTCAATTTCTGCCATTCGATTCTTTCGAGAATTTTAAAGTCGTAAAGATAGAAAACATTAACAACAGATTATAATTAAAGGTCTAAAAATCTCCACTTTTTTAACATTATTGTTATGTCATTAAAAATAGAATATTCCTTTGCGTACGTAATGTTCATTTGATCAACAATCTCTTTGTTTGTGTTTTCAATACCGGATAATGGTGTCAATACTCCTTTCTTGAGGTTTGGCAACAATTGGACATCCGAATCTTCTGCATTCATAAAATGATATCCTACGAATGTTTTATATCCAAATAATACTGAAAACATGTTTTTAAAGTAAGTTGCCTTTCCCTTAAACATCCATATCAGTAAAGGACTTATGAAAAGTAATGTTGTGGATAGGAGTATGTCAAAGAGTCTTTTCGATCTTAGATTTCCAGGCCTGTTGATCGAATTTATTTTCATTGAATAAAAATCCCCCTTGGAATCAATTGAATTGCTACCGATGATAAAACTGGTATCAGGTTGTGCGATTTTAAAATCGATTTCTCCTTTTCCTATCGAAGTCATACAAGAAATAATTTGACTTGGATGCATGCTTTTGGCACAAAAAATAACTTCGTTAAACTTCCCTTTTTGAGCTTGAGTTCCATGAAGTTTTGATGCCACTATATTGTTTATATTCGATAAGTCGGACAATACAGTTGTCTCGCCTCTATTTGAGTAGGTGTGATTTAATAATTCAGCCACCCGATTCGCTTCATCAGGGTCTCCAATGATTAAGAAGTTTTTAATTTTTGAATAGTTGTATTTTAGCTTGTCGTATTTAAACAAGTTGTAAAGACTTCTTTTAATCACATGTGAACCCATTACCCACAATGCACCAATGAGTATAAATGCCCTAGAAAATTGCCAATCTTTTGGCAATAAAGCATAAAATATGAGAATTATTATGGTTCCGAAAATACTAGATTTGATTATTGAAGTTCCTTTACTTTCTTTGTCATACACCCCAAAGAACAGTGATGATATTACCCAAATCAAGGTGTAAATAGGTATTGAAATATTATATACAAATTCGGGAAAATGAATGTCTATTTTTTTCCAATGGTTCGTGAGCGCAATTAATCCTAATAATATAATGGCGATGTCTAGAATGATCGGAAAGGAAAACTTTATGAAACGGTTGAAAATGGCTAGAAATGCCCTGAAATATATGGCAATATGAATGGCAAAAGAATAGATTTTTGCATTGTTCTTTGAAAAATGCTTTTGGGCAAAAATAACCATGGCTTTATAGAAAATAAAGACATAATTCACGGAGCTTTTTTTTGTGCTTTCGCCCTTGTAATGAATGATTGAGGTTTCTGGAAAATAATAATTATTATATCCTGCTTGGGTTATTCTATATGAAAAATCTATATCCTCTCCGTACATAAAAAACGATTCATCAAGTAAACCCATTTTATCTCCAAGATCCCTCCTGAATAAGAGAAAAGCACCACTTAATACGTCAACCTTGTTTGTATCGTATTCACCAAGATACCCCAAGTGATAAATCCCAAAAAACTTAGATTTAGGGAATAAAGAAGATAGACCGAAAATTTTAAAAAATGCCACTTTGGGAGTGGGTAGGCCTCTTTTCGATTCAGGTAAGAAATTCCCCTTACCATCAACCATTCGCACCCCTAAACCACCTGCATCCTCTTTGGAGTCCATAAAGGCAATTACTTTAGAAAAAGTAAGCTCTTCAACAACTGTATCAGGATTTAAAAGCAGTATGTATTTGCCTTTCGCCTCTTTAATGGCTTGATTATTGGCCTTTGAAAATCCATTATTGGTTTTGTTTTCGATGAGTTTAACATTTGGAAACTTCTTTTTAACCATCTCAATTGAGCCATCAACACTATTGTTGTCTACGACAAAAACCTCAATTTTTGCTTTTTCAGCTGCAAGAAATACAGAATTTAAACACTGTTCAAGGAAATATTCGACATTGTAATTAACAATGACTACTGATAAATCTATATTGGTAGTGTTATTTATCATCTTTAATAGCTATACAAGAAATCTCAATCGGAACGTCAAGCGGGAGCTTAGAAACTTCAACAGTTTCTCGTGCAGGATAAATGTCATTAAAGTATCTGGAATAAATTTCATTCACAGTCGAGAAATTCTCTAAATCTTTTAGGAAAATACTGCATTTTACAATTTGATTCATTTGCATGTCGGAAGACTCTATTAAGGCTTTGATGTTTAGCATGACTCGAGTAGTTGCCTCTTCAATATTCGAGGTTTCTAGCTCTCCTGATTTAGGGTTTAGAGGAATTTGTCCACTAATAAATAGCAAGTTGCCTTGAAGAATGGCTTGGCTATATGAACCCACAGGTGCAGGGGCACCTGCTATCTGAATTGCTTTTTTACTCATATTTAGTCAAATGAATTTACTTACGTTTGTACTCTACAAAGAAACGACAAAAAGACGAAATGAAAATATTGTTAATTGATTTTTACGATTCTTTTACATTTAATTTAAAACATTACTTAGAAACAATTCATCCTAGTGTTGTGGTTATTCGTCATGATGAATTAAATACTGTCGAGTTTTTGTCCGACTTTTCTCACGTCATTCTGTCGCCAGGACCAGGAATGCCGAAGGATAAGGAAAACATGTTTGAATTTATTAATTTCTGCGATGGTAAAATCCCTTTGTTGGGGATTTGTTTGGGCATGCAGGCCATTGGTCAGTATTTAGGGGGAGAGCTAACAAACATGAAAGACGTGAGGCATGGTGTTTCTGAAAATATCGTGATAACGAGTGGTGTGCTTTTTAATGGTCTTCCAAAAAAAATCGTTGTTGGACTTTATCATAGTTGGGTTATCAATAAAATCGATCCTAAATATGTAAATGCATACCTTGTCCAAAATGGAAATATAATGGCAATTTCGGATGAAAAGAGAAAACTGTTCGGCTTTCAGTTTCATCCTGAGTCTGTATTGTCTGAATATGGAAAAGAGCTACTTGCAAACTTTTTAAATCAAGATTAACTTGGTTTTAAGTAATTCAAAAAATAAATTTTAGATAGTTTGCAAACTATTTCCTTTCGTTGTTGTTTATTCAAAAAAAAATAAATTATGCGATTTTTACTTCTTTATTTTATATTATTTTCTGGTTTCGCTCTAGGTCAGAGCGCTCGTATCGAAGGAAGGGTATACGATGCTCTCAACAACAATTCTTTAGAATTTGCAAAAGTTCAGGTTTTAAACATGCCAAAAGGGGCCATTACTGATGAAAAAGGGTTTTTTAGAATAGAGGGTTTAGAACCAGGTGTTTATTCTTTCAAAGCAGTGGTTTCGGGGTACAACACCTTATTCTTAAATGAAATAACCATTACAAGGTCTCGTGTTGAGCAGCTAGAATTTGCAATGGAAAAGTTGGTTTTAGAACAAGAAGAAGTTATTGTAAAAGCTTCTCCGTTTATTCGTAAAAAAGAATCACCTGTCTCTTTAAAGACACTCAATGCCACTGAAATAGAAAGGCTTCCAGGGGCAAATAGAGATGTAAGTAAGGTAATCGCTGCCCTTCCAGGAGTGGCATCAAGAGCGACATTTAGAAATGACATCATTATACGTGGAGGATCTCCTGGTGAAAATAAGTTTTATTTGGATGGAATAGAGGTTCCCAATATCAATCATTTTGCGACCCAGGGGAGTAGTGGAGGTCCAGTTGGTTTATTAAATGTAAATTTTGTCAGAGAAGTTGACTTTTATTCAGGAGCATTTCCGTCGAATCGGGCAAATGGACTGAGTTCCGTTCTTTCATTCAAACAAAAAGAAGGAAATAAAGACGGTTTAATTACGAATTTTGCTCTAGGGTCGAGTGATGCAGCGCTTACTTTCGATGGACCTATTGGTGAGAAGACAAATTTTATTTTTTCTGCGAGGAGATCCTATTTGCAGTTTTTGTTTGCTGCGTTGCAATTGCCCATTCTTCCTACCTACAATGATTTCCAATATAAATTTACTTATAGGCCCAATCAAAAAAATAAAATCTCATTTATAGGTTTGGGAGCTATTGATGATTTTAATCTCAATGCAGGGGTTAATGATAATGTAGATGATGATGACACCCGTGAATTCAATAATTTCATACTGGGTAATATTCCCCTACAAGAACAATGGAATTATACTTTTGGAGTGAATTGGTTGCACTACTCCGAAAATTCTTATCAAAACATTGTGGTTAGTAGAAACATGCTGAATAACACCTCTTCGAGATACAAGGATTTGGTTGAAACTCCAGAGAATTTACTTTTGGATTACTCCTCTTTTGAAGCTGAAAATAAATTTAGATTTGAGCATACGTATAACAAAAATGGATGGAGAATCAATGCTGGTTTGGGTTATGAATATGCCAGGTACTATAATTCAACCTATAATAATGTTACTATTCAAGGACAGCCTGTCGTTATTGATTATGAGTCTAACTTGTATTTAAGTAAGTTCGCTTTGTTTTCACAAGTGAGTAAAGATTATTTCAATGAGAAATTATTAACCTCTTTCGGTATTAGAACTGATTTTAGTAATTACTCGAAAAGTTTATCTAACCCATTAGAACAGTTGTCTCCAAGCTTGTCATTAAGCTATCGATTGAGTGAAGCATGGTCAGTAAATGCAAATATTTCGCGATACCATCAACTTCCATCATACACCATATTGGGATATCGTGATGGCGACAACAATCTTGTCAATCTTAATAATGATGTGAAGTACATAAGAGCCGACCATATGGTTTTTGGCTTAGAATATTTAACAGATTGGAAGTCTAGATTCACATTAGAGAGCTTTTTAAAGCATTATACTCGATACCCTTATTCTATAAAAGATTCTATCAGTCTTGCCAATATAGGTTCAGATTTTGGTGTTGTTGGTAACGAGGAAATCACCTCTTCATCTACAGGTAGAGCTTATGGTTTAGAGTTCTTATACCAACAAAAGCTAATCAAAGGGTTTTATGCCATTTTGGCTTACACTCTAGTCAATTCTGAATTTAAAAACACAGCTGATGATTTTGTTCCAACTGCATGGGACAGTAAGCATATTGTTTCGTTGACCGGAGGAAAGAGGTTTAAAAAAGGATGGGAGATTGGCTTTAGGTGGTTGTTTTCGGGAGGGTCTCCATACACGCCATATGATGTTGCGACTTCCAGTATCAAGCAGAATTGGGACATCAATGGTTTAGGTTTATTGGATTACAGCCAGCTCAATACGCAGCGTGAGTCCAACTTTCATCAACTAAACATAAGGTTAGATAAAAAACTATTTTTAAAGAAGTTCTCTTTAAACTTTTACTTAGATATTCAAAATGCTTACGGGTATCAGGCCAAATTGGCTCCAGTTCTTTTAGTCGAAACAGATGAAAATGGAGCACCAGTTGAAGACCCCAATGATCCGAGTCGATATTCGACGAAATTGATTGAAAACGCTTCAGGAATCATTCAACCTACTATAGGTATAATCATTGAATTCAAGGCGAAAAACTAGGTTGTGCTTAGAGCACGATATGTTTAACTATCGTCGTTGAATTATTTCCGTTGTTGATATTGATATAATAAATACCTGAAGATATTTCCTCTTCAACAATATACATGTTTATGCCGTCTTTAACATTAATAGCCTTGTTTAAAATAAGATTGCCTTTTGTATCCAATATTCGAACCAAAGCATCACCTGAAATTCTTTGATCATTAAGAATTAAATGAATATTTCCATTGCTCGGGTTAGGGTAGATGTTAAAGTAACTAGAATTGTTGCTTTCACAATTCACGTTAATAATGTTGTAGATCGTAGAGCTTCCATCAATATCGACTTGTATCAACCTATAATAATTGTCGCCTAAATGAGAATTTAAATGAACGTATTGATAGCTTATGAGCTCTGTACTATTGAAGGCAGCATTTTGACTGTTTATGATAGACCAGTCTTCACCTGTCCTAGAATACTCTAGAATGAAATGTGAACTATTGTATTCAGAAGCAGTTTCCCATTCTAAATTCACACTTTCTTCAATACAATTACCGCCAAAAGAAATGAGCTCGACGGGTAGAGCCCCATTATCGTCTCCTCCTGAAGCAAAAAAACTAAAGCCGACAGAAGATGTTGATACCACAAAGTCATTATTCGTACCGATTGAGCTGTTATGGGTCGTGCTAAGCCAATTTATATGATTTTCTGCAGGGGTATTTGATCCAGCACTTTTAATGATGCGCATTTGGCTGAAGTCATTGATATTACTGAAATTATTTAAATGAAAATCTATGGTGTAGTTTTTAGAATTGATCTGGGCGTTGTAATCATCATCGGTAGGGGAGATCTCCCAATAGCCTTCAGTGTTATAGTTTTCGATCAGTTGCCCGTCAGATGATGTCAGGGGTAAACCAGTAGTCAGGTCACCTGCATCGCCCTGTGGTGCGCCGTCAATGAATTGAGCGGTTAGGTATTGATTTGTTCCCGGGGAACCTTGAATATCAATTGAGAAATCTCTAAGAGAGTTGGTATTGCCAATTGGAAAAAGGGTAGCTCCAGAGCCATTTGAAAAATATCTTCTGAGTTTTCCAGTAACAATACCAGAAGAGTAATCAATTGATCCGGAATTTGAACTTGATGTTCCGATGGTTAAAATATCATTAGGATTGATAATGTTCCCACTTGTCATGTTTAAAATATTCTCCACGTTTACAGGAGAGGAAATTATGACATCAGTTGTTTTATTTATGGTTAAATTGTCAAAATTAGATGTGCCTGTTCCTGAAACAGTTTGATCCGAGCTACCATTAAGTGTAACTGTACTTACACCGCCTGAAATTGTTCCATCATTAATGATGTCTCCTGTTATATTAATATCTCCAGAAAAAGTAGTATTTCCACCATCTGAAACTTGAATAGATTTAATATCACCTGATGCAACAAGGAAGTTGTTGTCACTTACACATAATCCTGCAGTGATGTTCGGGATTACGTATATATCATGAGAAGGAGCAGGTATAGATGATGTCTCTTTCAACCACTTAGAACCATCCCATTTAAACCAATTTGGTGCTGTATTATAATCAACATCTGTTAAGCCGCCCCAAAGCCATGAAGCACTGGGTATCAAATTCGAGCTAACTGAAGAGGTTAGAGGTTGATTGAATTGTGCAGTTATCGTTGCTGTTTCCCCGGCACAAGCACCAGAACTCGTAGTCCATGTTAATGTTTGTAATTGATTAAAGGTGTTTGTATTGAATTGGGTAATGGCCTCCGATGGCTCATCAAAAAGTCCGAAACCGTTGGAATGTGACCAAACCCCTGTTCCGTCTACCGCGTTGCTTGACACTTGCAATGTAAACTCGCCACAAGTGCTATTGTCCGTAACTGTTTCTTGTGAAGTAATCACCACAGGTTCTTGAATAGTTGTAGTTAAATCGTCTGAAACAGAGCATCCATTTGAATTCGTAGCTGTTAGTGTATAAGTTGTATTGGAAGTTGCTGAACAAATTGGTTGAGGCGCTAGAGGATCATCAAGTTCTGTTGTTGGTGACCAAGAGTAAGTTACTGGTGAGGTAACTAAAATGGAATAGTCCTCTGTTTCTCCATCAAATCCCGTTTCACATTCAGTCGAAGGGGAATCCCATCTACTCGCAACCCTCATTTTCACATAGCCTGTCACCGCTGATGCAGGAACTGTAATACTTAGAGGAGAAAGCGTTGTAGCTCCGTCTGCTGAGTTTGTAGTCGTACCAAGGTCATAGGCCTCAGAAGCTTCGAAAATATTGTTTCCATTCCAATCAATCCAGGCTTTACCTGCAATAACCCAATCTCCGTCAGAATTAATTCTTAAGGTTAGGGCATTTGTATATGTTTGCCCTGGTACTACTTCTGCAAATATAGAAGATGAATAATCTGTATATGCAGCTGTTTTTCCAGTAGGATTACTGAAACTGGTTTCTCCGTTAAAAGCTACAAAAGTATTTGAAGTTGCAAAATCCATATTCCCTGATGATGCACAATGACCAAATGTCACTTGGTCATAAGTAGTATTTGAAGTACCAGCTAAACTCAAACTACTGCCTTGGCATAGTGAAATGTCAGTTCCTGCATTTGCCGTTAAGGTGACCCCTTCACATGGATCAGGTGAAACATAATAATAATCAACCGATGCATCGAAATTTAGATTTTTACAATTTCTTTTGGTCAAAAGAATCGAATAATCACCTGTGGTAGTACAAACCCATATTATTTCAGACTGCTTTCCATTGGCTCCGCAGTCATTATCACTAACCGCCAATTCGGTTCCTCCGGTAGAACTGGAATAAAGCCTTAGTTTGGTATCTCCTGTGGTCGTCGAGCAGGTAGAAAATGTATAGGTGTAACCTGAAATAGCTGAAAACAAAAAGGCTCGTTTCCCACTAGAATAGGTGCTTGTTTGCTGAATTGATGCAGTAACAGTTAATTCAATAGTTGATGCTGGATTACCGCAAAACTGACCTTTGGCAGTGTTAGAAAACAACAAGAAAAAGCTTAAAACTGTAATTGTGAGGAATAAATTTTGAACGGATTGGAAGCTTAAATTAGAAACCCGATTGGGATTGTCTTTGCTGACTTTTCTATGAAAAAAAATCATAGAAAATGTAGGCCATATTTTTAGTATGTTGTGAGGAAATTTATTCCCTCCAAATTCTGTGAATTTTGCATATACTTTCACTGTCTGCTATTAAACGTCTAAAGTATCGAAAGGTTTGCTTTAAGTTATTGATAGACTAAAGCAAATATAAAAGAATGCGTGAAAACACTTAAGGTAAAAGAGTATCCATCACGTACAATTGATTATTCATGTGGTTTCATTGAGTAATTGTTTTCCGCAAAAAAAAGGAATTACCAATAAAAAAGATTAATTGTTAATGCGTTGATTTATAGATTCTTATACAACATCCGCCAGCATAAATTTAAATGGAGATCGAACTACTTTATGATGTGACGAATAGAATAAAAATTTTCCTGATTTTGAATATTTATACTGTAAATTCCAGGGCTTAAGGTTTCATCGCGAATCATGAATAAATTTATTCCTTTATTAATATTTAACTCTTCAATATAGACGGTAGACCCTTTTGAATCAATTATATGAAGTATTGCACTTCCAATGACGTCAGAATTATTTAGACTCAAGGTAAAAGAACCATTGCTTGGGTTGGGGAATATTGAGAAATATTCCGAAGTGGATTGTTCACAACTGACATTGATTATATCATAAGTTTTTGTCGTCCCGTCTATGTCTACTTGTTTAAGTCTATAATAGTTATCTCCTCCATGAGTATTTACATCTTTGAATTTATATTCAATCAATTCTGTACTTTGACCTGCAGCAGCTTTAGATGCAATGACATTCCAAGTGATACCGTCTCTTGAGTTTTCAATATCAAAATGGGAACTGTTATACTCAGAGGCTGTTTGCCAAATTAAATCAACCAAGCCATCATTACAGCTTCCGTTAAAAGAAATCAGCTCTACCGGTAATAAATTTCCATCATCAGAACCTGCACCGAACTTACTAAACCCTGTTGCTTGAGCAGTAATCGTAAAGTCATCTACTCCCCCTGAATGAGAAAGCAAATTGAGCCCTGTCCATGAAGCATGATCAAGGCTGCCGTTCTCCGAACCAGCACTTTTAATGATTCTCACTTTTGAAACATCGGTAGGTTGAATTGTCAATCCTTTGCAGTGAAGTGAAATCTCATAAGCTGCACCATTAATCTCTGTAGACTCATACAATCCACCGGTAGGATCTATATTCCAATGCCCTTCACCGCTGTAATTCTGAATCAGCTGCTCATCACCTGTTACGAGGGGAAGACCACTATACGGTCCATTTGAACCGCTCAACGTTGGCGCTCCTGTGACATAAGATACAGTCAAATACTCGTCAGTACCAGGTGCTTGTGTAAAGTTGATGGTTACATCTCTCAAATTTGAACTTGTTCCCACAGGGAAGAAAGATGAACCTGTCGCATTTGCGAAAAATCGTCGCAATTCACCTGTAATGATACCTGATGCATGACTCAATGTACCGGGGTTTTCACTATTCACTCCAATGACAACAGGTTGTGAATTGACAATATTACCCTTCGTCATTGTCAGTGTATTACGGATATCTGTTTGAGCAGATAAGATAACACTACCACTTGATTTATTCACAGTCAAATTATTGAAATTAATCGTACCTGAACCACTAAACGCTTGATCGGCTGCACCACTTAAGGTCACCGTTCCTGACCCTCCTTGTAGTGTGCCGTTATTTGTAATATTACCTGTAATCGAGGTATTCGAAGATCCAAGGTCAAAAGTACCACCTTGAATATTCAAGTCCCCAATGGAGCTCGCTGTGTTATTTAAAGAATTACTCACACAAACATCAGTTGTTGGCAAAATATAAATTTTACTACCGGCGTCAGGATAGCTCGAACTCTGAACTACCCATTTTGAT
>ERZ1048686.3062-NODE-3062-length-11013-cov-5.323873_pt1 | contig 11013 bp, 8 predicted proteins | sample MGYA00383099_ERZ1048686 | MGnify/ENA primary metagenome ERZ1048686 (study PRJEB29581, sample SAMEA5548369) | metagenome | biome: marine; feature: coastal; material: water | depth 25 m | study: Short-term variability in the microbial, nano- and picoplankton...
TGCTAACTCAACAAGCAACCGAACAGACTCAATCTTTAAATAATAAAGAAATTAACGAGTTACACGATCTTGTTTCAAGGCTTCGTGGAGAATTAGAAGCCAAGGATATAGAACAATCCAAGATAAAACACTCAGTTTCACAGGAAAAAAATTCGGAAATTCAAGAATTAAGAAAACTTGCAGAAACCCTGAGGCACAAAATCGGGCACACCCAAATCCGTAAGGAAAATGAAATTGGAAAATTGGTTTCATCACAAGGCCTAGAAACAAAAACTTTAAGAGAAACAATCGAAACCCTAAGGGCTTCTTTGGAAGAAGTTAAACGCTCGAAGGAAGACGAAATTCAAGCTGCCATTGCTCAAATCAGCCAAGAAAAAACATTGCTGCAGGATTCATTGCAAAAAAGTCGAATTGCACTGGATATGGCAGGAGCTAGACACCAAGAAAAAATCCAAAAAAACATTCAATCTAACGATAATGAAAAAAAATCGCTCAAGGAGACGATTACCCTTTTAAGAGAAGAAATTGAAAGTTTTGATAACCGCATACAGGAGGCTGTCCAACAGGAAAAAAGACTGCATATCGATGAAATTCGCCAATTAAGAGAAACCCTTCTGCAAACTCGAGAAAGCATTGAAAAGAAAAAATTCGAACTTGAGGGAAAAATTCAAAAGGCAGAATCCTCGCAGCAAAAAGAAAATATATCACTTAAGAAAACAATAACTTCGTTACGGGTTGAATTGGAACAAAGCGAAGCTCAAAAAGAAGAAGGTGTCCAAAAAGCATTGAGTTCTCATATTGCAGAAATTAAACAACTCAAGGAGTCACTGGCCAACCTTAGATTAAATTTAGAGAGAATTGAAAATCGACACGCCGTATCCCTTCAGCAGTCGAATCAAAAATCAAATGCGGAAAAGATTTCCCTACAAGGTACAATCCAAACATTAAGAGATGAAATCGAATCTGCCCATGCACAGAGAGATGAATTAGTCCAAGATACCAAAAGAATAAAGAATCTCGAAATCGAACAGCTTCGAAAATCTTTATTACTTGTTCGAAATACTCTCGATAGAGAAAGAATGCAGTTAGATGCAGAAGTTCAAAGAGCTTCTGCTGCTTCAACTCAGGAAATTAGTTCCTTTAAAATTTTAGTCTCCGAATTGCGTGATCAAATTGAAGAAGTAAAAATTCGTGAACAAGAAAAGGTTCAAAAAGCAATCGGATCTTCTAATTTACAGATTGAACAATTACAAAAAAGTTTGTCAAAAACACGAGATCAGATTGAGCGTGAAAAAAATATTTGTGCAAACAAAATACAATCAATCGAGTCCCAGAAAGAGTCTGAGATTTGTAATCTAAGGGAAATAGCGTCACAGCTTAGAATTCAGATCGACGGAATTAGGTCGGAGAACGAAGAAAAGGTTCAAACAGAAATTAGCTTTTTGACCCAAGAAAATAATCAACTCAAAGAAGGTGCCTTGTTGACGAGATCAAAAATCGAAAACTTAAAAGAAGCTCACCAATCCGAACTTCAAAGTAAAAATTCAGCCCAGGAAAATTTGTTAAATGGACTTAAGAAAACTATCCTCGAATTGAGGACACAAATTGACCTGCAACAATCAGACCTCGAAGACAAAGCCCAAAACGCTACCACCACTTTAGTGAGAGAAAATGAAACATTGAAACATTCGTTATCAAAAATTAGGGAAAAGCTAGACATTGCGAACGCTCAAACGCAGCATGCAAAACAAGAAAAAAATAAGCTCCAAGAGCAAGTAGTGTCTCAACTAAAAGAGACGATTGGTACACTTCGGGCAGAGACTGAACGATTGAACAATAAAGCTATCGATGATGTTCAAAAAGTTGCTTCTTCCAACCTTAATGAAATTAATCATTATAGAAATATGATAAGATCTCTTCGAGATGAGATTGACCGAAAACAAGTCTCACATGATAAAAATTTACAAAAGGCTATCCAAAAAAAAGATATGGAATTCAAGGAACTCCATGAAACAATAATCGAGTTACGCTCGAAACTAGATCACGACCATGCCAACTAAAACCAATTCCCCCGAACCTAAGAAGAGAACAGCAAGGTTCTCCGACATGCTACTTCAAGTTACCACAGACTTAGCAAAAACTAAAAGCTTAGACGAAGCACTTGAAACCTTAGTTAAGATAACTACATCAACCATCGGTGCTGAAAGAGGAACTATCTTTTTAAACGATTCTTCGACCGGAGAATTATATTCACGAATTGCCCAAGGAAGTTTTCGTAGGGAAATTCGTATCATGAATAGCAAGGGGGTTGCTGGATGGGTCTTTTCACATAATGAAGGTGCTATCATCCCCGACGCGTATAAAGACGATCGTTTCAACAAAGCTGTAGATGTAAGAACGGGATTTCGTACAAAAAGTATTCTTTGTGCCCCTCTAAGAACCGTTAATGGAGACAAAATTGGGGTTTCACAGATTCTCAACAAAATTGACGGTGAATTTACCCAAGATGATTTAGAACTACTCGAGGCAATGACGGAACAGGCAGCTATTGCTATCCAAGGAAATATTATCGTTGAGCAAGTAGAAGCAGCAAGAAAACAAGAGTTAGAATTCCTTGATGTAGTTTCTCAGGTCGCATCTGAACTTGAACTTACTCCACTCTTACAAAAAATCATTTCCACAATCTCAACGATGTTGGATTGTGAAAGAGCCACTCTCTTTATCAATGATGAAAAGACCAATGAATTATATACCGAAGTCGGAGAAGGCTTGGACGAAAAGTCTATCATACGGTTCCCAAATCATTTAGGGATCGCCGGGACTGTCTTCACATCCGCTAAGCCTGTTAATATACCCCACGCCTATGCAGACCTGCGTTTCAATCCAAGCTTTGATAAGCAGACCGGATTTTTCACACGATCCATTCTTTGCATGCCAGTTCTCAACAAAGAGGGGAAAACCATTGGTGTTAGTCAAGTCCTCAACAAACGCGGAGGCTCTTTTAATAAAGAAGATGAAAAGAGGCTAGCGGCATTTACCTCCCAAATTTCTATGGGCATTGAAAATGCCAAGCTTTTTGATGATGTACAAAATCAGAAAAATTATTCGGAAAGCATTCTCTCAAGCATGCACGATGCAGTGATTACAATAGATGAGAATAAAATGGTTAGGACCTGTAATCCGGCAGGACTGAAAGTACTGAAACTCTCTAATTTGACTGATGTTCTAAACACATCCTTAATCGAATTACTGGGATCCGAAAACTCTTGGCTAACCAATAAGTTAGAATCAGTAGATGAACAGGAAGAGTTTCTGGATGCCACCCTACTTATCCAAGGAGAAAAGCTTTCTGTCAATGTTTCCACCACCCCCCTGATTGGACAAAAGAATGAAAGTATGGGTGTTATGATCATGATTGAAGATATTAGTTCTGAAAAAAGAATGAAGTCTACCATGTCTCGATACATGGATCCTGAGTTAGCTGACCAATTAATGAACGCAGGTGAGAGCGATGAGGTTATGGGAGGAAAACAAAGCATGGCATCTGTATTGTTTTCAGATGTTCGAAGTTTTACTACTATCACTGAAGAACTTGGAGCCCAAGGCACTGTTAAGCTTTTAAATGATTACTTTACCATAATGGTTGATTGCATAACAGATGAAGGAGGCATGTTGGACAAATTTATCGGTGATGCCATGATGTGTATTTTTGGCACCCCTATTCCCCACGAAGACGATCCGGACCGAGCGGTTCGTGCTGCCATTCGTATGATGACCGACCTTAAGGTTTTTAATGATAAAAGAGCGGCTGAAGGTAAAATGCCAATTGATCACGGTATGGGAGTTAATACTGATTCGATTGTCTCTGGAAATATTGGTTCGCCCAAAAGAATGGACTATACGGTCATTGGAGATGGGGTTAACTTAGCAGCGCGTATCGAGAGTGCCTGTAAACAATACGGCGCTCATATTCTTATAAGTGAATTCACATACAAAGCGGTTAAAGCTACATACCGAACACGACAAGTTGACTATGTTATTGTTAAAGGAAAAACAGAACCAGTCGGAGTCTTCGAAGTACTCGATTTTCATGATGATGATTCTTATCCGAATATGATTGAAGCTCTCGGTAATTTTAACGATGGGTATCGGGCATGGAATGATGGAAAATGGGACCAAGCCATAAAATTGTTCAATTCAGTTAAGAAAATTAATCCCGAAGATAAAGCTGCTCAACTTTATCTTGATCGCTGTGACTATATGAAGAAGAACCCACCCAAAAAAGAATGGGATGGTGTTTGGGTAATGACCTCGAAGTAAGGGCTTCAATCCATGGAACAAAACGCAAAAAAACTCTTAGAACGAGCGATCGAACTTGATCCAAATCTTGCTAATGCTCATTTCAAACTGGGCGTTCTTTATCAATCTGAGCAAAAATACGATTTAGCATTAGAATATTTCGAACAAGCAGTTTCAATCAATTCAACCTACGCTGAGGCGGAATGTGAACTTGCAATCGAACTTACTCGACTAAGTAAGCATGAGGATGCACGAGAACATTTTCTAAACGCTTTGGAACTCAATCCTAATTTTGTTAAAGCCTATTTTAATTACGCTTTAATGCTGGTAGAAGTTAAGGATTTCGAGGAAGCAAAAAACAATTTTGATAAAGTTGCAGAAATTGATCAAAATTTTGCTCCCGCTTACTACAATAAAGCAAAATTATTGACCAACGCTGATGACTTTGAAGATGCACGTAAAAACTATGAGACAGCCATCGACATTGAAGATGATTATCCATGTGCACATTACTACCTTGGAAAACTCCTGCTGGGTGGAGAAGCTACAAATAATGATGGTTCATCTATAGATAAGAGAGACTGGAAAACAGCTAAGAAACATTTTTATCGGGTTATTGAACTCGACCCGAAAAACTCGAAAGCTCACTACAATGCAGCAAGAATATTATTTTCTGAGAAAAGTTTACCAACTTCCAAAAAACACCTCATTACCGCACTTGAACTTACATCCGATTATTCAAAAGCCCACTATTTATTGGCCAGGATTTTAGAAGGGGAAAAAAAGCTAGAAAAAGCTATTCATCACTATAATGAGTCCATAAAATATTTTCCCCACAACCCCAAAGCACTTTTTCACCTAGGAAAACTTTACTACCATCAAGAAAAGCTAGCAGATGCGGAAAAAAACCTAAAGTTATCCATACAAGCTGACTCTCAAAATGCCAATACCCACTTCTACCTTGCTAAGATTTTAACCCTTGATGAAGATCCAAGCCTTGCTAAAAAACATTTCTACAAGGCTCTCGAAATTAATCCTGACTTTGCGGAAGCTTATTATGAATTGGCTTTTCATGCGGAAAACTCTGGAGATCTAAACGAAGCCAAGATTCATTTTCAAAAAGCAACTGATGTTGAACAAAATTTCGCTGAAGCTTATTTTAATTTAGCTAGGCTATCATCCAGTCCATCAGAGTACGATTTAGCTGAAAGAAATTTCGAGACGGCTTTGGAAATTAAAAATGAATATGATGAGTGTCATTATTATTTCGGTAGATTGCTAGCCAAAGGAGAGCGAATGTCAAAGGATGGTACAATAATTTTGCAACCCAATCCTGAAGAAGCTGCTAAACATTTTCAAAATGCAATTCGCATAAACCCTAAAAACTTCAAATCGTATTACGAGTTAGGCATTTTACTAGCTCATCAAAAAAAATTCGTTGAATCATTTGAAGCACTACAAAAAGCAATTACAATCAATCCAAATTTTGCGGATGGTCATTATCAATTAGCTGTACTCTTAATGAATCAATCGGCTCAATGTGCTCTAGCAAAGACTAAAGTGAACAAAAAGACCGCAAAAAAATGAAAAGCTGCATCAAGGTTGATCTTGATCCGATGAAACACTTGGAGAAGGCTCTCCAACTTGATCCTGCTAGCCCGCAATCAGCATATTTATTTGCTGAGACACTCATCCAAAAAAAGGATAGTTTAAAAGCCATTCATTTCCTTAACGATTTTCATAAAAATCATGGGCTATCAGAAAATCTCTATAACCTATTAGCAAAGGCTTACTTGGTTGAAAAAGATTTTAGCAATGCAGAAGATGCCAATGGAAACGCATTATCTAAGTCACCCAGAAATAAAGGATTTTTAGAGACTGCTTTTCGTATTAAGGAAGCAAAAGGAGATAAATTCTCTGCCCTTCATTTCCTCGAAAGAATTATTAGATATGGAACTGAATCCTTTGAGATTTATTGGGAAATGTCTAATTTACTTACCGATCCTGCTGAGCGGATTAAAAGAATCAATGTCTTGGAAATTGCTCACTCCCTTAATCAATCTAATCACAATATTTACAAAACTTTAATTGGTAGCTATTGCGACTACTTTGAATCGATAAAATATAATAAAGCTCACATAGGGTTATTTAAAACTTTTAAAGAAAGAATAGAAACAACTAACGGTTTTGACCTGCCCCCACCCCTAAAGGATAGATCTAATCATATTTTTAAGCAGTTTGAAGCAATCGTTTAATGAATTATGTTTTCTTTTTACTTTTAAGATAAATAGCAAAGGAAGGAATAGAAACCAGATAAAACAGGATGGCAAATGCCAAAGATAGCCACTGTTCTCGAACCACAACGGCAGCAGCCAAAATTACACCCACAAGAACAAAAATTACTTTTCCGTACGATATTTTATATTTTATACTTTTAAGAGAAATGGTTGGAATACGAGAAACCATAAGGGCACTGACTAACATAACCCATAAGCATATCGCTCCAGGACGAAATAATTCGATTCCCGAAATTCCAAACCTTTGCATATTTACATCGAAAATAATTGGGCTTAACAGAATAATCGCACCAGCGGGTGATGGAACTCCTGTAAAGTAATTGTTTGGCTTTCCATCCGAGTCAGATGGAGATCGACTAGTAACATTAAATCGAGCAAGCCTAAGCACGCAGCAAGATGAATAAAAAATGAATGGTACCCAATACCATCCTAGTAAATAACTGCTTTCACTTTTAGTTATTGAAACAATCCAAAGGTATAGAATAACGGTAGGAGTAACTCCAAAGCTTACCGCATCAGATAAACTATCTAATTCAGCTCCAATTTTAGAGGTTGCCTTAAGCATTCTCGCACTTAACCCATCCACAAGGTCAAAAAAAGCAGCAAGCAAAACACAGACTACAGCAGACTTCCACTCCGACTCTAGTGCAAACCTTATACCTGTAAGACCAATACACATTCCTACAGTGGTAAATATGTTAGGTATCAAACGAACAATTAAGAACTCTTCAGTCTGAGCTAGTTGATTAGGTTTGTCAGGAGACATTCAGTCTTGAAAAGTTTGGAGATTAAATTCAGTTTTTTTTTATGGAAGGAAAGATCAGAATCATAATGCTAACTCTTCCTACTTTATTTTGCTGCAGTAAAAGATGGAATCCAAATGAACAGTATACCTCAGAAATTTCTTCTTTGAATGCTGCTAAGCTCAATCTCTATAAAACTTCTAATAAAGTTAACTTTCATGACATTAAAGTAGGGGACTCATTGTCCAAGGTAATATCTATTATAGGAAATGATTATAAAATTTCAGCAAGTTTAAAAAATAATCACGGAAATTGGATGAAGATGGAATTTGGTAAAAAATTAGACGAAACCCGTGTGGAATTACTTTTAAAGAACAACGAGGTAATTAATATTCACAAGTATTGAACTTTTTATATTTCAACCTCTTTAACAAAAGTAAGTAAGAGCTTAATCAAAGCTCCTTCGCTAAGTAAAGAGGGGGTAATGGAAAACAATTCCCAACCCTCATTGCACATTTGGTTGGATTTCTCGTCAATAATGGAAGCAATCTCAAGACTCGTGTCATCTCCCTTTATTCGCATACCTTTGGGAGTAATCACACAAGTTTTGTATGTTTTAAATGCCATAAAACTTTAACTTACTGCCTTTGTACTTGAATCTTTAGCAGGTTCTTCATCTTTTTCTCTTCCATAATATTTGTTGTAATACTTGTACCTAAAGTAACCGTATCCGTAATAACCAGAGTAGTAATAACCTGGAGCTTTCTTTTGTGGCAGGTCGTTTAGTACAACACCCAAAATTTTGGCTCCGGTCTCGTCCAAACTTTCCAGCAAGCTTTTGACTATTTTTCTAGAAACTTTTCCATACCGAGTTACAAACAGAACCTCCTCTACTTTTCGGGCCATCGCCAAGGAATCTGGAAATAATCCTAGGGGGGGGCTATCAATAATAATTACATCTGCAAAGCCTCTTAGTACTTTATGAATTCGATCGAATCCATTACTCTCCAAGAGTTCGGTAGCAGCCCGAGTTCTTCCACCTGAAGGTAAAACAAAGAGGTTTGGATGAATCTGGGTAACTGTTTCTTGAGCCAATTCTTGCAGTTTTTGCGGGTCGGTCTGTTCAGCATTGATGAGGGAAAGTAAGCCTTTCTCATTAGCAATATTGCAAAACTTATGAATACCCGGACGCCTCAAATCAAAATCAATTAAAACAGTCTTTTTTCCATGGTTAGCACAACTGTACGCAAGATTAGCAGAAATTAAGCTTTTCCCTTCGCTTGGAATGGCTGAAGTGACAAGAATCGTTTTAGGATAATCATTTAACGAGTTCATCTGAATCCGGCTAAACATACTACGAAAAGACTCCGTCAACCCGTCATCCAAATCATTTCCAACGATTAAGGGTCTTTGTGTCTCTTCAACTTCAGAAATCTTAGGAATACCCGCAATTAAATCTCGTCCTATAAAAACCTCAACATCCCATGGGGATTTGACTCGATTATCAACAAATTCAAGCAAGAAGGGGATCAACAAAAAGATAGCTATTCCAAGCATCATTCCATCCCTCTTAATTTTCACTTTGTCGGGTGTAAATGGTGCCCCAGGCAGATAGGCAAACCGTTCTTTGTTCAAAGGTTCTTCTTGCTCGCTTGGTAATGCTTGTTCGATTCTTACATCATTAAGCCGATTATGAATTTGATCCGTTGTCTTAGTAACCACCGATAGTTGCCTATCTAAATTCCTAAGTTTTTCTTCAATTTCACTAAGAATACGGGATTCATCTTGTACCTTACCCATTGCAGTGGCAAATTCCTTCTCTTGGGCACTCAGTTGTATATGTTTATCTCTCAAGTCTTCGATTGAAGATTTAACTTCTTTATTCAAAGCTTGCTTAACCAGTTGAACTTGGCGTGCATTCTCAATCATTTTCGGATGTCTTTCCAAGTACCCGGAGCCAGTTTCTTGATAGTCTTTCCTTTTACGCTCCAAATCGAAAAGAGTTTTTCTAAGAGAAGGAATAGCTCCGTAAGATTCAATGGCATCGATTTCAAAAAATTCTTTTATCACAGCAATATCATCATCGATGTCTTGAGATGCTAATGACTCTGATTGTGAGCCTATTCGTACTTGAATCTGTAGAATTTGCCGAAGGAGTGAGTTAATACGAATTTGTTCAAGTTTAGATCTAGTTACTTCAGATGAATATTGGCTTTTTCGTGCTGCGGTATCTTGTTTTTCATCCTCCAAAAAGGGAAGGTCATACCTTTTTTTAAAGTTAGATTGCTCTTGAGAAATTCGCTCTTCCTCAGCCAAACTTTTATCGAGTAATAATTGTAACACATTCCTTACATTCTCAACCTGCAGACTCTTTCTACTTTTATGAAGCTTTTCATATTCAGACTGGACAACATCCGCTATGATTTGTGCACCTCTACCTGAACGAGCAGTCGAATTAATTGTAAAGCGGGGTCTCCCTTCTGAGGGAGGAGAAACAGATACTGAATAAGATATGGTGGCACCAACATCAATTGATATACCATCTTTAAGGAAGGGTCCGAGCAGTTCTGATTTTAATTCCGGACTGTCTTTTATTTTTTGAGTTACATTAAGTCTAAGGTCTTGACTGTTAAGACCATCCAAATGTTTTGCGACAAGCCCTTGTACATGTTGGTCTCGATCAACTTTTTGTAAATTGAGAATTGCAGGGGGGGGGATTAATCGAAAAGAAGCACTCGATGTGAATAATTCCGTCCCTTGAGACTTAATGTAGATGAAAGCAAGTGCAACGGGTAAAGATAAAGTAAGTGCAATCAACCAACGATCACGAAGAATAAGTAAAAAGTCTCCTATTCCTTTTATCTTCGTTCCTGATGATTGGACAGAAGGACTGTCGGGCATTTTGTTGTAATTTTCGTCCATAACTATAGAAGCCTCTCGGGGACTTCGATACGGTCGCCCGGATAAATCCAAAACCTCCGGGAGGAGTTACCCGATTGAACACCAGAACTTAAAGCTTCGACATCTACCTCGTAGGTTTTGGTATTCGTGGGATTACCACTTTCATCAAAAAAAGTACGGGTAACATAAACTCGATTTTTCTTTGCAATGTCATTGAACCCCCCAGCTCGTGCAATAACTTCAACAATATTCATTGCTTCAACCTCAGGCGGCAACACATAAGGCCCTTTCCGATTTACTGAACCGGTAAGAAAAACGACTCGCTCTGAATACTTAGTTATATTGAGTAAGGCATTTGGGCGAGCAAAGATAAGCTCTTTCTTGTACTCTCTTTCAATAGATGACTCGGCTTCTTTCTTATTTTTACCCATTAGCCTAATCTCACCAACATAAGGCATATTTATAGTTCCTTCATTTGTAAGGGAAGTTTCGAGGCTACAATCAACCTCTCCTTGGATTACAACTCTAATTCGGTCTCCGGGTCTCAATTTATAACCAGTTGGGTCCTTAAGGACAGATGCGTCGAAATAGGCTCCCTGCCCCGAAACATAAATCCCTGATAATAGAAATAATAACGCGTATGATACCAATTTCTCTTTAATAGGCATTTTCCTAAAACCTTCCCATTATTTCAGCGTGTACTAAATGGCGCCCATAACTCCCAACGCTTGTGCCTTTATCCATTAAGGTAAAGTCATAACCACCTGAAGATG
>ERZ1048686.3068-NODE-3068-length-11001-cov-4.584963_pt1 | contig 11001 bp, 10 predicted proteins | sample MGYA00383099_ERZ1048686 | MGnify/ENA primary metagenome ERZ1048686 (study PRJEB29581, sample SAMEA5548369) | metagenome | biome: marine; feature: coastal; material: water | depth 25 m | study: Short-term variability in the microbial, nano- and picoplankton...
GCTAGTCGGCGGGTTGCCAGCCGCTGAGCCGTCGGCCGGTGGGTGAGGGTTCGTCGGCGCGTACTGGTGAGTCGGCGGTGAGGTCGGCGAAGCTTTCGTCGTTTTCGAGTTGCGGTGTGGGTGGGGTGATGGGTTCGAATTGGTGAGCGAGTTCGGCGATTTGTCCGCGGAGTTCTACGGTGACTCGGGTGAGTTCGGCGGAGAGTCGTGCGCCTTGGAGGCGGAGGTCCATGAGGGTTTCTTCGTCGTTTTCGCCGGCTTCGGTGCCTAGGGCGTTGAATTTGTGTTCGAGGTCGCTGAGGCGTTCGTCGAGGTTGCGGAGCCCGTTGGCGAGGTCGAGCAGTATTTGGTCGGCGATGGGGGCGCTGTCGGTGGGTTGCACGGTGGAGGGTGCGGTGGTTTTTTTGCGTTTGTTGCGCCTTGAAATTTTGGCCATGGCTTGATGGTAGTCCTCGTTTGGTGTTGTGTTGGGTTGCCGCGCTTTGTGGGGTGCTCTTGGTAGGTACGCTGGCCGGGTGAAGGTCTTATTTTTTCCGAGGGTTCGGTCGTTTGGTGTGGCTTTGCTGGCCTTGTCGGTTGTTTCGTCTTGTGCGGGTTATGACGGGAGAGTTTTGCAGGGGGGTGTTCCGTCGGACACGTTGGATGTTTTGGTGGTTGATCAGGGAGGGGCGGGGGTGCAGGCTGGGGCGGCTGGTGTTGTTCCGGCGAGTACGAAGCCGAATGTTCCGGAGGTCACTATTGAGGAGGGTCTGAAGGGGGAGATGGATTGGTCGGTGGGGGTGGGGGGCTCTACCAAGGTTGAGGTGGGTGTTTTGTCTGGTGAGGTGGCGGCGGCGGGTTCTTATGAGTTGTCGTATCCGCAGGTGACAGAAACGGCCGCTGATTTTGCCATTAATGGGGCCTTGCAGGCGGTGGCTGACCGGGTGTATTTGGGTTTTGCTGGGGAGTTGGCGGAGTTGATGGGTGGGGAGGATGCGTTGAGTGAGCCGAGCCGGTTGTTGGGTGATGGTGAGGTGGTGTTTGATAACGATTTTTTGTTGAGTGTGTTGTTTAAGGGAACGATTTCTTGGGGTGGGGCGGCGAGCCAGCAGGCGTGGGCGGAGTCGGTGATGGTTGATTTGTCTGATGGCCGGGTGCTACCGGTTGTGGAGTTGTTTACCGGGGGCCCGGCGGACAATTGGTTAGAGGTGGTGGCGGAGCGTTCGCACGAGTTGTTGGTGGAGGATCTCGGGGCGGAGATGGTGTGGGATGAGGGTTTGATGCCGGTGGCGGAGAATTTCGCTAATTTGTTGGTGACTCGCCCGGGGCTTTTAGTAATTTTTGATCAGTATCAGGTGGCGGCTGGCGTGGCGGGTACTCCTGCAGTGGTTGTTCCTTGGATCGATCTCGTCACGGTTATCAACCCACAAAGCAGCATCGGCCGCCTCGTAGTAGCCGGCTAACCCCAATTATCCCAAAAAGTCCGTTACATGGGGACAGTCCCCACAGGTCTAGGTTCTAGAGGCCGAGGCGGGCGAGTTGTTCGGCGGGGGCTTCTACTTCGGTGAGGGCGTGGCGGAGGAGTTCTTGGTAGTGGTCGGCTCGGGGGGTATCGATGAGGTTTTCGGTTTCTTGTTCGTCCTGGGTGTCGTAGAGCTCCGAGGTGGTGCCGGCGCCGCGCCCGGAGAGCAGTATGGCTCCGCCGGCTATTTCGGCTCCGGTGAGGGGTTGGCGTATTACGGGGATGTCGCTGCCCGGCATTTTGTCGAGCCAGGCTCGATCGTCAGGCCGGGGGAGGCCGGCGTTGGGCAGGATGGCTATCGGCATGGTGGACCACCGGTTGGACCAAATGCTGATGTCGCCGGTGTCGCCTTCGGCGCCCCGTAGGTATTTGCCGTGGTGGTCAATGAGGTTGACTTCGAGGCCGAAATATCCTTGGAGCATCCAGTCGCGGGCTTGGTTTTGGGTTCCTTCGATTACTTGGCGTAGTGAGACGCCGTGGGTGCGGTGCTCAATGTTGAGGTTGAACATTTCCGCAAGGGTGGCGTGTATGTCGACGCTGGTGGTGAGGGCGGTGCGGTGGCCGGGTTCGACTCCGGGCCAGTGGATGAGCATGGGGATGTGCCCCAGCAGGTTGTAGATGGGTGACAGGGGTTTGCCAAAGGTTTCGTCGCGTTCGCCGAGGTAGTGGCCGTGGTCGGTGACTAGGAAGATGGCGGTGTCTTCCCAGAGGTTGTTGCGGTCCATGGCGTCGAGGATTTTGCCGAACCAGTGGTCGATCATGGAGAGTTTGGCCCCGTAGTTGGCGCGTAGTTGGGCAGCTTGTTTTTCGGTGAGGATTCCTTTTTTGATGGCGTCTTTCATGTAGGGCGGCCATATGAGGAGGTCTTCGTCGCGTTGGTCGTGGTAGCGGTAGGCCCAGGGTTCGGGGGTGTCGAAGGGTTCGTGGGGGTCGAATTCGTCGACGAAGAGGAAGAATCGGTCGTGGTGTCCGGCGTTGCGGTCGAGCCAGTCGGCGGTGGCGGACATGGTGCGGGGTCCGGGGTAGTCGGTTTCGTCGCGGAACCAGGTGCGGCTGGTGTCGTAGGCGTGGCGGAACCATCCTTCGGCGGCGGGCAGGGCGGGGGTGCCGGCCCAACTGGGGTCGTCGCGTAGTCGCCAGGGGTCGCCTTCGTGGCCGCGTACGTAGTCCCACATGCCGAAGTCGGTGTGGTAGTTCTCGCCGCCGGTTTCGAAGAGGTGGGGGTGGTCGGAGATAATCCCGGTGGCGATGCCTTTCATTTTCATGGCGTGGGCGATGTTGGATTCCCAGAGCTCGATGGAGCCCCAGGGTTTCCAGAGGAAGTCCCAGGCGCCGCAGAGTATGTCGTGGCGGGCGGGCATGCAGGGCAGTGAGGCGGAGTGGTGCTGGTCGAAGCGCAGGGAGCGGGCGGCCAGTCGGTCAAGGTTGGGGGTGTCGAATTCGTTACCGCCGTAGCAGCCCAGCATGCGCCGGTTGAGGCTGTCGAGCAAGATGACGATGGCGTTGCGGGGTCCGCTGCCGTCTTGGTAGGGCTCTGCTTTTGGCCGAGCCATAGGGTCAATGGTCATGCCCCATACTGCCACGTCACGTTCCTCCGGGCCTTGTTCGCTACTAAAACCAACCCAAAACCTAGACACGTGGGGTCTGTCCCCACGTGTCTAGGTTTTGGTGTGGCGGGCGTTATCGTTTGGCCGATGAATGATGAAACGAAGGCTTTGCGGGCGTCTACTTTGGCTGAGACGGGTATGGATGGCGTAGGCCCGGTTCGGGTGGTTTTGCGGGGGTTGTTTGTGGCTTGTGCAGCGTGTGGCGGCCGGGGTTTGTTTCATCATTGGTGGAAGATGCGTGAGGCGTGCCCTACTTGTGGCTTGGTTTTTACTCGTTCGCAGGGTTATTGGATGGGTGCGGTGGGCGTGAATTCCATGATGAGTGGGTTCGTGTTGCTGGTGACCATTGTGGTTTCGTTTTTGTTGGCCATGCCGGATCCCTCATGGCAACCCATTTTGATTCCGTCGGTGATTGTTGGTTTTGGAGCGCCGCTTTTTCTTGACCCGATGACTCGTACGTTTTGGACGTCCATGGTGGCCTTGGGTCGTCCGCCTGGTGTTGAAGGCCATCAAAGTCCGTGATCTAGGGCCTGTCCCCCGGTCATGGGCTTTGGGGGTTAAGGGCTTCTTGGGGGAGGCGGATGTCGAAGCGGGCGCGTACGGCGGCGTCTACTTGGGGGTTGATGTGGTTGGGGTAGTGGCTGCTGAGTATTTCGGCCACTTTTTCTCTGGCTGTTTCGTCGACGGATTTTGAGCCGGCGTCGTTCCAGTCGTTGGAGCTCGCCCGGTCGCCCACTTCGGGGTAAACGTATTCGCTTTGCATCATGGACAGGGTTTGGTCTTGGCCTAAGAAGTGTGAAGGCCCGTGTACGACGTTGGCGATGACCTCGGCCGAGAGTGTCTCGGGGGTTATTTCGATGCCGCGCAGGGTGCGGTTTATGGCCCCGAGCATGTCGTTGTCTATGACGATTGCTTCGTAGGAGCAAGCCAGCAGGCTGGCCAGCATGCCGGCGGATTCGTAGACCAGGTTGGCGCCGGCGTGACCGGCCAGGGCGACGGTGAGGCCTTTTTCGTGGCCGGCTTGGTTGTCGGGCATTTTGGAGTCGCTCATGCCGGCTGCTGTTCCTGAGGGAAGGCCTAACCAGTTGGCTACTTGGGCGGCTGCTGCGCTGAGTACGGCTTCTTCGCCGGAGCCGCCGGTCATGGCGCCGGTGCGTAGGTCGGAGACGAAGGGCCAGAGCCCCATGACGCAGGGGTGGCCGGGTTTGAGCAGGTTGACGCAGGTCAGGGCGGCGAGGCATTCGGCGAGGGCTTGGGCGAGTGATCCGGCGAGGGCGGCTGGTGAGGTGGCTCCGGCTTGGCCGGCGGAGAGCAGGTTGATGGGTACGCCGGCGCGTACTTGGGCCACCATGGAGTGGGCGGCGTCTTCGGCGTAGCGCAGGGGTGGCACCACGAAGGTGTTGTTGGCTACACAGAAGGGTCGTTCGGCAAAGGAGCCGGGTTTGCCGCCGAGCATTTCGTCCCACATGTCTACGGCTTCGTAAACGTGTTCTGGTTGAAAGAATGAGGTGCCGATGGGTTTGGTGGTGCCCATGGCGAGGGCGTAGGCGGTGTTGAGGTCGAGTTCGGGGGCTTCGATCATGTCGCGTGCTACTACGGTGCGTACGTGGAAGTGGATGTGTTCGCAGGTGTCGACGAGGCGGGCGATGTCGTAAATGTCTTGGAGCATGGAGTGCCGGTGGGTGCGGGTTTGGTGTTCGTAGATTGAGACGGCGGCTCCGGCGGTGCCGAAGTACACGGCGTCGCCGCCCACTTCGATGGATTTTTCGTCGTCGAGTCCATGCCAGGTAAATTTTTTGGCGGCCGTACTGATGGCGTGTTCGACTACAGCGCGGGGAAAGTGTAAACGTCCGTCGCTGTCTACGTGGCCGCCGGCGGCGGTTACTACGTCGATGAATTCTGGTACTGGGGTGCCCATGCCGAGGTCTTCGAGAAGGTTTAAGGCGGTTTCGTAGACTTGTTTGCATTCGTTGTCGGTGAGTGGTTTGTAAGCGCCGCCGCTGAAGCCGGGGCGTACGGCGCGCTCGTCTTCGGTGGGTCCGGCGGCTCGGGCGGCTACTCGGGCGGCTCGTCCTCCGGAGCGTCCGCTGCGTTGGGGTTGGGTTTCAGTCATGCGTCCTCCGCAAGGTGTTGGTTAGGTTCGAAGTCTTTGGTTGGTGGGGTCGTGGGCGGGTGCGTCGAGCACGGTGGCGGTGTGGCGTTGCCCGTAGAGGCTGATGGAGAATTGTTGGTCGGCGGTGGCGTAGGCGGGGGTTACGTAGGCGAAGCACAGGCTTTGGCCAACGTGGTGGCCGTAGTCGCCGCTGGTGGTGATGCCCATGGGCGGGTCATTGGGCTCGGCGTCGGGGGCGTAGCAGGGCTCGTTGCCGCGGCAGTCGTAGTCGGTGGTGTCGACGCTGGCGTAGACCAAAACCATGTCAAGGTCGGCGGGATTTTGTTGTTGACGGGCTTGTACGGCGTCTTTGCCGGTGAAGTCGCTGGTGTAGTCAACAAAGCGTTCAAGGCCGGCTTCGATGGGGGTGATTTCGGTGGTGAGTTCGCTGCCGAACCCTTTGTAGCCTTTTTCGAGCCGGAGGGCGTTCATAGCGTAGGAGCCAAAATGTACGAGGTCGTAGGGTTGGCCGGCGGCTACGAGGGCGGCGTATAACTGCGGCATTTGGTCGATGGGGTGGTGGAGTTCCCACCCGAGTTCGCCAACGTAAGACACGCGTAGGGCCAGGCAGTCGACGCCGGCTACGGTTATTTCTTGGCCGGTGAGCCAGCGGAAGTCCTCGGTGGCCAAGGAGCTTTCGGTGAGGGTGGCGAGTACGTCTCGGGCGTGGGGGCCGGTGATGGCCAGCAGCCCAAGGTTGCCGGTGACGTCAGTGACGGTGACGTTTTCGTCGGGGTGTATTTGGTTGCGGAGCAGGTCAAAGTCGCGGCCTTGGCTGGTGATGCCAGAGTTGAGGTAGAACCGGTCGTCGCTGAGGCGGGTGATGGTGACTTCGGCTTCGATGCCGCCGTCGGAAGTGAGTAGATGGCTGAGCCGTAGGCCGCCGGTAGCGGGCAGACGGTTGGCGGTGATGCGGTCTAAGAGTTGGGCGGCGTGGGGGCCGGTTACTTCGAATTTGGCGAAGGCGGTGAGGTCGGCCAGGCCAACGCGGTTGCGTACCCCGGCGCATTCGTGGGCTACGTGGTCGAAGGCGTTGGAGTGTTGCCAGGAGTGTTGTTCGGGTTCGCCGTAGTAGGCCACCCGTTCCCATCCGTAGACGTCTTGCCATTGGGCACCGAGGGCGTCAAGGTTTTCGTGGATGGGGGTTTGGCGCATGGGCCGGCCGGCGGGGCGGTGTTCGCCGGGCAGTCGCACTTGGTACATCTCGTGGTATTCGTCGATGGATTTTTTGATGGTGTATTCTTGGGTGGCCCAGGGCCCGAAGCGGCGGGGGTCCATTTCGGCGATGTTGATTTCGGTTTGGCCGTGGACCATCCATTGGGCCAGGTATTTGCCGGCGCCTGGGCCTTGGGTTATGCCGATGGAGGCGCCGACGCAGAGCCAATAGTTTTTGAGGCCGGGGGCGGGGCCCATGAGGTAGCCGCCGTCGGGGGTGTGGGTTATCGGCCCGCTGATGACTTGTTTTATGCCGGCGTTGGCGAAGGCGGGTATGCGTTGGGCGGTGTGTTCGAGCCAGGGCATGAGGGGTTCGAGGTTGGGTGGGGTGAGGTGAAAGTGGAGGTCCCAGTCGATGCCTTGGGTGCCGTAGGTTTCGGCGCCTGCTCGTTCGTAGGGCCCAACCAGCAGGCCGTCTATTTCGTAGCGGTAGTAGGCCGAGGAGCGTGGGTCGCGTACCACGGGCATTTCGGTGGTTTGGGCGGCTATTTCGGCGAGGGGTTCGGTGATGAGGTATTGGTGGATCATCGACACGATGGGTATGTCCAGCCCGGCCATGGCACCCAGTTGGGGGCCGTAGTGGCCGGCGGCGTTGACGAGGTGTTCGGCCACTGTGGTGCCTTGTTCGCCGTTGCGTTCCCAGGTGATTTCCCAGCGCTGGTCGGGTAGTTGGCGGGTGCCGGTGACCAGGGTGTGGCGGGCGATGGTGGCGCCCAGTTGGCGGGCTCCGGTGGCCATGGCGTTGGTAGAGCCAGTGGGGTCGGCCCATCCGTCGTTGGGGGTCCAGAAGCCGAGTTTTATGTCGGAGACGTCATCAATGAGGGGTGCGTGTTCGGGTATTTCGTTGGGACCGATGAGGTGGGCTTCGACGTCGATGAGTTCGAGCATGTCTTTGACGCGGCGGTACCACTGGGCTTGTTCGTCGGTGACGGCGAGGCGTATCGCACCGCAGCCGTGCCAGCCGGGTGACATGCCGGTTTCGGCTTCTAGGTTGTTGTAGAGGTCAACTCCGTAGGCGTGCACTTTGGCCATGTTGAGGCTGCCGATGAAGTGGGGTACTAGCCCGGCGGCGTGCCAGGTTGAGCCAGAGGTGAGTTCGCCTTTTTCGATGAGCAGGGTGTCGGTCCAGCCTTGGTGGGCCAGGTGGTAGAGCAGGCCGACGCCCATGGCGCCGCCACCGATGATTACGCATTGTGCTTCGTCGCGCATGGCGAGCCTCTCAACTCTTGTTCCATTGAGTGGAACGTTCCGTTTCTTTCCTTTATACTACACGTATTCAAAGCATCGAGCGAACGTTCAGCGTGTTGAGGGCCGTGGCTAACGGGCCGGCGGCGGTCGGCGTCTCTGAGGTGTCTCGGGCCACCGGGTTGGCCAAGTCGACTTGTTCTCGCATTTTGGCCAGTTTGAGTGAGTTGGGCATAGTTGAGCGAGTTGATGAGGCGGGGCGTTTTGTGGTTGGTGAGGGGTTGCGTGCGCTGGCCGGGTCGGCGGTGTCGCCACGGTCGTTGCGTGAGGTGGCTCGCCCGCATTTAGTGGAGTTGGCGAACTTGTTGGGCGAGTGTGCGTCAATTGCGGTGCGGGACGGTCGTGATGGCTTGTATGTAGACCAGGTCACGGTGGAGAGCCCGGTGCAGGTAACTGATTGGACGGGTCAGCGTTTTCCGTTGCACACTATTGCTGCCGGGTTGGCGTTGATGGGTGCTTGGGGCCCGGCCGAGGTTGAGGCCTATGCCGCCAAGGGCCTAGAGGCTTTTACGGAACACACGGTGACTTCAAAAACGGCGTTGAAGCGTCGGGTGGCCGGGGTGGCCGTGGCCGGGGTGGCGTGGACTATGGGTGAGTTTTCGTCAGAAATCAACGGGCTGGCGGCTCCGGTGTGGGGCGCAGATGGCCAGGTGGTGGCTTCGGTGGCGGTCTATGGCCCAGCTTTTCGTTTTCCGGCCCAAGCCGATCAATCTTTCATTGAACAAGCAGTTTGCCAAACCGCTCTGAGCATTAATACCCAGTTGGTGGGTTAGCGGGTTATCTAGGTGGATAGATTTTTGTGCTGTACTGTTTCTTGAGGCCTGTCTGTCTATTAAGGAGCACCCATGACTGAGTTTTCTACTACCCCGTTGGCGAAGCAGTTTGTGGAAGTTGAGGGTAAGCAGATGGCTTATCATGAGACGGGGGTGGGGGATTCAGTTGTTTTTCTCCATGGGAACCCCACGTCGTCGTATTTGTGGAGAAACATTATTCCTCATGTGGCAGGGAAGGCCCGCTGCATTGTTCCTGATTTGATCGGTATGGGCGATTCAGACAAGTTGGCGGCTAATGGCCCTGATGCGTATCGGTTTGTTGAGCACCGCCGTTACCTCGATGGGTTGCTTGAGGCTTTAGATTTGGGTGATCGGGTTACTTTTGTGGTGCACGATTGGGGGTCGGCGTTGGGGTTTGATTGGGCGAACCGGCATCGGGATCGGGTAGCGGGCATTGTATATATGGAAGCCATTGTGTGTCCGGTGACTTGGGAGGAGTGGCCCGATGCAGCCACCCCTATTTTTAAGGCCCTGCGGTCGGAGGCGGGGGAGGAAATGGTGATGGAGAAGAATCTTTTCGTGGAAGCGGTTTTGCCGGGTTCCATTCTTCGGGATCTTTCTGATGAAGAGATGGCGGAGTATCGCCGCCCGTTTCTTTCTCCTGAGCATCGTCGTCCTACTTTGACGTGGCCACGGGAGATTCCTTTAGCGGGAGAGCCGGCTGATGTGGTGGAGATCGTGGCTGATTATGCGGCCTGGTTGGCTAACTCAGAGGTGCCGAAGCTTTTTATTAATGCCGACCCGGGGGCAATTTTGAGTGGTAGGCAAAGAGAGTTTTGCCGCACTTGGCCTAACCAGACAGAGGTGCAGGTGGCGGGGAGCCATTTCATCCAGGAGGACAGCCCGCATGAGATTGGTCAAGCGATTGCCGACTGGTTGCCGCTCTGCACCTAAAGGTGGGAACGCTTTAAAACGGATTTTGGTTGTTGAAAGCCGGCTGGTTATTTTTTGGGTTTGGGGTTTTTGGGGTGAATGGGTGGGTTGAGTTCGGTGAGGTCGCCGCGTTGATACAGGGTGGCGGGTCGGCCACCTGATTTACTGGGGGACGATTTTTTGCCGGTGTCTTTGAGGAAGTCCACTACTTGTAGGACACTGCGTTGAAAGTTTCCGGAGTCCAGTTTGGTGTAGGTGAGTTCTTTTGGCTGGTCAACGAGTTTGAGGTCGGATTGTTTGAACGCGTGGATAGGAAAGTCAAGTTTGCCGGGTGGAGCACTTTGTGGGGCGGCTAGCGACAGTTGGGGTTTTTCGAAGGGTTCTTGGGCGACGGTTTGATTTTCGGTGAACTGGCTGGTGTCTTGCCAAATGGTGTCGTAGGCCGAGCGGAGTTCGCTGATGGTGAATTCGTTGGCGCAGAATCGAGTGGCTAGTGGGGTGTATGAGATTTTGTGGTGGAGGCGTTTTATGGCGTCGGTGAGGATTTTGTTGTGGTCGAAGGCGAGACGGATGTTACCGCTGGCTATTTCGGCAACGGGGACGTGTTCGGCGTAACGGGCGTCGCCGCCACCTTGGGGCTCGGGGAGGTCATGAGCGATTCCCCAGTAGGCCACGGTGACCACGCGTTGGCGGGGGTCGCGGTCTGGTTCGCCGTAGGTGCCGAGTTGTTCGAGATGGCCGACTTCTTTGCCGATGCTGGTTTCTTCGGCGAGTTCTCGACGGGCCGCTTGTTCAAGGTTTTCGTGGGGGAGTACAAAGCCGCCGGGGAGCGCCCATTTGCCAAGAAAGGGGGTTTGGTCGCGTTGGATGAGCAGTATGCGCAGCGACTTGTTGATGATGCTGAAAACTACGAGGTCTACGGTGACCCAAAAAGGGGGGTAATCGCTGGGGTTATGCGTCGAATCTGTCACGTTTAGAGCATACTCAGTAATTGCCGAGATTACAATAACCCTTTATATCTATTATAGTCACTTAGGCACTAACTAAAGGAGTAGCAAATATGAGCAGCCGGCATTTAAAGATCGTAGACCCCGCCGGCCACTTCTTAGAGGACTAACGTGAAGGTGAACGGTTACCTCATTGAGTCCGTGCAGAACTTCAAGCGCCGACCTTTCAGGCGCCCAAAACCACCTGACACCAGATCGCTGCTACCCAGAGGTCTAAAGTGTGGGCATGACTCTTAGCGACTACAAAACCGTTTTAGTAACCGGAGCCTCCGCAGGGATTGGCGCCGCCGTGGTGCGCGACCTGACTTCTCGGGGGCTCACCGTGCACGCTTTCGCCCGACGGGCCGAGCGGCTCAACGACCTGGCCGCCGAAACAGGCTGCATCCCGCACCAACTCGACGTACGCGACACCGCCACCATGACCGAGCTGTTCAGCGAAATCGGCGCTGATATTTTAGTAAACAACGCTGGCGTAGGCCGAGCCATTGACTCCACCGTCACCGCCGACCCCGCAGACCTCGCCCAAACTATTGACACCAACGTCACCGCTATTTTGCAAGCCACCCGC
>ERZ1048686.3069-NODE-3069-length-10997-cov-11.321148_pt1 | contig 10997 bp, 10 predicted proteins | sample MGYA00383099_ERZ1048686 | MGnify/ENA primary metagenome ERZ1048686 (study PRJEB29581, sample SAMEA5548369) | metagenome | biome: marine; feature: coastal; material: water | depth 25 m | study: Short-term variability in the microbial, nano- and picoplankton...
GAATGAATGGTTAATACGCTCGCAGGCAAAAGGCAGGAAGGTACGTAGTTTGAATGACGTAGAAGAACAAACAAAAGGCTCAGGAACCATTGGCACTATTGAAGGATTAACGAAGGAAGGTTATTTGCAAATCCGAACAGAATTAGGAGAAATCCTGACGCATGTTTCCGGAGACATTCTTGAAATAAGTGAGGAACAGTAATGATTATAGCTGTAGACATAGGCAACAGTGACGTAGTACTTGGCTTAATCAAGGATTCAAAAATATTAAAGAGTTGGCGCCTGCATACCGGTATTCATCAAAGTGTAGATGAATATGGAATACTCGTTCGGGGTATGCTTTTCGCATTCGATTTCAGTTTGCAAGAGGTGCAAGGCGCAGTGCTTAGCTCAGTAGTTCCGGAACTGACAGAAGTTTTTGCTTTACTGCTTGATAATTTGACAGGTAAACCTCCAATTCAGGTCAGCCACGAACGCAATCTTGGCATTGAAATAAATACTGAAACACCTGCAAAGGTCGGTCAGGACAGACTGATTAACGCTGCTGCCGCATACCAGCAATATAAAACTTCACTGATCATCATTGATTGTGGTACTGCAAGCACACTGGATGTAGTCACTGCGGAAGGAGTTTTTCAGGGAGGTGTGATTTGTCCCGGATTATTAATTTCTGCTGATGTGCTGTTTTCAAAAGCCGCTCAACTGTTTCAGGTAAATCTTGAGATGCCGGAAAATGTAATCGGAAAGAATACGACCGACAGTATTAAATCCGGTCTAATCTACGGTTACGGCGGAATGATAGATTCGTTGATTAAAAGAATAACGAATGAAATAGAACAACAAGGCCAACCAACGCCGACAGTTGTAATCACCGGCGGTTTGGCTGCAAAAATTTTACCGATTCTGTCAAACGTTATTTATCATGATGATTTGACGTTGCGCGGTTTATACCTATTTTATATGCTCAATAAAACTGACACTAGTAGGAAGCAGCTCTGATTTGCTAAAACAAGGAAATTCAATGCACAAAAAACATTACAACTGCAAGTGAAACATGGCTGAAGAAAAAGTTGACGGACTGGAAGGTCTGGACGATTTTGGTGACGATTTTGGAGAACAGCTCGACTCCTTCATGGAAAATGACGGTGAGGAAGAGAGTGACAGTGAATTGGATTCATTTTTCGAAGATCTTTCTACAATCGATGACCTGGAAGGTGACGATGACAGTGAGACTGCAGAAGATAAAAAAGAAGAGGAAAAGACTGATGAAGTAAAGAGTGATGATGAGAACGATGGTGATGTTGATGAAGATGATGGTGATGAAGATAACGAGGAATTGGATGATGATTACGATACTGAGCTTGAAGATGAGTCAGATGACAAGGTCGATGATACTTCAACTGCTAAACAGAAAAAAAAGAAAGGTCTGTTAAAACCGCTTATTATTTCCATTATTACAGGTTTGCTTTTGGGAGTTATCACTGTTGTAGTACTTTATTTTTTTGCAACTCCTGCTGAGAAAACTTTATTTGAAACCGTCGTAGAAATACCGACAGAACCAGTACCACCCGTAAAGGTCAGTAAACCTGAACCAAAGAAAGCAAAAACAAAAGCTAAAACAAAAGCAAAAACAAAAGCAAAAGCAAAAACAACCAGCTATTACGTGCAGGTTGTTTCCTGTATTTCCCATGAATGCGTTAACGAAAGTCGTCTTCAATTAAAAACTTTAGGGTATAAATCACGTGTCCGTTCTTCAAATGAAAGTTCCGGAATTTCGGAGGTGCTTTCTACAAAAATTTTTGGTGAAGAGTTTTCTGCAAGAATGGTTAAGAAAATTAATAACAATAATCCTCTGGCAGGCCATGCTTTTCGCAAATCAATGGAAAATGGATACCAGGTATCACTGGGATTATTTCCGGATCTAGAAACTGCAAATAGAGTAAGAACTTATTTAAATCAGGCTTTCAAGGAAGATATTTTCTTTAAAATACAACGTGCTACTCAGAAAATACGTTTTCAGGCTGTACAAATCGCAGGGTTTAAATCAAAAAAAGATGCAGTAAAATTGCGTGACAAATTAAGGAAGAATCACACCAATTTTCAAAGTGCATTTGTTAAAGCAGATATAAAACCTTAAAGCAAATTTCAAAGGTGTTTTTCGCAGGAAAACAACATACAGCTTTTATTAGCGTGGACTTCTGCAAATACTTTTTGTTATTTTCACAAATTTAAGTTTGGCTTTTTCTGATTTATAAAATAAAATTAATGCTCAAAAACATTGTATAACAATCATTAAACGGAGCATTTATGGGACTGAGTTGGACAATTGTATTTGTCGTTCTGGTCATAGGATTCATCATCATTCCAGGAGCAGTTTTCCTGTCTAATATTAGCCGGATCCGCAAAGAAAAAGCACAATAAAAACTGTTTTAACTGAGTATTTAGTATTTTGGGTTATTCTCTAAAGTCTTCAGATAAATTATCTTTCAGTCTTGTCCAAGCAAAGTTTTAAAGTTTAATCCTTTTCAACTCCCCACGCCAAACACTCAGCAAGAGACATTGAGTAACAGTCAGTCAATCTTCTTTGAGAAATATTTTGAAAGTTAGACTCTGCCTGCAGCCTGCAAAAGGTAGGAATTTGTTTATCTACAGACTGTGCTCAGTCAGTCTATTATCACTCTCACTTTACTTCCCTGTCACTCAGCTTTACGCAAAAGAATCGTCACCTGCAAAAATACAGTCTGTTCCTAGACTGTCTGCTTATGCTAAAGTAGAACAATTAATTAATAAATCAGACATTCCAAATATTATTGGAAGTTATGCAGTAGTTACTGCTTCTGCATTAAATTTGCGTTCAAGCCCCAGCACCAAAAATCCTTCCATAAAAGTTCTCCCAAAGGGCACACATTTATTGAGTTTGTCAGCAACAAATAAAAAATGGCTGAAGGTCAGAAACCCACAAGGGATTCAGGGCTGGGTGGCTCAGGAACATGTCAAACTTTATGTGCCTGAAGGCTTGCCTTATTATGCAGGAAAATTTAACTCGACACCCTTCACTTCATCACTGGAAGCAAGTATTCTGCAGTACATGAAAGAAACCTATACCAAAAACAAACTCAAGAGAAATGACAAACTTTCAATCGTTGTGCAAGATCTTACAACTGGAGAATTACTGGTTTCTCTACGAGCGAGGCAGAGTGTAAAATCTGCCAGTACAATCAAGGTGCCGATACTTCATGCATACATGATTCAGCGTTTTAAAGGAAAGATCAGAGAGAACTCAAACCACAAAAAGCTAATTGAGGAAATGATCCGTTTCAGCAGTAACCCCAGCACAAATACTATAATTAAATTGTTAGGTGGTACTGATAATATTCAACTCTTACTTGACAGCACAAATTTGTACAAAGAGCTGAGCCTAATAGAGACAATTCCGGAAGATGGACGTACTTACCAGAATAAAATTTCTGCTGCAGATTTAAATCAGATATTTGTGAATATCTGGTTTAAACGTGTAATCGGAACTAAATACAGTGCGCAAGTAAACAAAACCGCGGCAAAGGAAATGCTTTATTTACTCTCTCTTCCCGGTCATGCCTGGTTGAAAGACAGGATTAAAGCCGGCACCTGTTTTGCGGCTAATAAATCAGTCAAACTATGGGACAAAACTGGATTTGTAAAAGGAGTAAACGGAAACGCAGGTATTGTAGAAATAGATACGCCTCATGGAAGAAGAGCTTATTCGCTGGTAATGTTCATGGAGCGTGAAGATTATCAAACAATCATAGGAAGCGCATCACGCTGGTCTGAACGTGTAAGCCTGCATATGCGCAAAATTTCTGAGATTACCTTCGCTTTTATATCCAACCGCTACGAAAGTTACAATGAATGCGGACGTTCACAACTCATTCGTTATGCCAAACTGGCTCTCGCACCACGTCCTCTGCAAGTCTCTCTCTAAATTTATCCCGCTGAAAATAAAGAAATTCAGCTAAGTTGTTCATTGCCCACTCACTAATAAACGCAGAATTATGAACCTGGAAAAACGTCTGCAATGGTTTTTTGAACGAAAGTTGATTATGCTCTTTCTCTGGGAAGAACGTTTTTTAAACCCTATGATTGCTGATGAACTTCAGAGACTAACAGTTTCGGGGCTGCTTGAAGATGAAGATACTCTGCACTTGATGGAGAAAATTATACCTGATTTGACAACTCAGTTGCCGACAGGCATGTATTTTCCTGTGCCCATCTCAAAAGCACTCAAACAGGAAAATGAATTTACGTGCGAACTTGCAATGCGATTTCACTATGACTTTATACGGATTGATCAACATCAAAAATGGAGTTTGCGTGAAAAATATATCAGCGGAAAGGTATTAGCTCTTTTTGAATCAAATCTGTTTTTTGAAAAAGAGAGTGAACTTTATTTTGTTGAGTATTGGAGTGAAGACCGCTGGGACAAATGTTACCTTGAATGTGAAATAACACCGATGCGGGCATTGGCGATAGAGCTAGTTCAAGATGAATTTAAGCTGCAGCTTAATAATCAGCAAACTGATTCTCTTGATCTCGACAGCTTCCGTATCGATAAAAATGAGAGATGTTTTGTGCTTTCTCAAACCTATGGCGAAGTCATGCTGGCTGACGCTCCAAGGTTCTGGCTGTTGAATCATTTAGACGAATCCGGTTCATACTTTGTGTTTGGTGATAGGCTTTTTCCACTAACTTTTTCTGGATGAAGCGACTCACACAAAAATCATCACTGGTTTAAAATTTTATGACAGCCTCCAATAAAAGTTTCAGCAACTTACAATTCAGCTAAATTCTTTGAAAATACAGCAAATTTAGGATATAATAGTTCTTATTTTTTACGATGAGCGCAGTTGACTTTTTTAAAACGTGCAGGCTCAACCAATTTTAAGGACTTAGTTCAAGCACATAACCGTAAGTTATGGAGTATCTTTCTCCTTTATGAGAAATATTACGGGAACGTGAATATTCAACTTGCTGCATTATTTCCTGGCGATTTATTTTTTTTCGTTGCTTTTTGGGGTTTTCATTTAATTCCAAACGCAATTTTTCTTTTGCCTCTAAAATAACAAGACGGGTTGCAGCCAGTTCTTTAGCGCGTTCCAGAGAAGAATCTGTAAGCTTTTTGATAAAACATTCATAACGGGCTTGTGCATTGAACTCCCACTTGGATGAATTGCAAGCAATCACTTTGACAGCTAATTTTTGAGCTGAGGCTGAGGTGGAACCCAAACTAGCATACAAAATGATTATCATAACAAATGCTAAATTGTTCAAACGAAGTGGTTTCAACAGACTGGCTTTTGTGTTTTTGCTAATGTTCTGTCTCTGCATATTTCAATTAAATATTGGATTTACTCAAACTGAATCTACAAATACTGAAGAAGAAAAGAATAATCAAGATCCTGCTGAAAACAACACCATAACTAACAAGAATAAAGACCAAAATACTGAAATAGCTGCCGTGATGAAGGCTGATAATTCGTCAAGCATAGACCCTGAAGAAGAAAAAATCAGGCGAAAAGCAATGGCAATGATCCAGAGTATTTCTAAAGCTAACAATCCTTTGACAAATAAACAGTCTGCTTCAATCTTCAATTTGAATGAACAAAAGCAGAAAGACCGGAAAAAAGGCAAACGCGAAATGCAATCTTATAATCAAAGGAACGACAAAGAGATTAATGTTTTTTTTCAACGTTTCCAAAAGAGACGCTACCAATCAGCAAACTACAGCGGCAAGCATGACGACTACACAAGTTACATACAAAATTTTCAAGCAAACAGTAGTCGTTAATAAATAATCCTGCAGAACATAGTTTTATCAACTAAATCCTCAACTTACATTAAATGCAATATTTATGGCACGTGTAGCAATGGCGATGAGCGGGGGCGTTGATTCGTCAGTTGCCGCTGCTTTGTTGAAGGAGCAGGGTCACGAGGTTATAGGGCTTCATATGAAACTTTATCACGGCCCTGAGAATGAATCACGGCAAAAAAGCTGCTGCTCTCTTGATGAAGCAATCGACGCGCGTTCTGCTTGTCACCGGCTTGACATCCCTTTTTATGTGCTTGATTATCAAAAAGAATTTAGAGAAACTGTGATTGATTATTTCATCAATGAATACTCAAACGGGCAGACACCTAATCCGTGTGTGATGTGCAATAAAAAAGTAAAAAGTGATTTATTGTTAAAAAAAGTAGATGAACTGGATTGTGACTTCCTGGCAACAGGACACTATGCCCGGGTTTATAATAATCAGGAAAATGGACGCCCACAATTAGCGCGCCCACAGGATTTACGCAAAGACCAGACTTATTTTCTGCACGGTATTCCGGCACATGAGCTGCCACGGCTGATGTTTCCTTTGGCAGAGATAATTAAACCTGAAGTCAGGAAGATTGCAGGCAAACTTAATTTGTCTGCCGCAAAAAAACCAGACAGTCAGGAAATATGTTTTGTACCAAGAGATTATAGAACTTTTTTGAAGCAGGAAATGAAGGCTGCACCTGTACCGGGTGAGTTTATAAGTGTTTCCGGAGATGTCCTGGGAGAGCACGCAGGGCTGCCTTTTTATACCATTGGTCAACGGCGCGGACTTGGACTTAGCGACACAACACCATATTATGTTGTAAAAATAGATAAAGCCCAAAACATGGTTGTGCTAGGAAAAGAAGATGATTTATATTCACAAACAATTCACGTTTCCAGCGTGAACTGGGTGTCCATACAAGCCCCGGAAAAACCGACACGTGTATCCGCAAAACTGCGTTATGCACATCAGGGCGCATCTGCCACTGTTTTTCCTGCTTCCGGAAATAAAGTCAGGGTGAAATTTGACTCTCCGGAACGTTCAATAACTCCCGGACAAGCTGCTGTATTTTATCAGGATGACATCCTGCTCGGAGGCGGCCGTATTGAAAATTCACCTTGATAATGTTCCAATTGACCTAAGACAATGAATATCCTTTTGACTGGTTTTATGGGTGCAGGAAAGACCACAATAGGGCGTAAGTTAGCCAAATTGCTGGAATATTCTTTTATTGATACCGATACTGAGATTGAAGAAGATCAAGGATGCAGCGTTACTGAAATCTTTAAATATGGTGGAGAAGAGTGTTTTCGTGACATGGAAACCCGTCAACTGGAAAAACTAAAAAGTGTTGATAATTCTGTAATTGCAACCGGCGGCGGGATTATATTACGCAGGCAAAATCGAGGTATGCTACAAGAAATAGGCAAAAGAGTTTATTTGAAGGTACCTCAGGCAGAATTGCTGCAGAGACTGAAAAACGACCGTAACCGTCCATTATTGAAGGAAAAAGATCCGGAAACTGTCTTAAATGAGATGTTTGCAGAACGAGATTTGCTTTATGAGCAAGCAGAGTGTATTATAGAAACAGGTCAACAATCTCCACAGCAAATTGCTTCAGAAATAATACGTAAACTATGCAATGAAGACTCAGACCACAACTTTTGAATCAGCACTACAAAAACTTGAAGAAACGGTTGATAAGCTGGAAGAAGGAGCTATCCCTCTTGATGAAGCATTAACCACTTTTGAATCCGGTGTTCGCTGGAGTAGGGAATGCAACAAATTCCTCGAAAACGCAGAGCAACGTATAGAAAAAATTTTAAAGAATGAAAATGGCGAGTACGAACAAAAAGAATTTGTACTCGACTGAAGAACACGGTTTTCGGAAAATGTCCGTAAATCAAAACTAATATTTCAGAGATGTTCTGTCTCCCCTTGATGGAAAGAAAGAATAGGGGGAAGCTGATTTCTGATTACTGAATTCTAGAAAATAAAACTGCAAGTCTACGCAAGCTCAAGCGAATGCTAGGTTGTACTGTTCAATGTATAATCAGTTGCGTCACTACGGTTCCTCTTTTCGATTTCTGATCTGAAAATCAAATATTTGTCGGAACATCCTGATTTTAAACTCATAAAAATCAGGCAAAAAATGACAGAAATAGACAATAAAATCCTCATCAATGTAGAGGATGACGAAACCAGAATTGCGTTATTGCGCGGCAATAAGCTGGATAACCTTTACATTGAACAAACTCACCGCTCCCAAAAAGTTGGTAATATTTATTGCGGTAAAGTAATAAAAGTACAACCTTCCTTTCAGGCGGCCTTCATTGATTACGGTGAAGAACGTCACGGTTTCCTTTCCCTTTCCGATATAAACTTCCAAGTCTATAAACCAAGCCGTGAAGGTCGCGGACGGCCTTCCATCACACAGCTTCTTAAACCCGGACAAAAGATTCTGGTTCAGGTAATCAAAGATGAAATTGGACACAAAGGCGCATCACTCACTACAAACATTTCTTTGGCGGGACGCTTTCTTGTTTTTATGCCGGACAGTGACCGTGGAGGTGTTTCCAAAAAAATTGAAGATGAAGACCAAAGGGCGCGTTTGCGTCACTTACTGAAAGGTCTTGGAAGTGAAAATTCATCAGCCATTATTCGCACGGTTGGTGTTGACCGTTCGCTCACTGAATTAAAACGTGACTACACGATTTTACGTCGTACCTGGAATGAAATCAAAGACGATTACGAAGAGCAGTCAACTCCTGGGATACTGTATCAGGAAGAAGATGCGATGTTGCGTATGATCCGTGATTATTACAATGACAGTGTTACAGAAGTTATGATTGATGAACCGGTTGCATTTCAACATGCCTTAGAGTTTTTTAAAACTCATATGCCAGCAGAACAAAAAAAACTGCAGCTTTATCTTGGCGAAAAATCTCTTTTTTCAACTTATGATATTGAAGGCCAGATTGAAGTTCTGCATCACCAACAGGTTCCCCTGCCTTCAGGCGGTTCATTAGTCATCATGCCTACAGAAGCACTTGTGGCAATTGACGTCAATTCCGGAAGATCCACTCAAGAGAGAAACGTTGAAGCTACCGCGTTACGTACAAACCTCGAAGCTGCAGAAGAAGTCTCGAGACAGTTACGTTTAAGAAATCTCGGTGGTTTGATTGTGGTGGATTTTATCGATATGGAAAACACAAAAAACCGCCTTGCCGTAGAACAATTAATTGAAGAAGAAATGTCTTCAGATAAGGCCAAGACTTCGTTTGGAGTAATCTCCAAATTCGGATTATTGGAATTGAGCCGTCAGCGAATTGCCAGCAGTTTGTCACTCAACTCTATTGAGATAACATTGGCCAACCGTATTTTACGGAAAATTCATGATTCCGCAATTGAGCAAAAAGTGATGCAGGTACACATTAGACTGCCTCTAAAATTGGCAACTCACCTGCTCAATGTTAAGCGACAGCGAATAACTCAAATGGAAATGGATTACGGAATCCGTATTTCAATTACTCCTGACACTTTACTTGGAGTTGAAGAAATTCCGGAAATGGAAGTTACTTTGAAAGGTCAGGGTGGTGGAAAAACCAGAACATCCGTGCCAATTTCCGCCTCTGATATGCGTGACGATAAACCTGGCAGGAAAAAAGGTCGTGCTAAAAAAGAACAGGACAAAAAAGAGTTTGATAAAAAGGACGATTCCGTAACTGTTAAAAGTTCTCCGGACAAGAAAACAGCGGATGAACAGACCAAATCAACAGAAACTCCTCCAAAGACTTTGTCGAAAAATGAAGTGCTAAAGTCCGCTAAAGAAACCAGCCTGAAAACTGAACTTCCGGATACAACTGCTGAAGCGAAAAAGGGAACTGAGGAGTCATCCGTAAGGGATCCACAAAAAACAGCTGAAACCGATAAAAAACCAGCAGAAATAAGCAAGCCTTCAATAGATAAAGCAGAAAAAGCAGAGGAAACGGTAGTACTTTTTAAGAGCAGTCATGAACCTGTAAAAAAACAGTCTGCACCGAAAAACATAATTTCAACTCCAGAAAAACTTACTGAGAACAAGGAAGAACCTACTGTTACAACTTATACAAGTGTACACCTCGAAGATCAGCATAATTTAACAGAAAAAACTATAATTGTAGCTGTTAATAAAACAGAAAAAGAAAATGCTGTTGAAACACCGATGTTCAGCAGTGTTCATTTAGGCGAAGCAGAAAAAAAGGCCAAACAGTTTGCTGCAAAGCAGGACTCTAAAGCTCCGGCGACAGCAGAAAAAACATTGCCAGTTACGGAAAAAAAGTCTGTAAAATCTGCTGTCCGTAAATCAACTGCAAAAAAACCTGTCGCTAAAAAGACGGATTCCTCAAAAACCTCCGCAAAAGCGAAGCCAAAAAAAGCGAAAGTAGAATCTCCTGAAAAGTCAGTAGCAAAATCTAAATCTGTTCAAAGCAAAGTCTCTGCTGCAAAAGAGGATCCTGTAAAATCAACAACTCCAAACCCTTCAGAACAGGGAAAGAATTCTTCTTCGAAATCGGTTAAAACCACAAAACCCAAGCCTAAGCCTAAGCCTAAGGCAAACATTCATCAGAAGCAGCAAAATAAGCCCGTAACACCGGCTACTGCTCCCAAAGCAGAAGACTCTGCTGCTTAAGGCCACTGATAAAGCGTCCGAGGCAAAATGTCTTATCAAAACCTTCCGTCCATTACAGAGTGTGATACGTTTCTCAAGGAACATAATCTTCCTCACGGCAAAGCAGTCAGGGAGCAAGTAAACATCGTGCTCGAGCAGGTACGAACCGAAATCTCCAAAAATCCGCACAAAGCTGTTTTAAGTGCCAATGCAGAAATATTGGAGCGAGTTGCAGCACAAGTCCGCAATCAATCTCAGACCACACAAAGAGTCATTAATGCTACCGGGGTTGTAGTACATACAAACCTGGGTCGAGCTCCTTTGTCCGAAAGTTTGTTACGCAAAGTATTGCCCAGCATGAGTTCCTACTCAACTTTGGAATTTGATCTCAGCACGGGAAAACGCGGTTCACGCGATTCAAAAATCCGCAAACTGCTGCGCACCCTTTCTGGTGCGGAAGATGCGATGGTGGTTAACAATAATGCCGCTGCTGTGTTTTTAATGCT
>ERZ1048686.3081-NODE-3081-length-10972-cov-26.944673_pt1 | contig 10972 bp, 12 predicted proteins | sample MGYA00383099_ERZ1048686 | MGnify/ENA primary metagenome ERZ1048686 (study PRJEB29581, sample SAMEA5548369) | metagenome | biome: marine; feature: coastal; material: water | depth 25 m | study: Short-term variability in the microbial, nano- and picoplankton...
CTGGATCTGTAATTTCTGCAGTTCCTCAAGATTTAAAGTTTAAAGGTGAAGATACTACAGCTGAAATTGGAGATAATACAACTCTTAGAGAGTGTGTTACAATAAACAGAGGAACATCTGATAGAAATAAAACTAAAATTGGTAAAAATTGTCTAATAATGGCTTATTCTCATGTTGCACACGATTGCTTTATTGGGGATAATTGTATTTTTTCAAACAATTCAACTTTAGCTGGACATGTTACTGTTGGATCACACGTTATCCTTGCTGGCATGGTTGCTGTTCATCAGTTTTGTTCAATTGGAAATCATGCTTTTGTTGCAGGTGGTTCTCTTGTAAGAAAAGATGTACCTCCTTTTGTAAAAGCGGCAAGAGAACCTCTTTCATATGTTGGAATAAATTCAGTTGGTTTAAGAAGAAGAGGTTTTGATAGTAAGGTAATAATGGAAATTCAGTCTATGTATAGAACTCTTTATCAAAAAAGATACAATAATACACAAGCTGTAGCTATAATGGAGGGTGAAATGGAAGCTACAAAGGAAAGGGATGAAATTCTTCAATTCATCAAAAATTCTCAAAGAGGAATAATGAAAGGTTATTTTAAAAATTAATTATGGCATCATCATCTGATATTAGAAAAGGACTTTGTATAAAATACAATAATGATATTTATAAAATTATTGAATTCTTACATGTTAAACCGGGAAAAGGTCCTGCCTTTGTTAGAACTAAATTAAAAAGTGTTACTAATGGAAAAGTAATAGATAATACATTTTCTGCAGGCCATAAAATCGATGATGTAAGAGTTGAGACGAAAAAATATCAATATTTATATAAAGATGCTGAAACATATCATTTTATGAATGTTGATGATTATAATCAAATAACTGTTCAAGAAGTTATTTTAGATTCTTCTCAATTTTTAAAAGAGGGAGAAATAGTAACCGTATTGATTAACACAGAAGATGGTACAACTTTGTCTGTTGAAATGCCTCAAAATGTAATTTTAGAAATTTCTTCAACTGAGCCTGGTGTTAAAGGTAATACAGCTACAAATGCTACTAAACCTGCAATTTTAGAAACAGGTGCAAAAATTAATGTTCCTTTGTTTATAAATGAAGGAGATAAAATAAAAATAGATCCAGAAAAAGGCTCCTACATAGAAAGAGTCAAAAATTAAAATAATTTATGAGTATAATAGTAAACAAGAATTCTAAAATTGTTGTTCAAGGATTCACAGGAAGTGAAGGTACGTTTCATGCTGAACAAATGATAAGTTACGGAACAAATGTAGTCGCTGGTGTAACGCCAGGAAAAGGTGGTCAAACACATTTAGATAAACCTGTGTTTAACACCGTGTCGGAAGCTGTAAAAAATGCAGATGCAAACACTTCAATAATTTTTGTACCAGCTGGTTTTGCAGCTGATGCAATTATGGAAGCAGCAGAGGCTGGTGTTCAAACAATAATAGCTATTACAGAAGGAATTCCTGTTTCTGATATGACAAGAGTTAGTCAGTATTTAAAAAGTAAATCTTGTACTTTAATTGGCCCTAATTGTCCAGGTATAATCACACCTGATGAGGCTAAAGTGGGTATCATGCCAGGCTTTGTATTTAAGAAGGGTAGAGTAGGGCTCATTTCAAAGTCAGGTACTTTAACTTATGAAGCTGCTGATCAAATAGTTAAACAGGGTCTAGGTATTTCAACAGCTGTTGGAATTGGTGGAGATCCAATAATTGGAACCACAACTAAAGACGCAATTGAGTTATTTATGAATGATGACGATACTGATTGTATAGTTATGATTGGTGAAATAGGAGGTCAATTAGAAACTGATGCAGCCAAATGGGTTGCTAAAAATGGAAATAAAAAACCTATTGTTGGTTTTATAGCCGGAGAAACTGCTCCAAAAGGAAGAACAATGGGGCATGCTGGTGCAATTGTTGGAGGAGCGGAAGATACTGCTGAAGCTAAGAAAAAAGTAATGAAAGAATGTGGTATCTATGTGGTAGATTCTCCTGCTGAAATCGGAAAAAAAGTAGCAGAAATTTTATAATATAAATTTACAAAATGAAATTATTAGAAAATAAAACAGTTGTTATTACAGGTGCCAGTAGAGGTATTGGAAGAGGAATAGCATTAGTTTTAGCTTCTCACGGAGCAAACATTGCTTTTACTTATTCTAAATCTGTTGATTCAGCTAATAAATTGATCGAAGAGATGTCAGAATTTAATACTAACTGTAAAGCCTATCAAAGTGATGCAGCAAGTTTTGAGGATTCACAAAACCTTGTCGATCAAGTGATAAAAGATTTTGGAACTATTGATGTTTTAATTAACAATGCTGGTATTACTAAAGATAACTTACTGATGAGAATGAATGAAGACGATTTTGATAAAGTTATCGAAGTAAATTTAAAATCTGTTTTTAATATGGTAAAGGCTACGCAAAGAACATTTCTTAAAAATAGATCAGGAAGTATAATAAACATAAGTTCAATAGTTGGAGTAAAAGGAAATGCTGGACAATCTAATTATGCAGCTTCTAAAGCAGGTATTATAGGGTTTTCTAAGTCAATTGCATTGGAGCTTGGTTCTAGAAATATTAGATCTAATGTTATTGCACCTGGATTTATACAAACTGAGATGACAGACAAATTAAATCAAGACGTTGTTAATCAGTGGATTAGCGGAATTCCTTTAAAAAGAGGAGGAACACCTGAAGATGTTGCAAATCTTTGCTTATTTTTGTCATCTGACCTTTCAACATTTATAACTGGTCAGGTAATAAATGTCGACGGAGGCATGTTAACTTAAAAAATAAATAATCAATTAAATAAATAAAAATGGATAGAATTAATAAAATCGGATTACCAGTTGTACTTATAGTAATGTTTTCAATTATAGGATTAATGAAATCAGCTGTTAACATTGGATACGGAGAAGCAGGAGTTTTGTTTAAAACTTTTGGAGAGGGTACCGTAGTAGATGAACCTGCACTTGGTGAAGGGTTTCATCTAATATTACCTTGGAACAAGGTTTACTTGTATAACGTTAAACAACAAGAAGTTTTTGAAAGTCAAATGCAAGTACTTTCTTCAAATGGTCTTGAAATATCTTTAGATGTTTCAGTTTTATATCAACCAAAAGCTGATCAGTTAGGATTGTTACATCAAACTAAAGGATCAAATTATTTAGATATTGTAATAGTTCCTAATATTAGAGCAGTAGCTAGAAGTGTTGTTGGTAGATACACACCTGAACAACTATATTCAACAAAAAGAGATGCTATTGAAAGTGAAATTTATGACGAATTAAAAAAAGGAGTTGAAGAACAATATGTTCAAATTAATGATGTTTTAGTAAGAGATGTTACTTTACCTAATACAATTAAACAAGCAATTGAAAGAAAACTTAGTCAAGAGCAAATGTCTTTAGAGTATGAATTTAAACTTGAATCTGCTAGAAAAGAAGCTGAAAAAGTTAGAATTGATGCTAAAGGTAAAGCAGACGCAAATAGAATTTTAAATTCTTCTTTAACAACAAATATTTTAAGAGATAAAGGTATTGAAGCTACTACTAAATTAGCTGAGTCTCCAAATTCAAAAGTAATTGTAATTGGAAGTGGAAAAGATGGTTTGCCAATAATTCTAGGAAATCAATAAATTTTTTATAATATTTGCATTTCAATTTAAACAATGAAATTTAATCGTAACAATCATCATCATTTAAATATCCTCAAACGAGTGATGTGATGATATTGTTATATTATTATATAAGCCCGTTTGTTAATTCAAACGGGTTTTTTTTTTATAAAAATTTAATAAATGAAAAAACTAAAAATCGCAATTCAAAAATCAGGAAGACTAAACACGGACTCTTTAACTCTTCTAAACAAATGTGGAATTAAAATAGATAATTATAAAGATCAGTTAAAGGCATCTGCTAGAAACTTCCCTGTTGAAGTTTATTTTTTAAGAAATAGTGATATTCCAAAATACATCAATGATGGAGTGGTTGATCTGGCTATAATCGGAGAAAATTTACTTATAGAAAAGGATTTTGATATCGATATTATTGAAAAGCTTGGGTTTTCAAAATGTAAGGTTTCAATAGCTGTTCCAAAATCAGTAGAGTTTGATTCGGTTTCTTATTTAAATGATTTAAAAATTGCAACATCTTACCCAAATACTCTAAAAAAGTTTTTAAAGAAAAACAATATTAGTGCGGATATTCACGTAATTAACGGTTCAGTTGAAATAGCTCCAAATATTGGTCTTTCAGATGCGATATGTGATATAGTTTCAAGTGGAAGTACACTTTATAAAAATAACTTGAAGGAAGTTTTTGTGATTCACGAATCACAAGCTGTATTAGCTGGAAATAAACAAGTTTTAGAATCTAATAAGTACTTGTTAGATAAGTTTTTATTTAGAATAAGAGCAGTTTTAAAAGCTAAAGAGTCGAAGTATATACTTTTAAACGCTCCAAATGATAAAATAAACGCTATTTCAGAAATACTTCCAGTTTTAAAAAGTCCTACAGTTCTTCCTTTAAATAAAGAGGGTTGGAGCTCATTACATTCAGTTATAAATGAGAATACTTTTTGGGAGGTAATCGACAAAATTAAAGAAGCTGGAGCTGAAGATATTTTAGTATGTCCAATTGAAAAAATGGTTTTATAATGAATAAAGTATTTAATCCTGAAAAAAACACATGGTCATCACTTGCAAAAAGACCTTTATACAATCTTGACTCTGTAAAAGGCATTGTAGATGAAATCTTTACAAATGTCAAATTATATGGAGATAGAGCTTTAATTGATTATACAAATAAATTTGACAAGGTTGATCTAAGTGATCTGATAGTTAGTGACAAAAAAATAAATAATTCTGAAAATGATATTGATAAAGATTTAAAAGAATCCATCAATATAGCTTTTAATAATATTTACAAATTTCATAAAAATCAGGCTTTTAACTCTAAAAAAACTGAAACAACACCTGGTGTGTTTTGCTGGCAAGAAAAAAGAGCAATTGAAAATGTTGGTTTATATATTCCTGGTGGAACAGCTCCTTTATTCTCTTCAGTATTAATGTTAGCAATTCCAGCTATGATAGCAAATTGTAAAAACATAGTTCTTTGCTCTCCTCCAAATAATGATGGCGAAGTTCATCCTGCAATATTATACTGTGCTAAACTATGTAAAGTAAATAAAGTTATATGTGTTGGTGGAGCACAATCAATAGCAGCTATGAGTATTGGTACTGAGTCAGTCCCAAAAGTTAACAAGATATTTGGCCCAGGAAATCAGTACGTTACCTATGCAAAATTAAAATCTATAAATTTCAATACTGCAATAGATATGCCTGCTGGTCCGAGTGAATTATTAGTTTTAGCAGATCAGAACGCTAATCCTGAGTATATAGCCTCAGATTTATTATCTCAAGCAGAGCACGGACCTGATAGTCAAGTGATCTTTGTGAGTCTTTCAAAATCTTTAATAAACGAAGTTGAAAAATGTATAAATGATCAGATTGAAAATTTAGACAGAAAGGATTTTATAAATAAATCAATTTCAAATTCAAAACTTATATTTTTTGAAAATAAATTAGAGGCAGTTGAATTTATTAATCAATATGCGCCAGAACATTATATAGTTAATGTAGAAAATGAATCTTTTTTTATTGACAAAATAGTAAGTGCTGGCTCTGTTTTTATAGGGAACTATACACCTGAAAGTGCTGGTGATTATGCCTCTGGAACAAATCACACACTTCCTACAAATGGAAATGCTAAACAATACAGTGGAGTTAATTTAGATAGTTTTTTAAAGACCATAACGTTTCAAAAAATATCAAAAGAAGGTTTATTGAATATTTCTAAAACAGTTGAAACTATGGCTGAGGCTGAAGGCCTGCAAGCCCACAAAAATGCAATATCAATTAGAGTAAAAGATTTAAATAATTAAAATGAATATAGATACTCTTGTAAGAAATAATATAAAAAACATGTCCTCTTATTCATCAGCAAGAGATGATTTTAAGAACGATTTTGATAAGAAATTGATTTATTTAGATGCAAATGAATCTCCTTTTGATAGTGGAATTAATAGGTATCCAGACAATAAACATACTGAGCTAAAAAAGGTGATTTCCAATATCAAAAATGTTAATGTAAATCAAATTGTATTTGGAAATGGAACTGATGAAATTTTAGATTTAATTGTAAGAGTTTTTTGCAATCCTAATAAAGATAAAATCATTACTCTTCCGCCAACTTATGGAATGTATGATGTCATCGCTAAAACCAATGGAGTTGAGAATATTGAAATTCCATTAAAAAGTGATTTTTCAATTGATAAAAATGAAATCCTAAAATTAAGTTCAAAAACGACTAAGATTTTGTTTTTGTGTTCACCTAACAACCCTACCGGAAATTCATTTGATACAAATGATTTAACTGACTTGATTAAAGGTTTTAACGGGATTGTTGTAGTAGATGAAGCTTACATAGATTTTTCGTCTAAACAGTCTTTAATTAGCTTAATAAATGATAATAATAACTTGATAATTACTCAAACTATGTCTAAAGCTTATGGAATGGCTGGAATTAGACTTGGCATGGGGTTTTCAAATCAAAAAATTATTAATTATTTAAATAAAATTAAACCACCATACAATATAAATGTACTTACAGAGAGAAAAGCTTTAGAGGAGCTGAACAAAATCGATGAGATTAAAAAGAATATTGATCTTGTATTAAATCAAAGAAAGCTATTAGTATCCTGTTTAGAAAAACTTGATTTTATTGAGAAAATATATAAATCTGATTCAAATTTTCTTTTAGTTAAAGTTGATAATGCTGATTTAAGGTATAATCAGTTATTAAAGAATGGTATTATTGTTAGAAATAGGTCTAATCAACCATTGTGTCAAAATTGTTTAAGAATCACGATTGGAACAGAAAATGAAAATAAAAGTTTAATTAAAATACTTAATCAGTTATGAAAAAAATTCTATTTATAGATAGAGACGGAACTTTAGTTGAGGAACCTAAGATTGATAAACAATTAGATAGTTTTGATAAATTATCTTTTTTCCCTGGTGTATTTAAGTATTTAAATAAGATAAGTGAAGAGTTAGACTTTAAACTGGTTATGGTTACTAATCAAGACGGTTTAGGTACAGATTCTTTTCCAGAGGAAACGTTTTGGCCTGTTCAAAATTTTATTATTAATTCATTTAAAAATGAAGAGGTTAGTTTTTTTAAAACTCACATTGATAAAAGTTTTGAAAATGAAAACTCCAATTACAGAAAACCAAGAACTGGAATGTTAACAGAATACATTGAAGATGCTAATGTTGATATAAAGAATTCATTTGTAATTGGAGACAGGGAATCTGATATGCAACTGGCAAAGAACTTGAACTGCTCAGGGATTCTTTACAACGGCATAGAACTTAATGACTCATTAAATGAAGTTGTTAAACTTAAAACAGATTCTTGGAAATCAGTTTACGAGTATTTGAGCGGATTAAACAGGTATTCTACCTTTAAAAGAAATACAAATGAAACTAAAATTAAGATTGAACTTGATTTAGATGGTACAGGCAAAAGCAATATTGATACTGGTCTTTCCTTCTTTGACCACATGCTAGATCAGTTGTCTAAACATTCACTTGTAGATTTAAACATCAAAGTTGATGGTGATTTAAATGTTGATGAGCATCACACTGTTGAGGATACTGCTATTGCTCTTGGAGAATCTTTTTTATCTGTTTTAGGAAAGAAAATAGGGATTGAAAGGTATGCTTTTAATCTTCCGATGGACGATTGCTTAGCTCAGGTTGCTATAGATTTTGGAGGAAGAAGTTGGCTAGTTTGGGATGCTGAGTTTAAAAGAGAGAAAATAGGGGATGTTCCAACCGAAATGTTTTATCACTTTTTTAAATCGTTTTGTGATGGAGCTAAGTTAAATGCTAACATAAAAGTAGAAGGAACAAATGAGCATCATAAAATTGAATCGATCTTTAAAGCTTTTGCTAAGTGTATAAAAACAGCAGTTTCAAAAAATAAGGACAAACTAATATTGCCCTCAACAAAGGGAGTTTTATAATGAGAGTAGCAATAATTGATTATGGTGCTGGAAACACTCAAAGTGTTAAGTATGCTTTGAAAAGACTTGGCTGCGAAGGTGTGTTAACGTCAGATAAAGAAGTTATATCTAATTCTGACAAGGTTATTTTTCCTGGTGTAGGGCAGGCGAGTAGCGCAATGAAAAAACTTAAATCTAAAAGTCTGGATGCGCTTATACCTAATCTTAAACAACCAGTACTGGGCATATGTTTAGGTATGCAGTTAATGTGTAATTTTTCTGAGGAAGGAGATGTAGATTGTTTGAAAATATTTGATTCAAATGTAAAAAGGTTTAACAATTCATTAAAAGTTCCTCAAATAGGGTGGAACACTATTTTTGATTTAAAAACTAGATTATTTGATTCAGTTGATGAAAATGAATACATGTATTTAGTTCATAGTTATTATGTTCCGCTTTTAACAGATACTGTAGCTACATCTAACTATGGAATCAATTACAGTACTGCTATTAAAAAAAATAACTTCACTGGTGTTCAGTTTCATCCTGAAAAAAGCGGAAGTAAAGGGGAAGTGGTGCTTAAAAATTTTATAAATAATTAGTAATGAGAATAATTCCAGCTATAGATATTATTGAAGGAAAATGCGTAAGGTTATCACAGGGTGATTATAATAAAAAAACTATTTACAGCTCTAATCCATTTGAGATGGCTCAGCGATTTGAAGATCATGGAATAGATTTTCTTCATTTGGTTGATTTAGATGGAGCTAAGTCAAGTAAGATTATAAATTATAAGATTCTTGAGCAAATTGCCTTAAAAACAGCTTTAAAAGTAGATTTTGGAGGTGGTTTAAAATCAATTGAAGATGTTAAAGTCGCATTTGAGTCAGGCGCGTCTCAAGTAACATTAGGAAGTATAGCTGTTTCAGATCCTGAAACCTTTAATGATTTGTTTGAAAAATATGGAAATGATAAAATAATTTTGGGAGCTGATTTTTTAGACAATAAGATTAAAACCAATGGATGGCTTAATGATTCAGGAAATGATCTTATGGATTTTTTAGAATATCACATTTCTAAAGGAATAAAATATGTCATTCCAACAGATATATCCAAAGACGGAATGTTAAAAGGACCGTCTACAGATATATATAAAGATATATTGAAGTCATTTAAAGGTATTTCTTTAATTGCTTCAGGTGGAATATCAAGTATTGGAGATTTAGAAAAATTGAATGAAATTGGTTGTGAGGGTGCTATTTTAGGGAAAGCTATTTATGAAAACAAAATAGAATTGAAAAGTTTAATGAATTTTATAGAAACAAAATGCTAGCAAAAAGAATAATTCCGTGTCTTGATATTAAAGACTCAAGAACCGTAAAGGGAGTTAATTTTGTTGATCTTGTAGATGCGGGGGATCCGGTAGAACTTGCTAGGTATTACTCTGAAAACGGAGCAGATGAACTTGTTTTTTTAGACATAACTGCTACAAAAGAAGATAGAAAAACATTTGCTAAGCTTGCTGACCAGATTTCAAAGAATATTAATATCCCCTTCACTGTTGGCGGTGGAATTAAAACAGTAGAAGATGTTGATATTCTTCTTAAAAGCGGAGCAGATAAGGTTTCGATAAATAGCTATGCTGTAAAAAACCCTGATTTTATTAATGAATTAGCAACAAATTTTGGAACCCAGTGCATTGTAGTGGCAATTGATGCTAAGTATGTCGATAATGATTGGTTTGTGTATTTGGTTGGAGGAAGAGTTAAAACAGAAATCAGGTTATTTGACTGGGCTAAAGAAGTAGAGGATAGGGGAGCAGGAGAAATTCTTTTTACTTCAATGGATCATGATGGAACTAAAAATGGATTTGCTTGTCAGGCACTTGAAAAGTTATCACAAATAGTAAATATTCCGATAATAGCATCAGGTGGAGCGGGAAAAATTGAACATTTTAATGAAGTCTTTAAATCTGGTAATATTGACGCTGCACTTGCTGCTAGTGTATTTCATTTTAATGAAATAAGATTAAAAGACCTTAAAACAGAATTAAAAAATAATAATATACCAATACGATTATGAATTTAGATTTTAGTAAAAACAAAGACGGTTTAGTACCTGCAATTATTCAAGATAATACAACTCATAAAGTATTGATGTTAGGTTATTTAAACCAAGAATCCTTAAGTTTAACTTTAAGTACTGATGTAGTTCATTTTTACAGTAGAACTAAACAAAGAATTTGGAAAAAAGGAGAGGAAAGTGGTAACGAATTAAAGGTTGTTTCGCTAAAGGAAGATTGTGATAGAGATACGATTCTAATAAAAGTGAATCCTGTTGGACCAGTATGCCACAAAGGAGACGATACATGTTTTGAAGATTCAAATGTTTCGGATGATTTTATCAGTACACTTGAGAATATTATACAAGACAGGAAGAATAATCCCTCTGATTCTAGCTATGTATCTAGTTTGTTTAAGAAAGGAACAAATAAAATTGCTCAAAAGGTTGGGGAAGAAGCTGTAGAGCTTGTTATTGAAGCCAAAGATGATAATGATGATTTGTTTTTAAACGAATCAGCAGATCTATTATTTCATTATTTAATTCTTCTTCAAGAAAAAGGTCATAAAATTAAGGATGTTATTAATGTTCTTAAAAAAAGAAATTTATGAACCGAATAAGAAATGTTAAAAGCTTTATTTTCTTATTTTAATATCAACCAGAAAATAATTACTTTTACAAATCACAAAAAATAATATGGCTAAATCACAACAAACATTCAACAAACTCGAAAAGGAAAAGAAACGTAAGAAAAAAAAGGAAGATAAGAGAAAAAAAATGTTAGCTCGTAAAGAAGCTAAAGAGAATGGTG
>ERZ1048686.3084-NODE-3084-length-10968-cov-28.428388_pt1 | contig 10968 bp, 9 predicted proteins | sample MGYA00383099_ERZ1048686 | MGnify/ENA primary metagenome ERZ1048686 (study PRJEB29581, sample SAMEA5548369) | metagenome | biome: marine; feature: coastal; material: water | depth 25 m | study: Short-term variability in the microbial, nano- and picoplankton...
CGGACCGTGTTTGAAGAGCGTCGCGCGCGCGATTAATTCAAGGTAAGGTGCCAGTAGCACTTTTTTTGGATAAAAAGTGACAAAAACCCATTTTATGGCATAGTTTTACCACCAATCTCTCTAATGTGCTCCGTCATCAGCCCAAAGTTTAAGGCCCACGGCGAACGGCGAACGGCGAACGGCTTAGATACCAAGCAATCGTTTGTTCTAATATAATTTGTTATCATTTTTTGTGACGAGGCCGTGTTTCACAAACAGATTAGGGATCGACAACGCATCCCTTTGATGTTCCGAAAATTTACGATTGCTCTGTCGACCGGTTTTTCAAAGACGTGACATTGCATAGTTTTGTTTCACTAGTGAACAGACGAAAATGCGACTTTTTTTAAATTAAGCTGTGCTATGCGAACCATCAACGTATGTTATACCACCTACTAGCCCAAATGACTTGTTTGGAGCTTTGAAGAAATGATACCAGTGTTGAAACCACCCTTCCTTAATTCTCCAAAAAGGCGCTGATACTCAAACTTAGGACAACGGTTCATTATCACGGATAGACCGCTTGCTTCCGCTTTGACGCGCGCCTGATCGTGCTCCACCCCGATTTGCATCCAGATAGTTTCAAGAGCAGAGAAATGTTCCAAAGCATCGTCAACTATTGGCGGAACGGCATTAGATGCTCGAAAAATATCTACCATATCTACCGGTGCATTAACCTCGCGCAAGCTTCCGACAACTTTTTCCCCAAACAGTGTTTCCCCAAAATGACGTGGATTGACCGGGATAACTCGATAACCTTTAAAAAAAAGATAGCGCGCCACGTAATAACTTGGGCGTACCGGATTCATTGAAACGCCCACTACGGCAATGACGCGGGTCCGATTCAAAATCATTTCGAGGCTTTTATCAGAGTATGTCATGCGACTAAACTAGACTCTAAGTCCAAAATAAAAAAGCGCCCAAGGAAAACTTGGGCGCAAAGTTCGGAACGAGGGACAGTAAAGTACGACGTTAGGGCTCCGACCCAACGTGAATAATAGATAATACATGATGAATGGTTTGGAAGGTCCGATAAACTAGATGTGAACCATACGCTGAAAATTAAAAAAATAGGCCAAAATCACTTTGGGTAAGATCACAAAGCTACAAACTTCCATTACACTAATATTCTCATCGAGGCAGCGATGCGTAAAGCGCAACAGCGGCAGCGTTCGACACGTTGAGTGAACCGTAAACACCGGCAAAATTGATTTTAACCAAATGATCGACAGTTTCCTTTGTTTTTTGTCTCAACCCGGGACCCTCTGCTCCCAGCACCAGCGCCACAGCCCAATCACGCCGGCCTTCAAGAACGGTTTCAATGGTTTCATCCGCTTCACCGTCGAGGCCCAGCACCAAATAACCCATACCCTGAAGCGCAACGATAGTATCAGATAAGTTACGTAGACGAAGATATGGTTGACGCTCGAGCGCTCCGCTTGCGGTCTTTGCTAAAGCGCCCGTCTCTGGCGCTGAATTATGGCGCGTCCCAATAACCGCCTGCGCCCCAAAAACTTCTGCTGAACGTAAAATTGCGCCAACGTTATGCGGGTCCGTCACTCGGTCAAGCAACAATATGCGTGGTGGTGTATTTCCATCGCCCAAAGCAATGTCGTCCAAAGTACCCCAGTTTAACGGTTTCACTTCCAAGGCAGCTCCCTGATGCACGGATTGAGCATCAATTGGTACGGAGAAATTTCGCGGATCGACGATTTCGGGCTGCAAGTCAGACGCTAAAATGGCTTCACTCAGCCTATTGAACGCGTTTTGGGTAACGACAAGCCGAAGTTTTTCACGCGACGGGTTTACCAAAGCATCACGGACAGCATGCAGCCCGAACAGCCATACGGTTTCTGCGTCAGCCCTACGTTTAGCTTGTTCTTTTTCAACGACCCATTTCGGCTTCTTCATGGTCTGATCACCTCGCAAAAGTACGCGTAAGCAATGCGCTGCCCAAGCTCACAGCGCAAGAGATTTTCTTGTTGACGACCTCCCAACATCACAGTAACCAGCCGACATATCTGATGTCGCAAGACGAAGATATAGTGGGCGACAGGCCGCAAGGTGTGGCAGGGGACTGTAACTCCCTCGCGGAGACGCACGCCTGGTTCGATTCCAGGGTCGCCCACCAAACCCCCAAAAAAGTCAATGAAATCAATGGTAGGGTGTCCCACGGAAAGTAAATCCGCCCCTAAACATATCAATAGGTTAGGATAAGAGTGTCCCACGCCGAGGGCAAAAAAAGACCCCCCAGCTTCGCAGTGCGTAACCTGACCGACTGGGGGGTAGTTGACCACACTTGGGAGGAGAGCGCGTGGTCAGGAGGTAAACTTTTAGTTCGTGCCGAGACGCCTTCTGTCTTTCGACGCTTTTTTACGGCGGCTGCGAGGTATTTTTATTAGGTCGCTGACAGGTGCGCGGCGCAGCGCAGTCGGGTCGCCGTTAAAGAACGGACGCAGACGGGTCTTTGCCTTCTGCACCTCGCGCCACTCTGCGCGAAGCTCGGACATCTTATCTCGGTCCCCCGCTCCATACGCCCTGTGGTACTCGTCCTGCATCTTCCCAGTCCGCTCTTTAAAGTATTCCTTAATCTCGTACTGCTGGCTTCGGTTCCACTTGATCTTGTTAATCTGCGTAGCCGGTAAACCTAGCGCATTCGCCAGTAAACTACGGAGGTCAAAATCACGCGGGTCAACCATTGCCTCCCTGTTCTTAAACGTCATGCCCTCAGTAGACAGCCGCCAAGATTCCATCATCTGTCGCTGGCCTTTCGGAGGGGCGGCGAGCTTGCCTTCGGAAGGCTCTGGCATTACCAACTTTCCGCTAACATCCCCCGCGGTTAAGAGACGCACTCTTCACGGAGACATAATTACATTTATAAGCGTGCCTTTCGTTGAAAAAACAAACCTCAATTCAATTATTGCTCCAGACTCGCACTGCATTTTCATGACCGTTGAAGGTGAAATCAGCCATCGAAGCTGTTGCGCGACCAATTATTACCTTCCCAAATATTTGAAATTGTTTACGCTACCAGTGATCAGGTGCTTTAACGAACGCGATGTGATTTTCGAACAGCGCGTGGCAAATAATTGGGCGGTACTGATACGCCAAAAAAAGAGCCAAAATGGCTAACGTAGGGAGGAATACCATGAAAAGACTCAACACACTTGTGATCAGTTCTATTGTTACGCTGTCAGCAGGCGTTTCAGCGGCTAACGCGGACAAGTTGACATTATATTGCTCAGCACAAGAAGACTGGTGTCAACTCATGGCGCGAAGTTTTGAGGATGCAACCGGCATTGATGTGAATATGACCCGGAAGTCTTCTGGCGAGACCTTTGCGCAAATCAAAGCTGAATCTTCAAATCCCAAAGGTGACGTTTGGTGGGGTGGTACCGGTGATCCGCACTTACAGGCAGCAGAGGAAGGTCTCACGGCACCTTACATTTCATCCATGCGCGAACAGTTACACGACTGGGCCATAAGCCAGGCTACAAGTGCAGGCGACAAAACGATTGGTATTTATTCTGGCGCATTGGGTTATGGTTATAACTCAGATCTTCTAGCCTCCAACAATTTGCCTGAACCAGCTTGTTGGAAAGACCTACTCAAGCCAGAGTACAAGGGTCATGTGCAGATGGCGAACCCCAACTCTTCGGGTACAGCATACACCACCCTCGCCTCTATGGTTCAGATCTTCGGCGAAGATGGAGGTTTCGAGTTCATGAAAGGTTTGCACTCGAACATCAACCAGTACACCAAATCCGGCTCCGCTCCGATTAAGGCGGCTGGGCGTGGTGAAAATACGATTGGAATAGTTTTCATGCACGACGCCGTGAAGCAAGCCGTTTCAGGTTTTCCTGTGAAGGTAGTGGCTCCTTGTGAGGGAACCGGCTATGAAATCGGTTCGATGTCAATAATTGATGGCGCCCGTAATATGGACGAAGCAAAAAAATTCTATGATTGGGCTTTATCCACAGACGCTCAAAATCTTGCGTTACAAGTAAACGCCTTCCAAGTTCCATCGAATAAGGGAGCTGATACTTCTCCTTCTGCGCCAGATATGTCTTCAATCAAACTGATTGACTACGACTTTAAAACTTACGGTTCATCTGCCGAGCGCAAGCGCTTACTTCAAAAATGGGACGAAGAAGTCTCGGTTTTGCCGCAGTAAAGCGTGCGTAAAAGCCCAAACAAAAAATCTGTTTCTCCGGCATTGGTCTTCTGGATCTTTGCCGGGTGGGCAGGATACTTACTTCTGCCTTGGTACGGGGTTGAAGATGGTTTTTTTTCATTAGAGTGGCTGTTTGACGGCTATCCTTTTGACGCTGACTATGCGCCAGCAGCTTTTTTGATCGGACAAGGCGAAAAGCTTTGGTTAGCCCCGATTTTATTGCCACTTTCAGCGCCTTTATTAGTATTGCGCCTTAAAAAAAGTGAACCCAACTACTCAAGAATTCTTATACTGTCAGGCACAATTGGCTTTGGGTGGCTGATTGCCCAAGGCTTTGGTATTGGCATTCGCGGATTTACAGCCGACTGGTTGGTTGCACTGTTCGGAGTGCTCGACGACCGCCAATTCGGCATGGGTTACGGTGCACTTTGGGTCGCATCGGCTTTTCTGTTCATGTTCACACAGGGAATTGCTGCGCGCGGTGCGGTTAATGGCGATGTATTTGTTGTCAGTGCAATCGGAGGCGTCATCGTAATTGTTACAACTTTCGTATTTTTTCCAATTGCCAATATGCTTTTTGCGGCTTTCGTCACTGAAGAAGGTGGATACTCAGCAACGGTCTTTGCTCTGAAGCTCTTTGACGACCGCTTATGGGGAATTGGTTGCCTATTTGGTGCGCGTTGCGGTGCAGCATGGAATTCACTTTTTTTGGCAATAACCGTAGGACTTCTTACGACGGTGCTAGGTTTGGTTTTCGCTCTTGTTGTGACAAGATCAGGCTTTCGGTACAAGCGAGCGCTACGCGCATTAACCGTTTTGCCGATCATCACACCTCCATTCGTAATCGGGCTCGCGTTAATCCTTCTTTTCGGTCTCTCAGGATCCGTAACGCAGTTCGTGGCAGATCTATTCGGCCTACAGCCAACCCGTTGGCTTTACGGTATGCCTGGCGTTTTAATTGCTCAGACCCTTGCTTTCACCCCGATTGCCTTTCTTGTATTGATTGGCGTCGTTGAAGGTGTATCACCCTCGATGGAAGAAGCGGCCCAGACTTTGCGTGCAAATCGTTGGCAAACGTTCCGAACAGTCTCATTGCCATTGATGCGGCCAGGACTTGCGAATGCATTTTTACTTGGCTTTATCGAAAGTATGGCAGATTTCGGCAACCCTCTGGTTTTAGGTGGCAATTTTGATGTACTTTCCACAGAAATTTTCTTTGCCATAGTAGGTGCGCAGTACGACCAAGGCCGAGCCGCAGTTTTAGCGATGGTTCTGTTGTTTTTCACTCTATCGGCCTTCTATGCCCAACGCATGTGGCTCGGAAAAAAAAGTTACACAACGGTTTCGGGGAAGGGCGACGCAGGCGTGCATCCTTTGATGCCAAAGGGTTTGTCTATACCCGTATTCCTAATTGCAGGAACTTGGGGAGCCTTTACCGTAGTCGTCTATGGGATGATTTTCTATGGAAGCTTCGTTGAGCTATGGGGTGTAAATAATACGTTAACATTCAAGCATTATATTACAGCTTTCTCAGTTCGGTTCGAAGAAAGTGGAATTCGTTGGTCAGGCGCAGCGTGGGATAGCTTCTGGACTACAATCTATATAGCGGTAGCAGCAGCTCCGCTTACTGCAATCGTGGGCTTGGTAACTGCCTATCTTTTGACTCGCCAAACCTTTGTAGGAAAAAACGCTTTTGAATTTGGCACAATGTTGAGTTTTGCTATTCCTGGCACAGTGATTGGCGTCAGCTACATACTCGCATTTAATGTACCCCCAATCGAAATCACAGGAACGGGAATTATTCTGATCGTGAGTTTTGTTTTTAGAAACATGCCAGTGGGAGTGCGGGCGGGGATTGCCTCAATGAGTCAATTAGACAAATCTTTAGACGAGTCTTCGCTGACACTTGGAGCAAACTCATGGCAAACATTCCGCAGGATAATTCTGCCATTGCTCAGGCCGGCGATTTTGGCCGCTCTCGTATACAGTTTTGTGCGAGCCATGACGGCGATTTCAGCAGTAATTTTCCTTGTTTCCGCTGAGTATGACATGGCAACAAGCTACATTATTGGGCGAGTGGAAAATAATGACTATGGACTAGCTATAGCTTACTCGACAACACTGATCTTTGTCATGCTCGCAGCGGTTGGGTTGCTACAGATTTTGGTCGGACGTACTAAAATTGGGCGTCGAACTCAATTCGGATCAGGAGAGAAATCATGATTGAATCTCGTATAGTCGGGAAGGCTGCACCCGTTCGGTTCGAAAACGTCTCAAAACGCTTTGGACGTGACGTTTTAGCAGTCGATAATATCAATTTGAACGTAGAGGCTGGAAAGTTGGTTACGCTTTTAGGACCATCTGGTTGCGGCAAGACAACTACGCTTCGGATGATTGCTGGCCTCGAGATGGCCTCTAAGGGTACCATTTTGATAGGTGACAGAGATGTCACAACTTTGCCAGCAACTGACCGCGATGTCTCGATGGTATTTCAGTCATATGCCCTCTTTCCTCACATGAGTGTGCTTGAAAATGTATCTTACGGCCTTACTTTTTCCGGTTTCTCTAAAATCGAAGCACGAGAACGAGCTTTGGCCGGACTTGACTTAGTTGGGCTGAAGGGATTTGACGCGCGGCTCCCAAGCGAATTATCGGGCGGCCAGCAACAACGAGTAGCGGTGGCGCGCGCTCTTGTATTGGAGCCACAGGTTTTATTGTTCGATGAGCCACTCTCAAACCTAGATGCCAAGCTTAGGCGCCAGGTTCGCGAAGACATTAGAGCTATACAAAAAGATCTTGGGTTAACTGTTGTTTACGTCACGCACGATCAGGAGGAAGCATTAGCCGTTTCTGACGAAATTGTGGTCATGCGAAATGCGTCAATTGCACAGATAGGCTCACCGCGCGCACTATATGAAGAGCCCGTTGACCAATTTGTGGCAGATTTTATCGGTGAAGCAAATATTTTACCGTGTACCATTGAAGACGTTGAAAATGGAAATGCGACTATTTCAATCGAGGATTATAGTTATGTTCTTCCTGCGCGCGGGCTCGCTTCTGGACCAGCCAAGCTGGCTGTAAGACCTTCGCGTTTGGTGATTGGAGCGGAACTTGGCTTCAAAGCGCAGGTCGAGAAGGCAACCTACGTAGGCGTTCGAATGGAATACTCACTTAAAGCTAATTTTGGCGCAATGTTTGCCGTTCAAGATGACGTGGATAGTCCTCTTGAAGTCGGCACTGAAATCGTTGTCGGGTTCCATGCCAAAAGTGCGGTTCTACTGCCTGAAGCCTAATGAATATGTCAAAAGGCGTTCTCCAAAACTGCAAGAAGGCGATCAAAATAGACGATATACCTACAACCACGTGACTACCGTCGCGTATCGTATCGCTTGCGTCCTGTCCTTCGACAGTTATTGCGGTTATCTTTGTCAAACGACGAGATGAAGACAAGTTTACTGCACCAAGACTAACTTCATAAGCGGGCAATTAGCTCCACGGGATTTTAGCTAAGTGTTCGAAAGTTATGTGTACCATTATATAAATTTGGCTAATACTATTTGGATTGCATTTGCAGCAAAACTAATATTCTAAAGGAAGCGATTTTGATGGACTACTCCGAATTAACGAAAGCATTCGGCGCGTTTTTCGCTATAATGAATCCATTCGTGAATTTACCGATTTTTTTAGCAATGACTACTAGTTTCACAGTGGCTCAGCAACGCATACTCGCTCTCAAGATCATTATTTTCTCGGCAGCAATGTGTGCAGTGATCCTAATTTCTGGTCAAATGATCATTGGATTTTTTGGGGTAACAATCGATCAGTTCCGGATCGCTGGTGGAGTAGTCTTGGCACATATCGCTTGGTCCATGCTCAATGGTAATGAAATTACTTCGCACCACGGGACGGATAACGAAAAGCGCCATATGTCAGACCTCTCCGCCCTAGCCTTCTACCCTATCACCTTTCCAATAATAGTAGGGCCAGGAACAATCGCAACACTGATCATCTACGCTGAGCATGCAAAAAGTAGTACTGATATGCTCGCAATTGGGGGTGTAGTCGGGCTTATTCTTACCATGCTATTTGTCGTTCTATTCTTCGCATCGTTCTTTGGGAAAGCTTTAACCAACACAATGCGTGTGATCATGACACGCCTAATGGGCATGATCTTATTAGCGATTGCCGTTGAAATGGTTTTGGCAGGTGTCAAAGCGACATTGCCCGGTCTCGCTTGAAAGGAACCGATAACAATATTGGCTGGTGCAAATCTCGTGTAGATCCAACAGGATGTAAGAATGTGTGTGCCCCGCGCGGTTTCATGAACAAAATCACAGGCTTTTTAAGTAAGATTTTTATTTTCGTCGGTGCAATCTCAGTTTCAATTGCGTAACTCTTCTATTTAACACCAAGACATCCTACCCTGTGGGCGGCTCCGCTATACACCCATCAATCTAGCAACATTCTCGCAAGACAACATAAATACCTGCGCTAGATTAAGACAACAAAATCGACAGCTAATCGCGGGATGTCGCCGCGAAGAAGGGTTCAGAATGACGCTACTTGTAATTTTTCATATTGCGCTGGTTCTATCCTTTACGACACGTATTCTTCTCCGTGATGATTTATCTCCACCGGCGCGTTTGGCTTGGTTTGTCGTATTGAACGTAATACCTTACGTCGGTAGCGCTCTGTATTTTCTTTTTGGTGAGATAGATCTAGGTAACAAAGCCAACAAACTACATCGTAAAATCTTTGAAGACATACGTGCCAATGCAGCCTCTTTTTTGGGTCAGCGCGCCGATGTCGATCGATTAATTGATCCGCTATATCGTCAGGCTTTTCACTATGCAGGTTCAATTAACGGATTTCATCCAGTTAATGGCAACACCGCCAAAATAATGAAAGATGCTGATGAAACGCGGCAACGGCTTGTCGCAGACATTGATGCCGCAACCGACCACGTACATGTTCTTTACTATATTTGGCTTGATGACCACACGGGCACTGACATTGCTCAGGCACTAATACGCGCTGCCAAAAGGGGCGTGACATGCCGGGCTATGGCTGATGGACTTGGATCACGGGCATTTACAAAATCTGATCTTTGGCACGAAATGAAAAACGCCGGCGTTCAACTTGCGGTGGCCCTGTCACTTGAAAACCCTATTCGCACTATTCTGACCAGTCGTTTGGACCTACGCAATCACCGCAAGATCACGGTAATCGACGCGCGCGTCACCTACTGCGGCAGCCGCAATTCAGCGGATCCAGAGTTTAGAATAAAAGCAAAGTATGCGCCGTGGGTAGATATTATGTTGCGATTTGAGGGGCCAGTAGTTGCGCAAAATCAACTGTTGTTCGCAAGTGATTGGATACAGACCACTGGAGAATCTCTCGATCAAATCGCGCTGGCCGCTAGACCCATTAACGGGGGCTTTCCTGCCCAAGTTATGGGCGATGGTCCGACAGAGCGACGAGGCGCCACACCCCAGCTTTTTGTAAATTTAATAACCTGTGCACAAAAGGCATTGACCCTATCAACGCCTTATTTTGTCCCAGACGCTACTGTATTGGAAGCCCTCTGCGCAGCAGCTCACAGAGGCGTCAGTGTTAGACTTATTTTTCCAATGAACAATGACAGCTGGTTCGTGGCTGCCGCCAGCCGCAGCTACTATCGCAAATTGCTTGAAGCCGGCTGTACTATTCATGAATTTTACGGTGGGTTACTGCATGCCAAGACATTAACAATTGACGAAAAGGTCAGTCTGATCGGATCGTCCAATCTAGATCTTCGTAGCTTTGACTTGAATTATGAAAACAATATTCTGCTTCAAGATGAGGAAACTACTCGTGCCATTTACCGACGTCAGCAGGAATATATCGGTAGCGCCGTAACGGTCGGCTTGAGAGAAGTCCTTGCTTGGCCATGGCAAAAGCGTATTTGGAGCAATGTCATCGCAACGATTGGACCAGTGCTTTAATATATCAAACACAAATTTCAGAATATTGACTGAAAATTTGTAAGACGACAGTGTTCAATCAATGTGGTCCGCAAGCATTGTTCGCGTCAGGCGGTTAAGGCAAGACTAACCGGCATGAAAACTGGCCGCCGGTTTCCGTTGACAATGACGCAGCTCAATCTAATTTTCAACTTAAACGGTATGTCAGCATGTAGTGGCTAATGTTCCGGATTGCTGCTCGATGGAGATATAGAGACTGTGGGGGGGGGGCCGCATTGCAGAACAATAGTCCCACTTCAAAGCAGCATGGACGCCGCGTAATCTTTACGGCGAGACGGCGCGATCAGTTAAAGATGAACGCAACACACCCCTTGCAAAAAAGCCAAAGCTTACCGAGACCGAAGCGTTAGCCTGTGGACGTAAGATTTCAGACTTTGCCGATTGGTCGCGTCCGACGGCACCCTACTCAGTTATCACCATCACATGGCAGCTGCGGATGAGACAGAGCTCGAGCTCGATATATTTATGAAGCACTCGTCAGTACCTGGTGAGAGCTCTCTCAGCTTTGAAAAAATTGGTTAAGCACTTGCCAGTAAAAACTACGAGGGCTGGTTCGTTATTGCAGCCAAGCAAGATAAAAATTATTACTCACCGCTAGACATAGCGATTAAGCGTCGAGCAGAGTGAAGCGGGTGATGTATGTCGCAAACTTTGAGGTAACGGAACAAACTGCTTAAACGGCGCAATCCCTTTCGTGGCTGAAAATAACCGAGACTGGGTGCCACAGTGGTA
>ERZ1048686.3099-NODE-3099-length-10940-cov-5.299954_pt1 | contig 10940 bp, 9 predicted proteins | sample MGYA00383099_ERZ1048686 | MGnify/ENA primary metagenome ERZ1048686 (study PRJEB29581, sample SAMEA5548369) | metagenome | biome: marine; feature: coastal; material: water | depth 25 m | study: Short-term variability in the microbial, nano- and picoplankton...
GCTATTTCTTCTGCTTCGGGATTATTAAAATCTATGGTATCATTGTTTGTACCAATAACCGCAATGCCATTGTTATTGGCCATTGCTTCTTTCTTCTTTTTTGATACAATACTAATGGCTTGTTTCTCAGCATCAGCTTCAACATTGTTTGCCACCCAAGTGAATGACAATTGATATAAGCAAACAACAGTTAATAAAATGGTTAAAAACCAAAAGAATCCTTTAATACGCATCGAATTTCAGATTTATGTTTAAATAAGCCTGCAAATATAGAGTTTACAATATTTATATTCAAATATATCTACACTAAAATCACAAATAAAAGAAAGTAATAAATCTAAAGCTTCTTTTTCTTCTTTTCCTTTTCAAGAAAATCATAAAGCTCTTGGGTGAATTTTTGCCATTCATTGGCTTTTTGAACAAGTAGTGTCTTGAGCTTTTCTGTTACAATATTCAGTTTTCCACCAACAAAAATATCTTTGATTTTTTCAGCTAAACCTTGACTTTCAAGACTATCGATAATAAACCCATTCGTTCCATCGATTATGTTTTCATGTAAACCACCGTTTGTGGAAACCAATACAGGAGTACAAAATGAATCCGAAATGGCCTGTACCCCACTCTGTGTGCCCTTCTTGTAAGGTAACACACACAAATCAGCAGCACTAAAATAATCCTTTACCTCATCATCCGGTATATAGGTATCTTTAATAATAATATTAGGGTTTGCACAATCAGTAATAAGCTTATGATAAATTTTATCATCACCATAAATTTCACCTGCAATTACCAAAAAATACGATTCATCCAGATGGTTCATGGTATCAATCAAAATATCCAAACCCTTATAGTCCCTAATTAATCCGAAAAACAAAATTACTTTCGATTTTTCAGGAATACTCAAGGATTCTCTAGCATTCGATTTGTCACATGAAGAACCAAACTGTGTATAACTTGGATGACTTAATTGTAAGCAAACTGCTTCCGGTTTATGAATCAAGACCTCATTTTTTACCTGTTGAGACAACACAACAAAAGCATCATACCGATGTAAAAAAATTCGATTAAAATAGTGATCAAAAAAACGTTTTTCGTGAGGAACAAGATTATGTATCAAAGCTACTTTTAAAACATTTTTATTAAACCCACGAGAGAAAAAAACATACATCGGTGAAAAAATAGTCATCCAATAATTTACAATTAAGACATCTGGACTGGTTCTCTTCAATATTCTGCGAGCCTTGAAGTAGCTGAAAGGATTAAAGGTTGAAACGATTCTTGGCGCATTGCCTTTTAATGACATGTCTTCTTGAGATTTCCCCGGGAATAATATTTTTGGGTATAACTTCAAAAAAGTAAATGGTTCAACCTTAGACAAGGTACAGAGATTATTCAATAACATCTGACTGAAGCTAGAAATGCCACCACGAAAGGGAGGAAGTACGGAAAAAAAAGTAATTTTCAGTTTCTTATTTTGATTACTCAATGCCAAAATCAATGCAATTATAAATGAGCTCGGTTCCCGAGGTAATATTCAAAGTATCAAAGTTGGATATGACTAAATCCTTGTAGTATTTTTTAACCAATCCCACATGTTTCGCGTATACCTCATATTTTTTCTTGTAAGCAACCAAATTTAAAACATTCTCCTGCTGAACACGAATGGTACTGTCAAATAATATAGAATTTACGGTAAAAGGTTGATGAATATCTTCATAAAAACAATTCATGGTACTCAAAGAGTTATATACATTGGCGTCCCACATGGTAAAATCATTTGGTGGTAATACCAGCTTTACCTTTCTTCTATTCTCCTCAGTCAGCTCGATTTTATTTTCATTCTTTAGGGTGGTCCATACATCAGAAAGCTGCCATGCCTCCGAGGTATCAATTCGTATTTTACGTATGTATTTATAGGCCAACCTCCCCTCATTGTCAATAACAGTATCTTCAATTAAAGCCCTCAAATAATAGTAAAGCGTATCGTGTGGGACAGATGAAAGCTCGTCATGATTGATTTCTTGAACATAATAATCAATATAGACTCCAGATTCTAAAGGATAATAAGCTTCAAAAAACTCCAAAGGTTTGTTGTTGTCTTCTTTTCCACATGAAAGAATACTCATGACTAAAATAAATATATATGTCCACCTCAACATCTCTTATACTCAAATTTACAAAATCTAATCATTTGGGTCAATTCCCTTGGATTTACAATTCTCAAGATATTTAACTTTGACCTCACCGCTGAGTAACTCACCGTTTTTATACAAATCCCTATGAATGACTTCTTGATTCTCATTATAATTTAGCACCCACCCATTTTTAACTCCATTTTTGTAACGGAATAATTGCACCAATTCACCTTTTGTGTTGTACTTGCGCCAAACTCCAAGTGGTTGATCTAATTTGTAATGTCCGCTTAGTTTGATTTTACCTGTTGAAAATCGTTCTACATATGGTCCTGATTTTAAACTGTCTTTGTAAAAACTTTCAGAAAGCACTTTTATCTCTCCATTTTCAATCTGGTTTTGAATGTAAAAAGTGACTTTTTTCCCCTCCAATTTACCATTCTTAAAATTCTCCATTGATAATGTCAATCCTGCATTATTATAATTAATCCATATTGAATCTCTTTTTTGATGTAGGTACATGCCTTCTGACATGACTTCCCTATTTTTAAAATAATAAGTTACAAAGGATTGGTTTTCGCTAATGTGTTCAATTATTGCTCTAACCTCAGATGAAGGGTAATAATACCAAAATTGCCCAACAGGCTTGTCATTGACAAAAGCTCCTTGATACTGTAAAGCAGTCTTTGAGTCATCCCAATACTTTTTCCATTCTCCTTGCTTTCTTCCCTCCTTATCAGTAATATTTTGACCAAAAGAAAAATGAAACGCAGCAATAAATAATAAAAGAAAAATCCTCATTGAAGCCGATTATTTAATTCCATTAATGATCTCACTTTAGCATCGGGAGTTAATGTGCATTTTTCCGACGATTCAATGAGCACTGTCTTCATCTCAAGATTCTTGCCAAACTCAATATCAGAGTCGGTATCCCCCACCATAATTGATTTTGAAAAATCAATACTCTTCATTTTATTCTGAGCCAATATTCCCATGTGTGGCTGAGGTTTTCTAGTTGAGTTCTGCGCTCCTCTAACTTCAGGAGCAACCAATATTAAATCAATCTTTGCTCCATTTTGAATGAGAGACGATTCCATATAATTGTGAATTTCTCTTACACCATCGCTTGAAATCAAGCCTTTGCCTATACATTGTTGGTTGGTAACCAAAACCACATGTTTAAATTTTGAAAATAAAGATTTGGAAGATTCCAGTACCCCCTCTTTAAAAACGAAGTCTTTTTGATTTAAAATGTATCCTTCAAAATTCCGTTCATTAATGACGCCGTCTCTATCGATAAAGAGTGTCCAAGATGAATCCACATTCCAATTGAGCATCATCTCAAATTTCTTTCTCAATTAAATAAACATTTCTATGGGATGAATTTCTACCTATCAACTCAGCAATGAAACCAGTCATGAAAAACTGAACACCTACGATCATAGAGACAAGTGCAACATAAAATTCAGTTCGATCTGCCAAAAGTCTCGCAGTCTTATGAATGAATATTTTATCAATTCCTAAATATAGCGTTAAAGAAAATCCAATAATGAACATCAATGTACCAAGTGCTCCAAAAAAATGCATCGGCTTTTTGCCGAATTTACCCATAAAGGCAACGGTTATAAGATCCAAAGGACCATTCAGAAATCGATTTAAGCCAAACTTTGTAACTCCGAACTTACGTGCTTGATGCTTTACAACCTTCTCGCCAATGTTTATAAATCCTGCATATTTAGCAAGAGCAGGAACGTACCTGTGCATATCTCCATAAAGCTCAATACTCTTTACCACTGCATTCTTATAAGCTTTTAACCCACAATTAAAGTCATGAAGATAAATTCCTGTAATTCTCCTTGCAGCCCAATTGTATAGCTTGGTGGGTATCGTTTTAGAAAGCGGATCATGACGTTTCTTTTTCCAACCAGAAACAAGATCAAAATCCTTTTGTATAATCATCTCATACAACTCAGGGATTTCCTCTGGAGAATCTTGTAAATCAGCATCCATAGTAACCACAACATCTCCCACACACATCTCAAACCCTTTTTGAAGAGCTGCTGACTTTCCGTAATTACGTTGAAATTTAATCCCTCTAACTTCTGTATGTTTTTTCTGTAGTCCTTCAATTACATCCCAAGACTTATCTTTACTACCATCATCGACAAAAATCACTTCGTAGTTGTAATTATTAGACAAGACTCTTTGGATCCATGCAAAAAGCTCAGGTAAGGATTCCTCTTCATTAAAGAGTGGAACTACTATCGATATTTGCTTTGACATATCCTTCAAATTTAAATAATTCTTTACTGTATTATCGTCCTTTTCGGTTATTGTTTAATTATTTTTTTCTGTACTCCGTCGATTAAAACAAAATAGAAGCCACTAGACATGTTTTTTAACTCAATAGAATGACTATCACTATAAATAATGCCACTCTTCAACAAAATCCCATTAGGAGAAACAAGTTTGTAGCTTGAACCAACTGAAGCTCCTTTTATGACTGCACTCTCCGAGGCTGGGTTTGGAAAAATAGTAAATGTATTTAAGTTTGTCTCTTCTATCCCCCACGCATCTTCAACTCTAAAGAAATCGAATGCTGCTTCTGTAATATTTACATGTGGTTCAAGATCAGAAATAAATACTTTCAAAGTCATAGAATTTGTAATTGCTATCGAAGTTTGTTGAGGAATAATCAAGAAGTAATCTTCAAAAACCATAGGATCACCTTGAGGAGGAAGAACTTGATGAAATATTTCAAATTCAGATCCATTGCCAATGATAAAGCTTAATGTATCATCTATAAGCTCAGGGCCATGATTACAAAAGAACGCATAACTAAACCTGAATGCAGGATTTGTATATTGAGTCAAATCCATTTGAGGCGAAGTTAAAATCGTTATGCCATTGTCAACATCATCATAATCTGGGTCGACATTAATCTTATTTCCTGTAACGTAGGCCATAGAACCACAATCTCCAAATACATCGCTACCCATTACCGTATTGGTCGTCGGATTAGGAATACCCCTTTCCCACTCCCCAGTTTCAGCATTTCCTGTTACGGTCCAACCAAAATCAAATGAAAAATCATCATAATATCCAGGCATCATATAAACAGTAATCACATCAGTCGATGGATTAATTACCTGCTCAATACATTGGGTATAATACCCCCATTTCCCAACAATTAGCTCATAATTCTCTTGATAAAACAAATTAAAGCTCTCTTCACCTATTCCATTCGTAATTCCGTTATAATCAATTAAAGGGTGAGTCAGAGAAATTTGAGCATCAGTTATAGGATTCCCCGAAACATCAATTACATTAATGGTAACACCGAATTGTTCAATTGGGACCAGCTGAATATCCTGAATGGTAATATTTCCTTGAGTCAGGTTTACACTCACCGTTTGAGGGAAGTATCCAACTTTTGAATAATTGACATCATAAGATCCTGCGTCAGCCATTCCTGATGCATAGAAACCACTGGTATTTGTATTTTCATCTTGATCACTTGACACAATCTCAATTGAAACATTATTTAAAGGTGATCCATTTGAGAAATCTGTTACCAAACCCTCAAGATAGGCCGCTTTTTCATAATTTGGACTTAAAACAAAAAATCCTTCAGTCATATCTGCGGCAAGAATATTTCCAGAAGGCAAGTATGGATAAACCCCCCAACACCCATCATAAGTCGGTGTTTGCCCAGGATACGTGTCATATGAAGCAACTTCGATAAGATTATAAGGATAGGTAGCATCATGTATTATGATACCATCCACATAATAACTGGTAACCAAATAATCATTCACCACGAAAGTATTATGCGGAATAACATCAGCTCCCGGAGAGCTCTGAATCCTGTCTAATTCAACAATATTCGTTGGATCTGTAATGTCATAAGAAGTAACAAAAGAATTAGGTAGCTCATCTGTCGTGTATACAACCTGTCCATCATCTGAAGGCCAAATATTATGAGTAAATGAATTTGAAGTGATCTTAGTGCCAAGAAGAATGGGGTTGGACTTATCACTAATGTCGACTAAGCTCAGAAAACCATCATTAACGTGAGCTAAATAAAGGGTGTCATTTCTAGCAAAACCATCATGCACATACCAGTTATCGAAAATACCAAGCTCCTCGGGTGCCATTGGTGTTGTATTGACATCATAGATTATAGCTCCTCCTTCACCATAATTTGCACCAAAGACATAGAGAAACCCCGATTCATCAATAAAACAATTGTGTGCAGATTCCCATGTGATACTACCTTCACCCATAAAAACGGTACTGGTCAAAATCGTACTTGCTGGTAAAGGGCTTAGGTCAATTATGGTCATTCCTACTTCTTCCTCTGTTGTAACATAAGCATAGTCTCCGAATACCTTTGGATCCCTCCAAATACTTTGGGCACCATCTAACCAAAATATTTCTTGAGGGTTAACAGGATCTGTTACATCGACAATTGATGTTCCTTTCGTTGTTCCTATAACTGCATATTCATTACCAACTTCATCAACGTAACCCCAAACATCATTTAATTCAGCATCATGTAGTTGTTGATAATCGATATTTGAAACAAAGTCAAGTTGTGCCTGACTATACCCTAACTGAAATAGGCAAATGAAAAATGTAAATGTGATGGTTTTGATTAAAGATGTTGAGTCGGTATTATACATGGAGATTTCGTTTTTATAAGAAGAAAATTGAAGCAAAGACAAATATGATAATGATAACCAAATACTGCCACAAATCAGGGAAATATTTCAAAAGGGTGTTTTTCCAATTCATTATCGAGTAAATTTAGAGAAATTTAATGAAACTCTTTACATTTATAGATACCATCAAAATAAGATTCTAATGAGTTATAAGATCCGAACGAAAGAAGAATATGCAATAAGTTACCGAAATTCTGTTGAAAAAAAGATGGAGTTTTGGGAAGAGATAGCAAAAGAATTCACCTGGTTCAAGCCATGGAAAACTGTCATGAATTGTGACATGAAAGAAGCAAGTTTTAAATGGTTTGAAGATGCAAAAACGAATATTGCTTATAACAGTGTAGACAGACACCTTGAAAGCAAATCAGAACAAACAGCGATAATTTTTGAACCAAACATGCCCAATGAGCAAGCCACTCATATCTCATATAGAACACTTCACAAAAAAGTGTGTAAAATGGCCAATTTACTTTCTGAAATGGGCATTTCTAAAGGAGACCGGGTAGCGATTTACTTGCCAATGATACCAGAGTTGGCGGTTTCAGTATTGGCTTGTGCCCGTATAGGTGCAGTTCACTCTGTAATATTTGCCGGTTTTTCATCCGGAGCATTAGCAGCAAGAGTAAATGATGCCAGTTGTAAAATGGTCATAACAGCAGATGGGAGTTTTAGAGGTAATAAAACAATAGATTTGAAAGGAATTGTTGATGAGGCATTAATACAATGTCCATGTGTTGAAAAAGTTTTGGTTGCTGAGAGGACGCTTACCCAAATCAAAATGAAAAAAAATCGAGACCATTTCCTAAAACCTCTGCTAGAAAAAGCAAGTGAAAAGCATGAAGCGGTTCACATGGATGCCGAAGACCCCCTTTTCATACTCTACACGTCAGGATCAACTGGAAAACCCAAAGGAATGGTCCATACAACAGGTGGTTACATGGTTTATACCGCATATACATTCAACAATGTCTTTGCCTACGAACCAAACGACGTATATTGGTGTACGGCTGATATTGGATGGATTACAGGACATTCATACATTGTATATGGACCCCTTCTAAATGGAGCCACGACAATTATGTTCGAGGGCGTTCCTTCTTATCCAAACCCCGGAAGATTTTGGGAGGTGGTTGATAAGTATAAAGTCAATCAATTTTATACTGCACCTACTGCCATTCGGGCCCTTGCAAAAGAATCCATTGAATACGTGAATAAGTACAATTTGACCAGTTTAAAAGTAATTGGCACTGTAGGAGAACCCATTAACGAGGAAGCTTGGCAATGGTATAATACAAATGTCGGCAAGAAAAAATGCCCTATAGTTGATACTTGGTGGCAAACAGAAACAGGAGGAATCTTAATTTCCCCCTTGCCACATATTTCGCCACAATTACCAACATTTGCAACAAATCCATTGCCTGGAATAGAACCAATATTAATGGATGAACACGGAAATGAATTTGATGAACCTGATATCGTTGGAAAGCTTTGTATAAAAAATCCTTGGCCTTCTATTGCACGGACTATTTGGGGAGACCATAAACGATATAAAGAAACCTATTTCACGGCCTTTCCCGGATATTATTTTACCGGTGATGGGGCTAAAAGAAACAAAGATGGCATGTATAGGATTACCGGACGAGTGGACGATGTAATCATTGTCTCTGGTCATAATCTCGGCACAGCGCCTATCGAAGACGCCATAAATGAACATCCCCTGGTTGCCGAATCGGCGATCGTTGGTTTTCCTCATGATATAAAAGGAAATGCCTTATATGGTTTTGTCACGCTAAAAGGATTTTCAGAAGGAAGCGACATGACCAGATCAGAAATCAACAAAATCATTTCAGAAAAAATTGGCCCAATAGCAAAACTAGACCGAATTCAATTTACAACAGGGCTACCCAAAACAAGGTCAGGGAAAATCATGAGAAGGATATTAAGAAAAATTGCTGAAGGAGACTTTTCTAATTTTGGCGACATCAGCACGCTTTTAAACCCCGAAGTTGTGGAAGAAATCAAGAACGGTAAAATTTAATCCATGGCTGTTAACACCTCCGATTGGCTAAAAATCAATAAAGAATCTTGGGATAAAAGAACCCAAATCCATCTCGGCTCTGACTTTTATAATGTTGAAAGCTTTAAAAATGGGAAGGATTCACTGAATACAATTGAGCTTGGTCTACTGGGTAATATAAAAGCTCAAAAAATACTTCATCTCCAATGTCATTTTGGAATGGATACCTTAAGCCTAGAAAAACATGGAGGAATTGTAACCGGCGTTGATTTTAGTCAAGATGCCATTTCTCATGCCAACATACTCAAAAAAGAAATGGGCATGTCCTCGGAATTCATCTGCTCTAATGTATACGACCTTGATCTAACTGCTAGTCATGAGTTTGACATGGTGTTTTGTAGCTACGGCATTTGCGGATGGTTACCCGATCTCAACAGGTGGGGGGAAATCATTTCAAAGCATTTAAAGTCTGGTGATACTTTTACAATTATAGACTTCCATCCAGCCTTATGGATGTTTGACGACGATTTTAAGAATATAAGCTACTCTTATTTTAATGACAAACCTTATGTAGAAGTCGAAAACGGTAGCTATGCTTCAAAAAATAACAAAGAAGAGATTACCTCGATTTGGTGGAATCATAGTTTATCCGAAATCATAACATCCTTAATGAATAATGGAATGGATTTACTATCTTTTAAAGAATATGACTATTCTCCCTACGATTGCTTCCGTCATACTGTGGAAATTTCAAAAGGGAAATATAGGATTAAACATCTTGAGGCCAATATACCCATGCTGTATTCTCTGGTTTTTAAGAAAAAATAAAGATGAAGAAGTTAAGCATTTTACTGTTGTTATTTGTCGTACTTAATGCGTGTACATCTCCTGAGATAAAAACAAATATCAAAATCGTAAAATCTTCCCCGAAAATAGCTCAGCTGAAAGAAACATCAATTGTCATACTTGGAACCGTTCAAGATGCGGGATCACCTCAAATCGGTTGTGTAAATGAATGTTGTTCACGGCTTAAAGACATAGATAAAAAGGTTCGAAAGGTCAGCGCAATGGGTATCATAAATCCTAACACCAAAAAAAAATACCTCATCGATGCAACTCCTAACATTGCTGAACAGCTGAACCATTTAAACAAACTCGGATCGTCAGAAAAACTTATAGATGGTGTTTTTTTAACTCATGCCCACATTGGCCATTATACGGGTCTGATGTACCTTGGTAAAGAAGGGGCCTCGAGCGAGGATGTAAATGTATTTGCCATGCCGAGATTGAAACAATTCCTTGAATCAAATGGACCCTGGGAAAAGCTCCATCAAAACAAAAACATCCGGCTTAAGGACTTAAGCAATCGAGACACGGTGTTTTTGGACAAAATGCTCAAGGTTGTGCCCTTTCTCGTTCCCCACAGAGATGAGTATTCAGAAACGGTTGGTTATCAAATCATAGGTGCAAATCGGTCAGCCTTATTCATCCCCGACATTGACAAATGGGACAAATGGAACTCAAGTATCGTTCAAGAAATTTCTAAAGTTGATTATGCTTTTATAGACGGCACTTTTTATGATGGAGAAGAAATCAATTATAGAGATATTTCTGAAATCCCACATCCATTCATCGTTGAATCAATGAGCCTATTAAAAAACTTATCCGCAAAGGAAAAAAACAAAGTATATTTCATTCATCTAAACCATACCAACCCTGCATTAAACGAGAATAGTAACGCCTTTAAACAAATTCTTATAAATGGATTCCATGTCGCTCGTATAAATGAAGTTTTTCCTCTTTAATAATCAATGAAAGTTCTCTATGAAATAATTAAAACGGAATTAAATGAAGACTTGATTTCGTTCAGTATTTTATCCGGAGGAAGTATCAACAGAGTTTACAAATGCTCTTCCGAACACCGTCAATTTGTGATTAAACTCAATGATGCCAGGGAATATCCGTTAATGTTTGAAAAAGAAGAGAAAGGATTGGATTTATTGAACTCCTCAAACTTTCGAATACCCACCACGCTCAAAACAGGTACAGATCAAAACATTTGCTATT
>ERZ1048686.3103-NODE-3103-length-10937-cov-5.704007_pt1 | contig 10937 bp, 16 predicted proteins | sample MGYA00383099_ERZ1048686 | MGnify/ENA primary metagenome ERZ1048686 (study PRJEB29581, sample SAMEA5548369) | metagenome | biome: marine; feature: coastal; material: water | depth 25 m | study: Short-term variability in the microbial, nano- and picoplankton...
TCTCTTTGAAATTGGTGGTGTGACCGAGGATGTTGCGAAGGTGTGTTTTGCTCGGCTTGCCCACAAGATGCCAGTACGAGTGAGAATGGTGAAGAAAAGAACGATGTAATTCGAGAAGCACTTTCGCGGTGTTTCGAACGAAGAATGGTTTCCTGATCAGAAAAGAAATGAATCGATGACGAAGGCAACAGAATTACGAGAAATGAGTGATGAGCAAATAAAGCTGGTCTGGAAAGATGCAGCCGAATCACTTTTTCGTTTGCGAATACAGTCGCAGACTGAGAAAATTGCAGCGCCCTCGGAAATGCGAAAACAGCGAAAGCTCATTGCTCGCTGCCAGACAGTATTGGGAGAGAGAAGTCGTGTAGCGGCTGATTCCGGTGAGGCAGTGGGCGTAGAGTCCGAAGCCAAATCTGAGGTTGGAAGTAAAAAGTAGGTAGTGAGAAGCAAGGTTTGTACAGCGTTTAAGAGACCTCGGTAGCTTGGTCATTAAGAAACAAAAATGGAATCAGCGGTATCAGGCCCGCTAGGACAAATAGTTATGCCAAAAAAAATTGAAACAGGTACGGTCACAAGTGCTGCAGCAAGTAAGACGCGACGAGTAGAGATTCCTCGGATTATTCGCCACCCAAAATATGGACGAATTCTGCACAGTAGAACTGTTTGTCATGTTCATGATGAGGCGGAGGAGTCGGCACCCGGTGATCTTGTTGAGATTGTTGAGTGCCCTCCGCGGAGTCGGACAAAACGCTGGGAGTTAGTTCGTGTGGTTGCGAAAAGCACGGCAGTGGATCTGGCAGCATTACGTTCAGGAGCAAGGGCTACTGAATTGAATGAGGCATCGGTTCGTGATGAAGAAGCAAAAGCAACAGGTCAGTCTAGTGAAGCGACTGACGGAAGTGCGGGTGATACAGAGGGGGGTAACGCATGATTCAGATGCAGTCGCGGCTTACGGTCGCGGATAACACAGGCGCAAAGGAGGTCATGTGCTTCAAGGTGCTCGGTGGGAGCAAGAAGCGGACCGCTGGCCTCGGAGATGTGATTGTTTGCAGTGTAAAAAGCGTGATTCCCGGTAGTGATGTTAAAAAGAAGGCCGTGGTTAAAGCGGTTATTGTTCGTTGTAAAAGTCCGACTCGGCGGTCGGATGGCAGTTATGTACGGTTCGACTCAAATGCCTGTGTAATTGTTGATAGCGATAAGAATCCTAGAGGTACTCGAATCTTTGGTGCTGTAGCCCGTGAGTTGCGAGACCGGAATTTCATGAAAATTGTGAGTCTGGCAAGTGAGGTAATTTGATGTTGATTCGTACAGGTGACACAGTTGAGGTTCGGTCGGGAAACTCTAGAGGTACCCGTGCCCGGGTTCTCTCGGTTGATTCTGCTAGCGGCAAACTTGTCGTTGAGGGGGTAAATCGGGTTTACCGTCACATAAAAAGAAGTCAAAAAAATCCGCAAGGGGGCCGACTGAGCAAAGAGATGCCAATCAGTGCATCAAATGTTTTGTTTTTCTGTTCGGCCTGTGGGAAGGCATCGCGGCTTGGTGTTTCTTTGGCCGACGGGTCAAAGAAGCGAGTATGTAAGAAGTGTGGGAGTGAGCAAGGCGAGGTAGGCCGGTCAAAAACTGGATGAATGTAGTTGGCTAACTAAATAGTGTGGCTGGTTCGATAGTGTTTCATTTGAATGGGTTTTGCGTTAAGTCAAGTCGGTCGGTTTACGGATACGGTTGAATTAAGGAAGTTGGAAATGGCAAAAAAGTCAAAAGCTGTAAAAGTTTCAGGTAGTGAGTCTGAATCGGGAACACCGAGACTCCAGGAACTGTACAGCAACACGGTCCGTCCAGCACTTGCAGAAGAGCTTTCCAGGAAGAACCCTCATTCGATTCCAAGGCTTGAAAAAATTGTAGTGAACATGGGTGTTGGGACAGCAGTCACGGAGAAAAAACATCTCGAGGAAGCAATGGCTGCGCTCGGGCAAATTGCAGGTCAAAAGCCTGTTGCTACGTTGTCTAGAAAGGCCGTCTCCGGATTTAAGCTGCGAGAAGATTTGCCGATCGGATGTAAAGTGACGCTGAGAGGACGCAGGATGTACGAGTTTCTTGATCGTCTCATTTCGATGGCGCTACCCCGAGTAAGAGACTTTCGAGGCTTGTCGGCGACCGCGTTTGACGGCTGTGGAAATTACAGCCTAGGCCTGTCGGAGCAAATGGTTTTCCCGGAGATCAACCCAGACAAATTTACTCGACCGCAGGGTATGAACATTACACTCGTGACCACAGCCCATAGCGATGATGATGCCCGAGTTTTATTGCGGGCTATGGGTCTTCCGATGAAGAAAACCGAGAAGGAAGGAGGAACTGCGGCGTAGCAGTTCTGAAAATAACCTCATGCCGTTAGTAATAGCTGCTGACGGTTGGTAAAGATTATGGCAAGTAAATCCAAAATTGCCGCTGCAAAGCGGCCACCAAAATTTTCGACCCGAACTATTCGTCGATGCATGCTGTGTGGCAGGCCTCGAGCGGTATACCGCAAGTTCGGAACCTGTCGCATTTGTTTCCGGAAGTTGGCTGATCAAGGCAATATTCCGGGTGTTCGTAAGGCCAGTTGGTAGGAACGAAATCATATGATGACCGACCCGATAGCCGACATGCTCACTCGTATCCGCAACGCCGTTCGTGTTGAACGGCCAACGGTAGACGTGCCTTTTTCCAAGGTGAAGCGTGGACTGGCTGATGTATTGAAAAAAGAAGGATTCATTTGGGACTGGCGTGAGGTCGAGTCTACGCCCGCTCCAGTGCTCCAGCTTGAATTGAAATATGGTCCGAACGGCGAGCGATTAATCCGTCATATTAAGAGGATTAGTACGCCCGGCCGACGTGTTTACAGCAGGTCAGCTCGTCTGAGACCTATTCTCGGCGGGCTTGGTATATCGATCCTCTCAACCTCGAGTGGTGTTGTGAGTGATAGAGAGGCTAGGCAGCGGAAGCTTGGTGGTGAAGTTTTGTGTGAGCTGTGGTGATTTTTGGAAGAGCAATTGTCTGCAAGTATTGATGTACTCGGATTATTTGATTGTATCTGAGTAGAGAGAAAGGTTTTTCAGCATGTCAAGAATAGGTAAAGCACCCGTTGCCATCCCTCAGGGTGTCAATGTGAAGGTTGACAGCCGGCTCGTGTCGGTTGAAGGTCCGCTTGGCAAGTTGGAGCATGAGCATCACCCCGCAGTGAGTGTGGACGTCGACTCTACTGCTGCACTCGTTCGTGTTTCGAGAGGTGATGATGCGAAGCTTTCAAGGTCACTGCATGGACTGACTCGGTCGTTGGTGAATAATATGGTTGAGGGTGTGACAAAAGGGTATGAGAAGCGGCTTGAAATCGTTGGGGTGGGCTATCTAGCTGTTTTACAAAAAGGCATGCTGCAACTACGAGTAGGGTTTGCCAACGAACTTCATGTCCCTGTACCGAAAGGTCTCGATGTAACGTGTCCAGATCAGACGCACATAAATATTAAAGGTATCGATAAACAGTTAGTTGGGCAGTTCGCTGCTGAGGTTCGTTCGCTTCGAAAGCCAGAGCCATACAAGGGCAAAGGTATTCGTTACGAAAACGAACAAGTTCGTCGTAAGGCAGGTAAGGCAGTCACGAAGTAATGCAAATGCCAACAGTTGCTGGTGGCGTGCTAATGAGGAGAAATTGAAATGGATCATGCGAAATCAATATTGCGACAACGAAATCGTCGTCGTCATCGTGTTCGCAAACCGCTTCGGGGCACATCCGAGCGGCCGAGGTTATCTGTGCGTCGAAGTCACAAGCACATTTATGCTCAAGTTATTGATGATGCATCAGGTAAAACAGTCGTTGCAGCAGCAACGGTCGAGCCACAACTCAAGTCAGAAGTGGCTTTTGGCGGGAATCGGAGTGCTGCTGTTGCCATTGGGAAAGCTGTTGCTGAACGTGCAAAAGCAGTTGGGGTATCACGAGTCTGTTTTGATCGTGGTTCTTGTCGGTATCATGGTCGTGTTGCAGCATTAGCTGAGGCTGCACGTGAAGCAGGTCTAGAATTTTAAGCGAAATATTTTCAGGAGATTAGTGTGGCAGCAAAGTCATCAGGTGGAAGAGAATCCCGAGCAGGAGGCGAATTCACTGAAAGAGTGGTCAAGGTTCGTCGTTGCGCGACTGTTGTCAAAGGTGGCCGGCGGTTTAGCTTTGCTGGACTAGTGGTTGTCGGTAATGGGAAAGGAAAAGTTGGATGTGGTTACGGGAAAGCAAATGAAGTCCCTCCTGCCGTCGAAAAAGGCATTAAAGATGGCATGAAGAATCTGGTGGAAGTTCCGGTAATATCTGGAACTATCCCGCACCGGGTTGAAGGATGTAGCGGAACATCGAGAGTCATTCTGCTTCCTGCTAGCCCCGGTACAGGTATTATCGCTGGTGCTGCTGTGCGAGCTGTCTGTGAATCAGCCGGTATTCAGGATGTGCTCACGAAGTCTCATGGCTCAGTGAATCCTCTTAATCTTGTAAAAGCTACCATCGATGGCCTGAAGCAATTGCGAACCCTTGAAGAAGTCGAGCGGCTGCGTGGGGTTGCTCTCACAGAAAATTCATAACTTAGATGCGGTAGAATCGTACGGAAAGAATTGATTAATCAGGTATTTTCATGAGACTCAATGATATTAATAAGGGTGTTCACAAAAACAGGAAGCGAACGCGAGTAGGGCGCGGTCCCGGATCTGGCCATGGAAAGACATCGGGCCGAGGTCACAAAGGTCAGGGCCAACTTGCTGGCTGGAGTGCACCGTCAATTTTTGAGGGCGGCCGAAGTCCTATTATCCGTCGAGTTCCAAAACGCGGATTCAATAATCGTCATGGCAGAATCGTTAAAAGCATCAACGTGGCTGACCTCGAGTCGGCATTTGAATCTGGTGCAACGATTACTCCTGAACTCCTTCGTTCCTCAGGTGTTGCAAAAGGTATATGGCATGAGTTGAAGGTTCTAGGTAACGGAAATCTGTCAAAGAAATTGTCAGTCTCGGCTCATCGTTTTAGTAAGCAAGCACGCGAGAAGATCATAGCGGCCGGAGGCAGTGTGAATGAGGTCCCTGGCCCTGCGGCTCTGGTAAAAGGGCAGAAGAAAGCTCGTGACGCAAAACAATCAACGTCGCCATAGAGGTGTGTTTCAGGGTAGATTAATCATCTAAGGCAGTATGTGGCTGGGCTTATCAAGATGCAGTTTTCAGATTCGTGCCAGTTCATAAAAGCCAAACCATTTTTTAGTGCATTCGGAATGCTGATGGAACAGCCAAAGTTTTTCGGAATTAAGACAGGGAGTCGCTGAAGTGTTCGAAAAGATAAGAATCATTTTTACGATTCCAGAGCTACGGCAAAAGATCTTACTAACTCTTGGGCTGCTTGCGATTTATCGTGTGGGCTGGCAAGTTCCCCTGCCGATTGTTGATCCTGCTGCGATGCGTGCTTTCGCTGAAGAATCTGGAGGCATCAGTGATCTTCTAAAGACGGTGGCAGTTTTTTCGGCGAGCCAGCTATCTCAGGCGACAATCTTTGGTCTTGGCATCATGCCGTACATTTCGGCGTCAATTATTTTTCAGTTATTAGGAACAGTGTGGCCTCCTCTGGAAAAACTTCAGAAGGAAGGCGAGGCAGGGCGAAAGAAAATTAATGAGTACACGAGGTACGCGACTGTCGGTATCTGTATTTTGCAAAGCTGGGCGTACGTAGCCTTTCTGTCGAACACTCGTATCGGTGAAGCGTCTCTCATACAGCCGAGTTTTCTTGTAGAAGGTAGTTTGCCGTTTTCTTGGCAGTTAGTTGCAGTATTAACTATGACTGCTGGTACTGTTTTTCTGATGTGGCTCGGTGAACAAATAGATGAATTCGGTATTGGTAACGGAATAAGTCTGTTGATTATGGCAGGAATTCTCGCTGCCATGCCGAGCGCATTGGTATCGCTTGCAAGTGACACAAGTTGGGAACTTGGTGGAGGTGGCGGAAAATTAGGTATTGAAACGATACTCGTCTTAGCTGCCCTCTTTGTTGGTGTTGTTGCTGGAGTCGTCTTTATGACTCAAGGGCAGAGGAGGATTCCGACTCAGAGTGCAAAGCACGTCCGGGGACGAAGGGTGTATGGCGGTACTCGCCAATATCTTCCTCTTCGTGTGAATCAAGCCGGTGTTATGCCTATTATTTTCGCGAGTTCTCTGCTGTTGTTTCCGCAGATGTTCTTTCAGTATCTAAGCAGTGCCTATCCTGGGAACACAGTGTTGGCCGCGCTTCATGACTCATTTACGCGAGGTCAATCGTATCTCTATAACATTTGCTATATAGCACTTATTTACTTCTTCTGTTACTTCTGGACGGCAATCACATTCAATCCTAAAGAGATGGCTGACAACCTGAAAAACTTTGGATCATTTATTCCGGGCTATCGGCCGGGGAAGAGGACAGCGGATTATTTAGAACGGGTGATGGAACGAATTACATATGTCGGAGCAGGTTTCTTGGCTCTTGTTGCGGTAATTCCAACCATTGTGAGTGGAGCACTAGGTATCCCTGCTCAGATTGCAAGTTTCTATGGAGGGACAGGTTTATTGATTGCGGTGAGCGTGGCATTTGATTTGGTTCAGAAGATTGATAGCCATCTTGTGATGCGGAATTACAGTGGCCTGCTAGAGAAGTCGTAGCCCCATCGCTCTTATTGTCTGTGGTTTCCTGATGTAGTTCTTTTTTCTTTGAGCCTTTTAACGTGGGCTTCATGCCTCTCTAAGTTTCATTCCTTGGTCGTGTAGTCCTATGCGGATAATCCTGATTGGACCACCGGGAGCAGGAAAAGGGACGCAATGCCAGCGACTCGTTAATTTTCTTCAAGTGCCGCACCTTTCAACCGGAGAGATGTTGCGGGAGGCAATTGCACAAAAAACAGCGGAAGGCAAAGAGGCCTCCTCGTTTATGGAGAACGGTCAACTTGTTCCGGATCAACTCGTCCTTGGCTTAGTGACGCGGCGTCTAAAAGACCAGGACTGCCGGAAAGGCTGTCTCCTCGACGGTTTTCCAAGAACTATAAATCAAGCAGAAATGCTCGATGATCTTCTTGAGAGGCAGGCAATGAGCGTGGATGGCGTCATTGAGCTATCTGTGCCACAAGACGAGCTTGTTCGTCGGATGCTTGCCCGGAAGCGTGAGGATGACAGTCCCGAAGTTTTTGCTCAGCGAATCGAAAGTTTTAAAAGACAAACTGCACCACTGCTGGAATATTATGAATTAAAAGGAAAACTGGAACATGTTGACGGGTTGGGTTCCGCGGATGATATCTTTGAGCGAGTTCGGCAGGCGATCCGTGCATTTAGACGCGCAAAACGTTAGAAAGGGTTCGCGCATAGCGTAATGTAACGATTTAAAGTGTTGTGGATGTACGTGAGAAAAAGTGCTAGCAGAGTAGTTGTTTATTTGTCTCTAGGTGGTTGTGAAGAGGGAGAGCTGACATGCTAAAGCTAAAATCGAGTCGAGAAATCGAGGCTATGCGAAATGCCGGTCTTGTTGTTTGGGAGGCCCATCAAATAGCAAAACGTCTTGTTCGTCCGGGAACTACGACTGGTGAAATCGACCAGGCTGTGGAAGATTTTTTTCATGAAAAAAATGTAGTCCCGCTCTTCAAGGGTGTGCCCGGCCCCGTGCCTTTTCCTGCAGTTTGCTGCATCTCCGTGAATGATGAAGTCGTTCACGGCATTCCTGGCTCACGAAAGCTGCAGGAAGGTGATGTCATTAGTATTGATACTGGCTGCAGGCTCAAGGGGTGGTGTGGTGATTGTGCTTATACACATGCCGTTGGTCAGGTGACGGATGATGTTCAGAAACTTTTGGACTGCACCTCGGGTGTGCTGGAACTAGCAATTAAGCTCATGGGGTCCAGGAACCGTTGGGGAGATGTTGCATCGGAGATGGCCACCTTTGTTCGGGACTATGGCTTCTCCGTTGTTGAGAACTTCGTTGGGCATGGTATTGGCAAGAACATGCATGAAGATCCTCAGGTCCCAAATTTCTGTTCGCCCTCATTTCGTCGCAAGCATGACTTTGAATTAGAGCCAGGCCTTGTTATTGCGGTCGAGCCTATGGTGAATATGGGGACAAAAAAAGTCCGTGTATTGCCAGATTTTTGGACACAGTCAACGAATGACGGCAAATATAGTGCCCATTTTGAGCACACTATAGCAATTACCGATGGTGGACCACTGGTGCTCACGGCCGCCCCTCAGTCTGATGAAGAGAAAGAGATGACTGGTGTTGTCACTACAACTGAGGGATGACTGGCAGAGTCTAATCCTGCCGTTTGGCTGCTTGGAATGCGCTCGATAGCCGAAAATTTGTGTACCTACTTGTGAATCCCCGTTGCCGGTGGCTATACTCCGTAGCTTCGATTATGTCCAGATTAATTGTATTACTACAGCTGTGAGGTATGACGCTATTGCGTCATGATTTCAATGAAAGTGCGTGCCAGCGTCAAAAGGATTTGCGATAAATGCAAGATCGTCCGCCGTCGCGGAGTGGTCTTCGTTTTATGCGACAATCCCCGGCATAAACAACGGCAAGGCTAGTAAAGCGATTGTGGAAAGTTCCCACGTCTGGTGAATTGAGAAGTGAGTCAGGGTAAAGAGTGTGACCATGTCGGCGATTGACGATCCCCGATAGGCACTCTTATCTACAGGCTTGATACAAGGTGTTCCACATACAGATTCGATTCGTTCCTGAAAGCATCCATTTATGCCACGTTTGCTCGGTGTTGACATACCTTCGGACAAGAAGACTGTTTACTCACTTCAGTATCTCTACGGTGTTGGGCCTCGTGTAGCGAGAGAACTCTGTCGTAAGGCAGGCGTGAGCCCTGAATCGCAGGCTAGGGAACTTCATGAAGACGAGTTGGCGCGTATGGCGTCGTTGCTCGACAAGGATTATGTCGTTGAGGGTCAGTTGCGGAGACAGGTTGCCCAAGGTGTTTCTCGGTTAAAAGACATTGGTTGCTATCGTGGGCTTCGTCACCGGCGAGGCTTGCCAGTGCGTGGCCAAAGGACACGAACAAACGCAAGAACTCGTAAAGGTCCTAAAAAAACGGTTGCTGGTAAAAAGGGCGTAAAAGATCTGAAGTAGTTTTCGCCTTATGTAAGAATATCTGCCAGAAGCAAATCGTGAGCACGACTGAAATCAAAACAACGGAATACGACAGGAAGGAAATGGTAAACCCGATCGGGTGAATCTGGGTAACTGAATAATGGCCAAGACAGCAAAAACAAAAAAGAAAAGCGTGTCGTCAGGAATTGCTTTTATCGATGCCACGTTTAATAACACGACGGTCACGATCACTGATCAGCGAGGTGATACGCTTTGCTGGGCCAGTGGAGGCACGTGCGGCTTTAAAGGTAGTCGTAAAGGCACTCCGTTTGCGGGGCAGATGGCTGCTCAGCAGGCTGCGGAAAAAGCGGCAAAGTTTGGTGTGAAAGATCTTGAGGTCCGTGTCAAGGGGCCGGGCAGCGGTCGCGAAAGCGCTATCACGGCTTTTCAAGCTGCTGGCATGAATGTGAAGAGTATTGAAGACATTACTCCGCTGCCCCATAACGGTTGTCGCCCGCCGAAGAAGCGACGTGTTTAAAAGAAAAGTTAACTTTGATGGGCCAACTGCTGTCGATGGTTGAGTTCCCAAGACTGTGAATCGAGAACAAGAGGTACTAAGGAGAATCATATGCATATTCGCTGGAGAGGCCTCGAGCTACCGGGCTCTGTCGTCGCTGATAGTGCGACACTGACAAACACTTATGGCAAGTTTACGGCAGAGCCTTTTGAAAGAGGTTTTGGGACAACTGTTGGAAATAGCCTTCGACGGATTCTGTTATCGAGCCTTGAGGGCAGTGCTGTGACTCAAATTAAGCTCGGGGGCGCTCAGCACGAATTTACGACTATTAAGGGCGTCCAAGAGGATGTGACTGATATTGTTCTGGCTGTAAAAAGCCTTGTTGTAAAAAATCACAGTGATTCGACTCGTGTCGTCCAGGTCGAGAAAAGCTTGAAGGGTCCAATTACGGGTGCCGACGTTCAAGTGGATGAGTCTGTAGAAGTTGTGAATAAAGATCTGGTGCTTGCTACGCTGACAGACGATGTTCCATTCGAACTTGAGATGGTGATTGAGAATGGCCGTGGTTATGTACCAAGCAGCGAGCACAGTCCTGATGGGCACGAGATTGGTATTATTCCTGTAGATGCTGTTTTTAGTCCGGTCACGCGAGTGCGATATGAAGTTGAAGAAACTCGAGTTGGACAGAAAACAAACTACGATAAGTTGACGCTCGAAGTGTGGACGGACGGCACAATCACTCCAGAAATGGCATTGGTTGAGGCGGCCAAGATCCTTCGGAAGCACCTTAATCCGTTTGTTGGATACACCTCTCCTGGTGCATCGATTCATGCGGCTGCTGGTGATGCTAGTTCAGCAGGGTCAGCAGGAGTTCTCGATCTTGAGAAACTGGAGGCCCCTCTCGACAGTCGCCTCGGCATGTTGGTATCACAATTGAATCTTTCGCACCGGGCTGAGAATAGCTTGGTTCGGAATGGTATCGAGACCCTTGGCCAGTTGGTAAAGAAAACTCGCGACGAGGTTGCGAATTTGCAGAGTGCTGGCGAGCAAACGCTGCAGGAAATAGAGGATAAGCTTAAAGAGCTTGGCGTGTCGTTTGGTATGGAGTCCATGGATACGCATTCCTGAGTATTCGAAAAGCAAATTTAAGTCACAGTAGAAGTAGAAAAGGGTGAATCAATGCGTCATCGTCGCAAGGGCAGGGTGCTCGGTAGAAGTCCCTCTCATCAGCGAGCTATGCTTCGTAATCTTGCATCGTCTCTTGTTCTCACGGAACGTGAATTCGAGCCAGGTGAAACGGGTGCGCCAAAG
>ERZ1048686.3109-NODE-3109-length-10914-cov-6.774841_pt1 | contig 10914 bp, 7 predicted proteins | sample MGYA00383099_ERZ1048686 | MGnify/ENA primary metagenome ERZ1048686 (study PRJEB29581, sample SAMEA5548369) | metagenome | biome: marine; feature: coastal; material: water | depth 25 m | study: Short-term variability in the microbial, nano- and picoplankton...
AAAGATGGCAGGCTTGTTAGATCTTCCTGAAGTTTGGCAGACGCAGCTTGTTCGCGATAACAAGAAATGATGTGTTCTGTTTCGTAACTGATGACTGTCGGGGTGGACGCAAGATTCTCCCGAGCAAGTGGATAAAATAGCTGTTGAAACTGTATTAGTTTCAACAGCTATTTTCGTAAAATGTAGCGGCACTCATGTGATTTTTATGTGGGTTACTCATTGCATGTTCACATCAAAGTTCCTTTCCCATGTGACGCCAGCATTTTTGGTGAACTATACTGTTGTAAATGCAATCAAGAATCGAACTCCTTGCGCCAGCCGGAAATCATGAGTGCCTTCGTGCAGCAGTTGCGAATGGGGCTGATGCCGTTTATTTCGGGCTAAATTCTGGTTTCAATGCGAGGGCTCGGGCAGAAAATTTCTCACTTGAAGAATTGCCTAGTGTGATTGCATTTTTGCACCGTTATGGTGTTCGAGGATATGTCGCACTCAACACACTCATTTTTACCAATGAGTTACAAAGCTTTGCAGAAACACTCGCTGCTATTTCAGATTCTGGAACTGATGCAGTTCTTCTACAGGATGTTGGTGCAGCGTGCCTTGCACGAGAGATCTGCCCGGATCTATCAGTACATGCATCAACCCAGATGACTCTCACCAGTGCAGAAACAATTCGGCTAGCTGAAAAAATTGGGGCTCAGCGTGTTGTGCTTGCACGAGAGTTATCTATTCATGAAATAACGGATATTGCAAAAAATACCGATATGCCGCTGGAAGTATTTGTGCATGGGGCATTGTGTGTTGCCTATTCGGGGCAATGTCTGACCAGCGAATCACTAGGTGGTCGAAGTGCAAATCGTGGACAGTGTGCTCAGGCATGCAGGCTTCCCTATGAGGTTATCTGTGATGGAGAACATGTTGACCTAGGAAACCAGAAATATCTGTTGTCCCCACAGGATTTGGCAGGCTTTGCGCTCGTGCCCGAACTTTTGGACGCGGGAGTAACGTCCTTGAAGATAGAGGGGCGTCTTAAATCACCAGAGTATGTGGCGTCAATCACGAACCACTATCGTCAAGCCATTGATTCGGCGGTTTCGGGAACTCCGGTATTTTTTGAACCGAAGCAGATCGAGGAAATGGAGCTCACCTTTTCACGAGGATTTTCTCCGGGGTGGCTCAATGGCTGTGACCATAAGATGCTCGTCCCAGCAACTAGTAGTGCAAAACGTGGTGTATTTCTTGGGCATGTCCGGAACATTTCACGAGAACGTATTACGGTTTCACTACAGGCATCAGTAAAGCGAGGAGATGGTATCGCCTTTAACACTCAGGCTGATATGGCGTCTCAAGGAGCACGAGTATACGAGGTGTTTCATCGGGGACAGTCGCTCACAGAATCTGTGAGCGACTGTGTTGTTGAGCTTACATTTGGTCGGGAAGCTATCAACTTTGAAAAAATTGAGAACGGTTCAGAAGTATGGAAAACCGATGATCCACAAGTGACACAGCGTTTGCGTAAGTCTTTTCATTCAACTCAACACGGAAGGCAGCAACCAGTTGGTCTCAAAGTCTTTGCGGCAGTAGGCGAGCCGCTGGAAATTACGGCAACACTCGCAGATGGCCGTAGCTGTCAGATTGCCTCAGATACGACATTACAAGAAGCGAAACGTCATCCCCTTACGCAGATAATGCTTGAGGAACAACTCGGTCGTCTCGGTGGAACACCATTTATGCTGCAAGATGTGGCTGCCACCATCGAAGGTAATCCAATGGCACCGTTTAGTGTTTTGGGGATCCTCAGAAAACGGCTTGTCTTAGCTTTAGAGGAATTGGTGAGTGTTCAGCCTGTACGGCATCGGCAAAGCGATATTGATAGAAGCGTGCGAAAGCTTTTAGAAACCGTCTCGTTAGGAGTCAAAGCCGAATCATTCAACGAAGTAAATCCTATTTTGCATGTCATGGTGCGGACAATGACGCAATTAAACACTGCGCTGCAGCTCGGTGAGAAGAATCTTTTGGCAGATTTTTCTGACGTTCGGCAATACCGCAGTGCAGTAGAACTGGCAAAGCAAGAAAATGCGTGTCTGTTTATTGCGACGCCTCGAATACAGAAGCCATCTGAAATTGGTGTCTTTTCATCATTGGCAAAGTGTGAACCGAGTGGTGTTCTGGTTCGGAATTTTAGTGGTCTCGAATATTTTAGAGACAGGGGTATTCCTGTGTCGGCAGACTTCTCTTTCAATGCAACGAATCCACTGACGGTTGACTTTTTTAAGCAACAGGGTTGTGAACGAATTGCGGTTTCATATGACTGCAATCGAGATCAACTTGTTGAGTTAACTACAGCCGTGCCGTCTGGCTTGCTTGAAGTCGTTATTCATCAACATATGCCGATGTTCCACATGGAGCATTGTGTGTTTTGTGCGGTTCTATCCCCGGGGACGGACAAAACAAACTGTGGTCGGCCGTGTGACGACCATGTCGTACAACTCCGGGATAGAATTGCTGTCGATCACCCTCTGACTGCAGATGTGGGTTGTCGGAATACGCTCTTTAATGCCGTGCCACAAAGTGGAGCCGAAGTGGTGAGGCAACTCATCAAGAGTGGGGTGAAGCATCTGCGAGTTGAGATGCTTCATCAGGGTGAAGATGAAACCATAAATGTTATTACAATGTACCGAAAGCTTTTAAACGGTGAAGTAACTGGGGATGAAGTCTGGAACAAGCTGAAAGCTGCAAATCGTGTCGGTGTTACTCGAGGAACACTTGAGGAGCGAAGAAATCCCCTTGCCATTCTTTAAGCAGTTTTAGTTCCAGGCTTTGCGACGATAATGGGAAGGGGTGAGGCCGGTATGCTTACGAAAGAGGCGGGTGAAGTGGCTCTGATCAAAAAAACCACAGCGAGAAGCAATCAGGTTTACAGGCTCGTTTGATTCAATGAGTTGCCGGCGAGCAACTTGGAGACGAAGCCGCATCACATACTCACCCGGACTCATTCGAAATAATTTCCGAAAATCTCGTTGAAGCTGGCTGGTTGAAAGACCAGATTGTTCTGCCATTTTTGGAATACTTACATTCTGGCAACAATTTTCCACGGCATACTTGAGTGAGGGAGTCAATCGCTGGTAGTCGTGAGGAGCCTGTCCTGGCTGATCAACTGGTGTTAAGACTCCAGCTAAGCCAATCACATTGTTTGTGTCGTCCGAGAGTGGAATTTTTGTACAAAGATACCACCGAGGCATACCAGAGTGATGTGTGACTAATTCGGACTGATTGTGAACTGGCTGTCTGGTTTCCATAACACGTTTGTCTTCGGCATCATATTCAGCAGCGAGAGCCTCTGGATGGAAGTCGTAGTCCGACTTCCCCACCATTTCCAATTCCTTCGAGCATCCATGAATGCGCAGAAAACACTCATTGACGCAAATAAATCGACTTTGCCGATCTTTTACAAAAAATGATGCATCTGGTATCGCATTAAAAAGTGATGCAACATGGCTCGTACCCAGTAAAAAATGATTTTTTCCTGATGTCTGCATAAAATACACGCGTACGAAGAGCAATACCGAGCGCCACCGGGATGCTTCAAAAGTACCAGAATCTGGAGCAACTGGCTAGCATCTGAATGTATTATTCGTACTAATTTTTTCAGACTGTTGGGCATCTCACTCGATAAAAGGGAGAAAACGAAGAGAAGTCGGGCCATGTTTTTGGCCCGAAGGTCTCTTTCAAGCAGAGCCTTCGGTGACCACTCGTCTGTTGAGATCAAGTGTGCACGCAGAAATTCACGTTTCACGCTATCATGCGACAAGCAGAATTGTTTTGCTGATGGTCAGTATCGATTTCGCTGCAAAGACTCTAACGCACAAAGTATTTCAAGGGAGTAAGGAATGTCAGAAGGTTCACTTGAGAATGTTGTCATTATTGGGAGTGGTCCAGCAGGTTGGTGTGCAGCAACGTATGCAGCACGAGCACAGTTGAAGCCACTTGTTTTTGAAGGCGCAATTACTGAAGAGAATCGTATGGCCGGTACTTTGCCTCTTGGGCAACTTGCACTGACAAGTGAAGTGGAGAACTATGCCGGTTTTCCTGCCGGGGATCTTGCAGCATTTCTGGATTCAGCACTCCCTGAAAATCGACGATTGATGATGGCTCCTCACGCTGGAGAGGGCGTGACTGGTCCGGAACTAATGGAGCTCATGCGGCAGCAAGCAGTGAACTTTGGTACGCGCGTTATTACGGATGATATTTCGAAAGTTGATTTTTCAAAGCGGCCATTCACACTGACACCAGCTAGTGGTGATGAAATACAGGCAAAATGTGTAATTGTTGCTACGGGAGCAAGTGCGAATTGGCTTGGTTTGGAAAGTGAAGAACGTTTTAAAAATTATGGAGTCAGTGCCTGTGCCGTCTGTGACGGAGCTCTTCCAAGATTCCGAGAGAAAGAACTTGTTGTCGTTGGTGGTGGGGATTCAGCAGTAGAGGAGGCCACGTATCTCACAAAGTTTGCGAGTCGGGTTCATCTCATCCACCGTCGTGATGAATTACGGGCGAGTAAAATTATGGCACAACGAGCTCATGAGAGTGAGAAGATTGATATTCATTTTAACTCGACACTCATTGAGGTGCTTGGTGACGATAGTGATGGTGTGACCGGTGTTCGACTGCAAAGTACCACCGGATCAGACGAGGAAACCACCTTAAAGGCGGCGGGTGTGTTTCTGGCAATTGGTCACACGCCAAATACAGCTTTCTTGGATGGCCAATTGGAACTTACCCCAAAGAAATACATTGTTTGGCAAAACCACTTTCGTACGTCGACAAATGTTGAGGGTGTCTTTGCAGCGGGTGATGTAGCTGATGATTACTATCGTCAGGCTATATCAGCGGCCGGTACGGGCTGTATGGCAGCACTTGATGCAGAAAGATGGCTCGCCGAACAGGAGTAGAGGAATTAATTTTTGAAGGCGTGCAGCCCTCTGAGCAGAACTTTTGATTGCTAGGAGATAGGTTCTGGTATCTGGAATCTGCCGGTCCTAGTGGGACGGCGGCCAAAATTTAGAGTATCCGCTGTTCGTTCGAGTGATAACCGATTACGACCCGACCACGGGACTGATATATCAGGAGTCTGCATACTGGTAGATCTCCAGCAAAGGAATTTACGTATTCAATATCGTAACCGTCCAGGAAAAGCCGGAAAAAGCAGTTGAGCCTCATGCAGAAGAATCACGCGCAGGTGAACGCAAAGCTGGAGCCGTTCCTAGCAAAACGAATGCAGACGACGGGAGGTAGTCTGGCATACTTTGTGACGCTCGCTTCGGCTTTGATTTATCGTAGTCCCCGTTGAGCATTGAGATTTCCTTATCTCTGTCTTGGCTCCACTCTTTCCAATGACGCCAATCAATGGGGAGGGCTTACGCCGATCTATCGTTTCCTATCCGTAAAATGTGGCCTTTGTTTAAAACGTAATGGCTCAACGAGGTTGCCAGTTGATTCGCGATACATGGCCTCACTTTCGGTGGGGTGTAGTGACCAGGTTACAATGAATCCCTGAAGCTTGATAATACAGACGTGCTTGGAATCGGTCTGGACGAAGCTAGCCTTCGGATTGAAAATATATTTTCTCGTTTTGCTATCTAAGGGGGCAGCAAAAAAACCCGGCCGGAACATGTCCGGCCGGGTCGATGTGGCATTGTCATTGAATTATCGGGGAATAATTCACTGTCAAGCTTTTTTAGATTCCGCAGGATGGCTCGCATCCGCAAGTTGGCTCACAACCACAAGCTGGCTCACAGGCTGGCTCACAACCACAGGCTGGCTCACAACCACAGGTTGGCTCGCAACCACAAGCTGGCTCACAACCACAAGCTGGCTCACAGCAACGACGTTGTGCTCGTCGAGCCATCTTTGCTTCGTGAAGGCTTCGAAGCCATGTGCCTAGTTTGCAGCATCGTTTCTTACTGCAGCAACCAGAATCACAGCAAGCTGGCTCGCAACCACAGCTTGGCTCACAGCCACAGGCTGGCTCGCAAACTGGCTCACAACCACAGGTTGGCTCGCAACCACAAGTTGGTTCACAACCACAAGCTGGCTCACAGCAACCGGCCTGACCATGATGATGGCCGAAAAGACCAGCTTCAGCAAAGGTACCGAAACACAATAAAAGTGCGGCTGATAGACCGCCTAAGTAAAACGCACGACTCATGGGTGAGACTCCTTGACACTTAAATAGGGTGATAGACCGCCGAATCCCTTGATCGACGGTGAAGTGTCGGAGGCGCCCGAAACTTCTCTCAAAGATTGCCCATAGAAAACCAATGTCAAACTTTTCCGGGGGGTTTTTTTAAAAAAATAATCTGCTAGAGCCGAAGCAGGTCTTTAGAAGCCTAAAAAACAGTTCTGAACAGCCTTTAATCCCGACAAAGGTACTCTACGAAAAGTTCCAATGTTTAGAAGTGAAAAGATCGGATTCCAAGAAAGCGGTGAGGAAGTGTTGCAATCTTGTTTTTGCTTATGCATCCAGCATTTCACGAAATCGCAGAAAAAGAGGAGATGAATCGTGAGGGCCTGCTGCCGCTTCGGGATGGTACTGAACACTGGCAGCGGCTTCCGTCTTGTGGCGAATGCCTTCAATAGTGCCATCATTTAGATTTCTGTGTGTGACTTCGAGTGTCGATGGAAGTGTTTCTTCTTCTACAGCGAACCCATGATTTTGTGATGTAATTTCAACTCGACCAGTTTCAATATCAAGAACAGGTTGGTTTGCACCGCGATGGCCAAATTTGAGTTTGAATGTTTTTGCACCACACGCCTGAGCTAGAAGTTGGTGGCCTAAACAGATTCCGAAAATTGGTACCTGGCCGACTAAATCTCGGACTGTTGCTACACCGTAATCAACCATTTCAGGATCACCTGGTCCATTACTTAGGAAAACTCCGTCTGGCTTCAGCTTGAGAACTTCTTGAGCCGTGATATTGCCAGGGACGACGGTTACTTTGCATCCCTTTGATGTAAGGTGTCTTGCAATGTTCCATTTCATACCAAAATCGAGCGCTACAACATGTTTTTCTATGGTGTGTTGTGGTGAGGGGAGAAATTCCCCACCCTCGGTCGGTTGAGGTAGTGGTGTTCCGTCAGCTGCAAGCTCTTCATCCCATTGGCTTGTTTCGGTAGGCATAACTTCTTTGACAAGATCGCACCCGACGAGTTTGGGTGCTTCCCGAGCTGTGCGTACAAGCTTTCCTTCATCTAGAATGTCTGTTGAAACAACACCGGTCATCGCTCCTTGAGTCCGAATGTGTCGAACAAGAGCTCGGGTGTCGATGCCGCTGATGCCAACAACACCTGCCTGTTTCAAATATTCATCAAGCGTTCCAGTTGCGGTAAAGTTACTTGCTATTCGGCTCGCTTCGCGCACAACGAAACCAGCCATTTGAAGATGGCCGCTTTCCACATCTCTGGGGTTGATTCCGTAGTTGCCAATCTGCGGTGCGGTCATTGTAAGAATCTGTCCACGATAGCTCGGGTCAGTGAGAATCTCCTGGTAGCCAGTCATTGACGTATTGAAGCAGACTTCACCAGTTACTGTTCCTTGATGTCCAAATGATTCACCTAGAAAGAATGTACCGTCTTCGAGTGCAAGGGCTGCTTGTGCCACGCCGAAACTCCTTTTCGATTCGAATTGTCGAACTGCGAAAACTTTTGAAAGTAGTTGCAACGCCTCTGATCATAGCAGCACAAACTGCCGCGAAAACCAGTATGGTTCGTCTGCCGTAAAACAAACAATTTCCGGGCCTGATATATCTTTCCGGACCTATTAAACTGCCATCTTGATGAAGAGTCTCTTTGGAGGAAACACATGCTGTCGATCAGTCGGGCTCAGGTGCGTGAAGTTGACCGGATGGCAATGGAGGACTATTCCGTGCCCGGAATCGTCCTTATGGAGAATGCTGGCCGTAATGCAAGTGAAGCAATTATCAATACGGTTGAGTCAGTTTCAGAACAAGACATGGTGGTGGTCGTTGGGCCTGGAAACAATGGTGGGGATGGACTCGTTATTGCGCGCTATCTGGAACTTGCCGGGGCCCGAGTGAGGGTCGCGTTAGTGGCACCCCCGAGCCGTCTCGAGGGAGATTCACTGACGAATTTCAAAATCGTTACTCAGTCGGGAATAGAAGTATTGAGTCTTGTTGGTACATCAGAGGCGCGTTGGCAGGCAGTCTTGGCTTCAGCAACATGTGTCGTTGATGCAATCCTTGGAACTGGTGCAACTGGTGCGGTGCGAGGTGATTCCAAGATTGCGATTGATTCAATTGCTGAGCGAATGAAAATTTCACCACGTCCCTTCATCATTGCTGTTGATGTGCCAACAGGTTTTGATTGTGATTATGGAGCACCTGATGGAAAGTGTATTCGCGCAGACACAACATTGACATTTGTTGCATTAAAGCAAGGTTTTTATACCGCTGATGCCGAACAGTACACAGGCCGAATTCAGGTGATAGACATCGGTGTGCCACAGGCCGTACGTGTTCATTGTGGGCTGTGAATGTATTGAAGCAAATGCCTAGACCGATGGTCTTAGTTCGATTTTATTAACGGCCCGGCCTTCTGCGTGTACTGTGCCTTTCCTTCAACAGAACCGGTGTTCCACGAAACGCACGAGGAATGACAGGCCAAGCATCTGTAAGAAAATAAGCATATGTGCCTTCAGGGAATTCAGGAGTCACACAGAATCTTCCGTTGCACTCATCAAGATCACCCGTGCCTTGAGCAAATTCATAATCTTGGATAAAGGCCCCGTCATATTGGCCCCCAGGATTGTTCTCACCGCCTGGTCGGCTTCCTTCTTTGAGCCGAAAGCCTGTTGTAAGTAGTTTGATCTCACTTTTTGAGTCGTCTGGCTGACTGTAACCATAGGCGTAATACACAGGGAACCCATCTGCAGCCCAACCAAGAAGCGGTGAATGTTTTTCAGAATGATGCTTATCCTCAGGAAAACCAAGTTCATTCAGTAATCCTGTAGGAAGCCCATGGTAGTGGTACACACCACCGGGCTGAACGTGTGCATGATTTGCATCAAGTCCTAGACTCACTGCTCCTCCTAGTGCTTCGTAATTCCAATCCGCACTTCGATTTCCCATCCAGAATTCGGCCGTTCCGGGCTCAAAAAGCACACCATTCACACCGATACCAAATGGCATATTCGGTGGACCTCGCTCAGTACTTTGATGAAGCGGTGTTATCTTTTTGTTGGCGACTGGGTGAAGTGGAATACGGATAGTCCAATTTTGTGAGGCTATGGTATTGGGATTTCCTCTATTTGGGAATTCTCCAACGGTATGCTTCGGAATATCATTTGACTCGATAATACGAAATCCATCTTTTTCGGTTATTCGAACACGGTTTGACGTAAGCGGTTTTCTGTTGGCTGGCATAAGTACAAGGGTCGTAGCCTTGGTAGCTTGATGCTTCCGCATACGGGGAGGTCCCTGTCCAAATAGAACGAATGAGAACGTTGTTGCGACAAGAACTAGCACAACTGTAATAAGGTGCTGCTGGCGCATTTTAAAATTTCCCAGATTCATTAAATCCTCCAATCAAAGTATGACGCTACCCCTTGGTCTGACCGTTTCCTGTCACAACATATTTGTATGTAGTTAATTCCCTTGGGCCGCAGGGTCCTCGGGCGTGAAGCTTGTCTGTTGAAATTCCAATTTCAGCACCTATTCCAAGTTCACCACCGTCATTAAATCGAGTGCTTGCATTAATAAGGACTACTGCAGTATCGACCCGAGCAGCAAATCGTTCAGCCATAGCATCGTCCGTGGTTACGATAGCGTCAGTGTGTCGAGAGCCAAATCGATTTATGTGATCAATCGCCTCGTCTATTGAACGGACAACAGCTACCGAAAGTTTCGGTCCGAGAAATTCCATTGCAAAATCTTCTTCGGTTGCACGGTTTACCCCTGCAAGAAGCCGGCAAGTTTCATCATCACCAACGATTTCAACACCGTGAGATTGAAGCTGCTCAGCGACTCGAGGAAGGTATTTTTCAGCAACATTTTTGTGCACAAGAAGAGACTCTGCTGCATTGCAGACGCCCATTCTTTGGCACTTCGCATCGATTAGGATCTTTTCTGCTACATCAAGATCAGCAGTTGTATCGATATACACATGGCAGTTTCCACTAAAGTGTTTTAATACGGGCATTTGTGCCTCGGAGCAAACTCGCCGTATGAGGCTTTCTCCACCTCTTGGAATTGCAAGATCAATCAAGTCGTCGAATTGTAAAAAAGCGCCAACCGCTTCACGATCTGCGATGTCGACGAGCTGAACACAATCAGCTGGTAGACCACTCGCAGTAATGGCCTGACGGATACTCTCAACAATTCGCTTACTCGAATGAGCAGCTTCTTTCCCACCGCGTAAGATGACAGCATTTCCTGAAGCGATCGCTACTGCTGCTGCATCAGCTGTCACATTCGGACGTGATTCGTACACAAAAAAGATCACCCCAAGAGGAACGCGTATCTTGCGAATTTGAAGTCCACTTGGCTGAGTCGATGTCTCAATGAGTTCACCAACTGGATCCGGTAGGCCGGCGACGACTTCCACACCGGTGGCAATATCATCAATCCGTTGGCTATCCAGGCGGAGCCGGTCGGTGGCGGCTTCCGTGAGGCCAAAATGAGGAGCATTCGCAACGTCTTGGGCATTCGCTTTCAGAATCTCAGCTTTGTCTGCTCGGATTGCATCTGCGGCTGCACGAAGGCATGCCGCCCGCTGTTGGCTTGAGCTTGTTGCAAGTTGCATCGCAGCTGTACGGCTTTTTTCAGCGGTCCGACGGCAATAGTCTTTAAGTTTTGTTGGAGAGGCTGCGGAAATGTCGGGCATGAGGTGGCGCTTCAAAGT
>ERZ1048686.3113-NODE-3113-length-10909-cov-4.886954_pt1 | contig 10909 bp, 12 predicted proteins | sample MGYA00383099_ERZ1048686 | MGnify/ENA primary metagenome ERZ1048686 (study PRJEB29581, sample SAMEA5548369) | metagenome | biome: marine; feature: coastal; material: water | depth 25 m | study: Short-term variability in the microbial, nano- and picoplankton...
GCCAGAAAAGTGGAATTCCGATTTTGTTGAATACGTCATTTAATGAAAACGAACCCATTGTTAATGATCCTGGTCACGCATACGACTGCTTTGCGCGAACGGATATGGATGTTCTGGTTTTAGAGAACTATGTTATTACACGCAATTAGCCAATAGCCAATAGCCAATAGCCAATAGCCAATAGCCAATAGCCAATAGCCAATTTAAAAAACTAATAGTATCACATTACCTTGAAACCACTCAAAGTCTCCATCATTACTGCTGCATACAACAGCGACAAGTACATCAAGCAGACGCTCGAAAGTGTTAAAGATCAGGATTATGATAACATTGAGCATGTATTGGTTGACGGTGGATCATCTGATAAAACGAATAACATTATTCAGTCTTTCCCGCATATAACCAATTATGTAAGCGAACCCGATAAAGGTATTTATGATGCATTGAATAAAGGAATTAGCAGAGCGACTGGAGACATAATTGGATTCGTTCATTCTGATGACTTTCTTCATGATCAACATGTCATTTCTAACGTAGCAGAATACTTTAAGCAACACCCATATGTTACTGGTGTATACGGTGATATCGTATTTATTAATGACGAAGGAAACATTGTGCGTTATTATAGCTCAAAGAATTGGAAGATGGACCATTTCAAGTTGGGTAAAATGCCTGCACATCCCTCATTTTTCGCTAGGAAAGAAGTATATGAATCCTATTTGTTTGATACCCAATACAAAATAGCTGCCGATTATGATCAGATGCTACGGACGTTTAAAGATCCTGAATTTAAATTCGATTATGTACCCCTGATTACGACCTCTATGCGCTTAGGTGGTGCAAGTACCGATGGATTAAAATCTAACATACGTATCAATAAAGAAATACTAAATATTTGTCGGGTCAATGGTGTCCGTACAAACTATTTAAGAATATACAGCAAATACCCTTCTCGTATTTTAGAGTTTGTAAAAGGACGTTTAAATTCAAACTAATCTTAACGAAGCTATTAATTGAAAATACTTCTTACAGGTTCGACAGGGTTTGTTGGATCCCACTTAATTCGAGTACTTAAGGACCATGAACTCGTTGCTATATCGCATAAAGCAGATAAGATACAAGGGATAACTAAGGTTTATTCGTGGCAGGAGATTGACGAAATAGAAGGCTCAATCGATGCCGTGGTTCATCTCGCAGGGTTGGCCCATGACACCCAAAACAAAAATGAGGAATCCGCTTATTTAGATGTCAACGTTGGCCTAACCAACAAGTTACTCAATAAGTTATCTGATTGGAATGTAAATTCGTTTGTATACCTAAGTAGTATTAAAGCAGTGGTAGATTCCACCTCGGAAACAATTGTCACAGAAGAAATGTCTTCAAAGGCAACCCACATATATGGTCGTTCCAAGCTTCAAGCGGAAGAAGCTATATCTCAAAGTGATATCTCATGTGATTGGTACATTCTTAGGCCTGTCATGATATACGGAGAAGGGCAAAAAGGCAACCTCAATATGCTAGAATCAATGGTAAAGCGAGGAATGGTATTCCCATTTAAAAAGTGGCAAAACAAACGGTCCGTATTATCTATCAATAACCTAACCTACGTTATTGAATCTCTGCTAATGAAGCCAATAAAACCAGGAACCTATTTTATAGCTGATGACCGGCCCGTGTCAACTATTGAAATAATCCAATCCATTGGACGTGGTGTAAATACAAAACTTAGGTTGCTTGCTATTCCTAACTTTTTAATTGGCTTATGCCTGTCAATTGCTCCTAAACGAATAAAATCCGTCGCTAACAAAGTGCTAGGCAGCCTAGTAGTTGACACAAACAAACTCAAAGGTGCATTAGGCATCACAGCGATGCCATACAATACAGAAACAGAACTAGAGAATACTTTTAGCTAAGTCCCTTTAAGTTGAATTTAAATACCGTCATATATCTAATTGCCTCATCCATTGGATGTTATGTGTATTACAAATGGGCACATAAAAAACAAATTGTAGATACACCTAACGAGAGAAGTTCACATACGCACCAACCTGTGCGTGGGATGGGTTTCGTGTTTCCTATCTTGTTTGTACTGGTATCAATTTATACTTGGTCTGGAACAGAGTATATATTTGCCGATTCACCTTTTTTTCCTATGTACAAGGCGATTGGGTTACTTTGGATTGGTGCAAGTGTTTTATTGATAGGCATTACCGGTTATTTAGATGACCGCTTAGATCTTAGGTCATACATCAGGCTTCCCCTTTATACATTATCAGCTGTTATTGGGTTAGCTCCAATTCTTATCAATTGGTCTTATGGTGCACTCTGGATGGTAATATTGCTTGTTGTAATCATAGGAGTCATTAACTCCTACAACTTCATGGACGGTATTAACGGCATTACAGGATTCTATAGTATTGTTCTCCTTGGTTCGATTTACTATCTATTTGACATGACACAACTTGGTCTATATATAAATGATTTTCTTCGAATAATTGTCTTTTGTATAGCATACTTGTTAGCCTTTGGAATTTTTAACTTTAGAAAAAAAGCTTTGGCGTTTCTGGGTGACGCTGGTAGCGTCTCACTCGGATTATTTGTCTGTATTATTTTAGTTTGGGCAGGCATTTTACATCAGAGATTTGATGTGATCGTTTTACTTCTCGTTTATGGCGTAGATAGTGTCGGCACTATTGTTATGCGCATCATCAAAAGGGAAAACATTTTTAAAGCGCATAGAAGCCACTTGTACCAAGACTTAGTGCATATCAAAGGCCTAAGTCACTTGAAGGTGGCCCTGCTTTATGCCTTGGTCCAATTGATAATTAACATTCAATACTTCTACTATTACGCCCAAAAGAATATTGTACTCTATATATACTTAGGCGGTTTAATCTCTATTTACTTGATTTGTAAGAAATCACTAGGAACACTTCAATTGACTGCAACAAACTCATGACTACGATAAGATTTGCCATTTGCGGTTTTGGTCACATCGGTTCGAGACATTCCGTAGTGATAAGTGGTTATGAAACCGCTGAATTGAGTGCCATTATTGATATCGATTCAAACGTTCAATCACATGCCTTTTATCCTGCCGGTGTACCATTTTATAGTTCGCTGCGTGATTTCTTGGACGCAAAAATTGAATTAGATGTTATTGTAATCGCAACGCCAACGGGATTGCATACAAGTCAAGCTTTAGAAGCCTTGCGGCACAACTATCATGTGTTGGTTGAAAAGCCATTAGGCCTAACTAAAGTTGCCTGTGAAGCCTTGGTTCATGAATCATTGACAGTTAACAAAAATGTCTTTGTTGTAAAACAAAATCGCTACAGTCCACCGAGTAAATGGCTTAAACAGCTGGTGCTTGACCAAACACTGGGTAACATCAACATGGTTCAAATCAATTGTTACTGGAATCGAGACAATCGATATTACAAGGAAGGTGGTTGGAAAGGTACGTCTGAATTAGACGGTGGCGTATTATTTACACAGTTCAGTCACTTCATCGATATTATGTATTGGGTGTTTGGGGACGTTCAAAATGTCAAAACGAACCTTCAAAACTTCACTCATAACGATTCAACCGAATTTGTTGATAGCGGTAATTCTGTTTTTGAATTTGTAAATGGAGGTTTAGGTTCAATAAATTTCTCAACAAGCATTTGGGACAAGAACATGGAGTCGTCTATTACAGTTATCGGAAGTAAAGGCAGCCTCAAGATTGGTGGTCAATATATGAATGAAGTCGAATACTGCCATATCGAGAATTATGATTTACCTGAGCTCCCTCCTACTAACCCTCCAAATGATTACGGACCATTCAAAGGTTCAGCAGCGAATCATCACTATGTGATTGAAAACGTAGTCAATACCCTAAATGGCAACGACACAATTACGGCAAACGCAATGGATGGCATGAAGGTCGTTGATATCATAGAACGCATTTATGATGCCGGTAAATAAAATAGAATTTGAAAGTCTGGCTGTTTAGTTATGAAGAAGTAATTAGCAAAGGCACTAACCCAAGATTATTGGGATATTATGAATATTTACAAAAGCATGGCCACTCGCCGTGCTTTTGCTTTTTAAAAGGATCCAACACAGTTCAATCTCGATACGACAACCACACACCGAACCTTAGTTTCTCATTACCGCTCTTAAGACTTGTTTCTTACTTTTTTGCGTTACTTATTTACAAACCTTGCGACATCGTTTATGTCTACTGTCCTAATGCCGTTTTTATTCCCTTATACTTTACATGCAGACTTCGTGGCATTCGATTGGTTATTGAAAAAACAGAATTAGACTCCATAAAACAAAATGAAAACTGGAAAGACATTGTCAATAAAAGATTGTATCAACTCGATGAATGGTTTGCACCAAGAGTTTCGGACAGCTTAATTGTAATATCTTCCAAATTGACTTTTCATTATGAACAATGGACACCAAAAACTACCTTGGTAGGCGCATTTACACCTTACCATTCTTTAAATAAACCATTAAAACAAGAAAGTAAGAATACCTCATATACCATTGGGTACTTGGGCAGTTTTGCGGGTAAAGACGATATTGAAACACTATTAAAGGCTTTTGGATATGTAGTAAATCAAATACCAACTACCCATTTAAAACTCATTGGAAAGGTGCCAGCTCAATGGTCCAGGTTATTTTCTGAACAAAATATCACCTGTATTCAAAATGTTTCCAATACAGACATTCATGGGCAACTATTGACCTGTGACGTCCTAATCGCAATACGTAAAAACAATGCATACGCGAACCACGGATTCCCATCCAAGCTCACCGAATACATTGCCACGGGAATTCCAGTTATAGCAACCCCTTCGTCTGACATACCTGAATTGTTTACCGACGGAGAAACGATAACCCTTGTCCCTCATGGGAATTCTCAAGCCCTTGGAACAGCAATCATTTCGGTATCTAATTCGCCAGAGAATTATCGTCAAATCGCGCTTAATGCACATGATTGGGCCAAGACAAACTGGGATCCGGAGGTTGTGCTTGCAGATTGGATGGCTGGGGTGTTGGGGGGTTAGGTTGTTGGGGCACGCTGAAGCCTGCTGGTGCGTTGGCGTTTTAGCGTTTTGGCGTATTAGCTGACTCTAGGTTGGTTACGATACCAATGAGGAGATTCGCACCGTATTCTTGATGTGTAAAAACCGATCTTCGGGTATGCGAAATTTTAGAGACCTTACTATTTGGAAAGATTCAATCAGTTTCACAACTGACGTATACAAACTAGTTAAGATGTTTCCATCACATGAAAAATTTGGATTAACTTCTCAATTAACTCGGTGTGCTGTGTCTATACCATCAAATATTGCCGAAGGTTGTAAAGGGTCGAATAAAGAACTGATAAATTATCTAAATATCTCCTTAGGGTCTACATTTGAACTCGAGACACAATTAATTATTTCTCATAATATCGGCTTTATTGATGAAAAGGCATTTCAAAAAATAAATAATCGCTTGAAACCCTTACAGAAAAGTATAAACGCATTTCGCACCTCAATCAAGCGCGCACTTTAACCAGCTGTCCTAATCTTGGAGGGTCCTATATTAGTACTAATGCTAAAATGCTAACACGCCAAAATGCTAACGCGCAAGGTTTAGCTTCAGCTGAACCTATCCATCTCCCTTTTCACATCCTTCGACTTAATATCTTGTCGCTTGTCGTAGTTTTTCTTACCACGACCTAAGCCAATTTTCAGTTTGGCGTATCCGCTATCAGCAAAAAACAACTCTATTGGGACTATTGTATTCCCTTGATCTTTCATTTTGAGTCGCAACTTCTTTAGCTCATGTTTGTTGACCAGTAACACGCGCTCTCGGGTAGGCTCTTGCTCAACATAGCCAGCATTCTTAAACTCGGCAATGTGCATACCCTTTATGCGCAAACCCTTGTCTGTTAGGAAGCAATAGGCCTCTGATATCGATGCTTTGCCATCGCGAACGGATTTAACTTCAGGGCCAGTTAGGGCGATTCCTGCGTCCAATTCAATCTCAATGGCGTACTCAAAGTATGCCTTCCTATTTTTTATCCTTACGTCTTTGATTTTCTTACTCATCTCGCCTTTTCCTCAATTTTAGCAACCTGTGATTTCTTTAATATCATTTGACCGGTTTTGCCCGTGGCGATTAACCGCTCCCCTACTCTCGCTTCAAAACTACAAGCCATTTTTGCTCTGTCTTTTTCAATAATCGTTGCTAGGAAATCCACCGTTTGACCAACCAATGCTGGTGACACGTGTGTAACGTTTAAAAACGTTCCGATTCCTTCCTCGTCATTGTCCAGCATATCCAATACAAAAAGTCTACCAGACCATTCTGCGTCCCGCCCAAGCGCAAACGTAGCGTAAAAAGGATGTACCACACCAGAGGCAAACTCCGCAACGTCTTCATCCGTCACCGTGTGCTGGTACGTCTTTGTATCCCCAATCTTATATATATCTTTCACGACAACTCAATTAAACTTACACCTTCCCCACCCATTCTCACATCTTCGTATGTTATCCGTTTGACAAATGATTTATTGTGGTAATAGTCACGAATTATTTTTTTCAAAATACCATCCCCTTTTCCGTGTATCAAACGCAAATTGTTGGCACCTATGATAATGGCGTCATCTATCCAACGGTCAATCTCTTTTAAGGCCTCATCAGCACGCATCCCTCTAACGTCTTTTTCCATGGCAAACTGTTCTTGACGTTTCATAAAACCAACGTCTACTTTCGATTTAGCCTTTTGTTGCTTGGTTTTAACTGCAACTAAATCTGCTATTTGATAGGTTGACTTTATAATACCAGCCACCACGACGGCTTTGTTTTTACGAATCTGAATCACCTCGCCAACACTGTTGGAATTTGGTATCTTTACCTGAGAACCGACCTCTATTTGAACCTTAGGTATGGGTTTATTTTGAACCTTTTCCTCGATCTGTTTTCCCGTAAGTTTTTCCTTCTTACGCTCCAACCCTGCCCTGGCGCGTTTGGTTTTACTTTTATCCGCCCCACTTTCTTTGATAGACTTTATAGTACGTTCAATTTCTGCATTTGCACTTTCTACCAAATTCAGGGCCTTTTGCTTGGCGTCCGATAGTATTTCGGATTTACTAACAGACAATTCATTCTTTAGCTGCTCATAGTCTTTCTTCAATCTATCCAAGTGTGCCTCGGTACTGGCAATCTCTTCAATACGCTCTTTTAGCTCTTTTCTTTCGTTTTCTAATGTGGCAAGTAATTCGTCTGTACGTTGCTGCTTTATGTTCGAACGTTTTCGTGCTTGCTTAATGATAAAATCCGGTAAGCCAATATTCTGGGCCACTTCTAAAGCAAACGAACTTCCAGGTTTACCGATTTCAAACTTGTAAAGTGGTTTAAGTAGTTTGGTGTCATATAACATAGACGCATTGATGAAGCCTTCCTCACTTTTTGCAAGACTTTTTACATTTCCAAAGTGTGTGGTTACTGCGCCTCTTGGCTTTTTCTTATTTAAGTGGATCAATATCGCTTCGGCCATGGCTCCACCAAAGTTTGGATCCGTACCACTTCCTATTTCATCAATAACGAGCAAAGTACTCGGGGTAGATTTAGCCAAAAAATACTTCATGGCTGTCAGGTGACTGCTGTATGAACTTAAGTCGTTTTCAATAGATTGATTATCACCAATGTCTACGAAAAGGTGTTTAAAAAACCCAAATTCTGATTTGGCATCAGCGCAAGGCAAAAGCCCGCACTGCAACATATATTGATTCAGGGCAAGTGTTTTAATGGTAACAGACTTTCCGCCTGCGTTAGGTCCACTAATCACAATTAATCTATGGTCATCACTCAATGCAATGTCCATGGGTATGGTTTCTTTCTTTTTTGCCTTATTCGTTAGCCATAACAGTGGATGATACATTTCAGTGATGTTGCAATCTGATGATTTTGTCACAACCGGTAAACACGCATTTAGCTTAGTGGCAAGACTCGCCTTTGAGCGAATAAAATCAAATATCCCCATTTGCATGGCGAACAACTTCAGATCTGATACATGTAAACGTGCTTGTTTGGTTAACTGCTTAAGTATACGCAACATCTCTCTATCCCGCTCCATCTCTAACTCCTTTTGGCGGTTAGACGCTTCTAAAACTTCAATGGGTTCAATGTAAAGAATCTTCCCTGCACCAGATTCGTCATGCATGATACCCTTTACTTTCCGTTTGTGTTCCGCAAAAATGGGTATGACCAATCGGCCGTCTTTTACCGTAACCTCTGTTTCGGCAGTCCACTTTTTTTCTGCAGCTTGATTGTATATGCGCTTAATGATGCTATAGGCTTCACGCTGATTGGCATCAATTTCGTCTAATAGACCTTGTAACTTTCGACTGGCATCTCTTCTCCACTCACCAAAATCATCAAAAGCCATTGATATCTCGGAAATCAACGGGGTTGGATCATTGATGTTGTCTAGCAACTTAAATAATTGCGGATGAGAGGTCGATTTACTCGAAAAGAAAGTTAACAAATCTAGAACCTCTGAACTAATCAAGCGTATATCTATCAGTTCATTCGCTTGCAATACGGAATGCTTTTCGGCTAGCTTTTCAAGATTAGACTGAATATCGATTTCCGTAATGCTTGGTGTTTGTCCAGCATTGAGTAAAGACTGGAATTCACCGGTCTGCGTTAACCAAATATCTACAACCTTATAATTACTTGAAAATTTAAGCTTTGAAACGATGTGTTTACCTGCTTGACTTCTGCAGCCCTCACTTACAAGACTTCGAATTTCAGTGAAGCCTAGTTTATCTTCAATGTCAGTAGGGAAATTCATTCTTCCATCTTATTCAATTTCTCAATCACTTCGGCAGAAATCTTTTCCATCCAGTTCGGATGCTCTGTATAGAAGGAATAGGACCTTTCGACTTCCTCAGCTGTAACACCTCTTAAGTGATAAATCATTTGATACGAGCTATCAATCAAGTCCGTATCGTAAAACCCTTTCTGCCTATAAATCTTTTGTTGCGCTTCAGCTAATCGTATGTCTATGATGATTTCTGTAAACTCTTCAGGACTAATCACATTGCCTGGCACAACGGCAAACTGCGGTGTACACGACGACAATACCGCAACGTAACACGTGAACAGAATTATGCGTTTTATATATCGATTTAGTTCAAACATCAACTTAATTTTGAGGTGTTCAACATATGAAGTTTATTGAATTACAATGATACAACAGAATATCAATCGAATTAAAGAAGAACTCGGTGAAACTACCTTGGTAGCGGTATCAAAGTTTCGTACTCTGGAAGAATTAACAAACTTATATGATACTGGCCAACGCATTTTTGCTGAGAACCGTGTACAGGAACTATTATCCAAGCAAAATCAATTACCGAATGATATTGAGTGGCACCTTATTGGTCACCTTCAGACAAACAAGGTCAAAATGATTATTGGTCGCGTATCCCTAATTCACTCGGTAGACAGTATGAAACTTCTTAAAGAAATTCAAAAGCAATCGCTCAAGCAAAATTTAGTAACTAAGGTACTGCTTCAAATTCATGTTGCTCAAGAAGACTCAAAGTATGGATTTGTTCCAAACGAGTTAGTGGACCTATTTGCTACTCATTCTTTTACCCCTTTCACACATGTTCAAATATGCGGGGTAATGTCTATGGCCACATTAACTCAAAACACCAACCAAATTGAGGAAGAATTCCAGAAAACGGTGGACACCTTCCATGCAATCAAGAAACTAATTCCCAATTCTGAAGACTTTACTGAGATATCTATGGGCATGAGTGGAGACTATATAATTGCCAAAAAATTAGGCGCTACAATGGTTAGAATTGGTAGCAAAATCTTCGCGTAGACCTAAAAGTTGACGTTTTTGCAGTGATTTTCACTCAACACATGACCCCAAAACGTGTCAAATCCAGTAAAATAAGGGGTTATTTAGGCCTGTTTTAGAAAAAATAACAAGCCACAAATCCAGTATTAGCAACGGTTTTCAGACAAATGTGCATAACATTACCGAAACTTGAGACTCCAAAATCGGTTAAATACAAAAACAGTACGACCTTCGCACTTTATTTCGAGAGAGAGAACCTAATTGAATTTAAACAAATTAAAGAAGGGACCTATGAAGAAGTATTTATTATTTTCAGGAGTGATTGGCCTATTGGCGTTTGCTCCTTACGGTGGTAAAAATAATACGACCGAAAACAAAAACAAAACTAATTCTGAAAAAAATTCAGAAATAGTTGAATCAAAGGAAAAGACCATTTTGGAAATCTCTGATTCCATCTGTCTTGCCATTGGCGTACCAACTGAATTGGTTAGAGAAATCGGCCAAAACGAAAGTGGTTGGAGATGCATTCGTTCACAATCAGGAGGAACCGACTTTGGTGATCTTCAAGTAATCGACGAAACATTTGATTACTGGTACAACGAATTGAATCTTCAAGGCGGGAAATCTAGGTATAATTACCTAGTGGTTGGAATTCACTATTTGAAGTACAACTACAACCGGTATCACAGTTGGGAAAAGGCACGCTTTGCTTACGCACGTGGATCATGGAGAAACCAGTCGACTTGGACTTGCTTAGAAGAGAAGTTCATGACGAAAATTAACTGGTCGAACTACGACTCGTAGGCGTTACCCAAACCTAAGATTTTTCATAAAGACATTATAACGAAGGCTTCGTGTTTTCTTGTAATGTCTTTTTTTACTTATAAGCAGAGCTTCTTGCATTAGGGCTTCCGCCCTATAACACGGCTTTCATTTTTTCTTTGAACTCTACGAGAGCCTTTTCTTTGCTTAGGGCTTCCGCCCTATAACCCGATTTCATTCTTTTTAGGCAAAAAGAACGAAACAAGAAAAGCCTTAAAAA
>ERZ1048686.3115-NODE-3115-length-10894-cov-8.611219_pt1 | contig 10894 bp, 10 predicted proteins | sample MGYA00383099_ERZ1048686 | MGnify/ENA primary metagenome ERZ1048686 (study PRJEB29581, sample SAMEA5548369) | metagenome | biome: marine; feature: coastal; material: water | depth 25 m | study: Short-term variability in the microbial, nano- and picoplankton...
ATCGATAATGAAAAATGAAGTGCTTCATTATCTAAATATTCACATGGAGGGTGTAATCGTGGATGGCACATTAGGGGATGGAGGCCATACGGAATCGATACTCAAAAACACAGGGCCAAAAACCAGAGTGCTCGGCATAGACCGTGACTTATCTGCCGTTGAGAGAGCCCGGGAAAGACTTCAACCGTTCCGGGACAGAGTAATATTTGCTCATGGCTCACTGGAAAACCTACAAGATATTGTAGCGAAATCCGGCGTCACTAGAATCAATGGTCTTTTACTCGACTTTGGTGTTTCCTCCCCCCAGTTAGATACGCCTGAACGCGGATTCAGCATTCGACATGATGGCCCGCTCGACATGAGAATGGACAGCTCACAAAAAACCACAGCGGCAAATCTTCTTGAGAAGCTAAAGGATGTGGAATTGATATCCATTATAAAAAATTTCGGTGAGGAACGTTTCGCAAAAAAAATAGTGCGGGCCATTCGCAAAGAGCAATCAGAAAGACCTGTGGTAACAACTTCGCGCCTGGCTGAAATAATTTCGCGGGTGGTTAAATCTCCAAGGCATTCGAGAATTCACCCTGCGACAAAAACTTTTCAGGCATTGCGCATTGCAGTTAACAACGAACTTGACCAAATAAAATCGGTTTTAGATGATGCGATAGGTCTGCTTGATTCTTCTGCTCGGATTGTCGCGATTTCATTCCATTCGTTGGAAGATAGGATTGTTAAGACATTCTTTCGCAAAGAAGAGAAAGGTTGTACATGCCCTCCAAAAATTCCAATTTGCATTTGTGGAAATAAGCAGACTTTGAAAATTTTAACGCGCCGCCCTCTTTGTTCATCTGAGGAAGAGATTGCATTAAACCCGAGGTCGGTCAGCGCAAAGCTGAGAGTTGCGGAAAGGGTATATGTTTAACGGAGCTCAGCAATTAATTCAAGGCCGGTTCCATATTACATCTAAAGGGTTTCGGATGGTTTTTCTGGTCTCGGTATTAATGATGCTAGCGGCATTAGCTCTGGTATGGCCGAATGTGAGAAAAGTGAAGCTGTCTTATGACTATCAGGCTCTTGAAGTGGAACGCGAAGAACTTTTAAGTAAAAACCATCTGTTGCGTTTAGAAAAAGAAAGTCTGCAGTCGTTATATCGCATTCAGGCTTTGGCAAAAAATACGGTCGGAATGGTAGAGCCTAAAAAGGGGCAAGTGGTAACAATTTTTTTAAAGTAAAGCCATGTCAAACAACAAAAAACCAGCTTCAGATTCTTTTCGAAATATAGTAAAGGTTCGATTGCTTTTCATATCCAGCCTTCTGCTACTTTTCGCGATTTCCCTGATAGTCCGACTCGCTGATCTGCAAATAGTTCAGCACGAGTCCCTTCTAGCGAAATCGGAAAAACAATCCCAAGGAACCTTGAAAACTCATTTTGGTCGAGGAACTATTTTTGATCGCAACGGCAATGAGCTCGCCACTAACCTTGAAGTCGAGTCTGTGTTTGTTGTGCCTCAAGAGGTGCGAGATAGGAAATATACCTCCAGAGTTCTCGCGTCGGCCTTGAATCAGAATTATGACCGCATCTACAAGGAAGTCTCTTCGAAAAAACAATTTACCTGGATCAAAAGAGAAGTTCCTGCAGATGCGATAATGCACCTTAAAAAATCGGCTCTTTCAGGGGTGAATTTTCGCTCAGAACAAAAAAGGTTTTACCCTAAACGCGAGCTCGCAGCCAATGTCATCGGTTTTGTGGGTACAGACGATTTAGGATTGGCTGGCATAGAACATACTTACCAGGAAAAGCTGAAAGGAATGGTCTATTCGCAATCCATTAAGCAGGATGGGAAGGGAAGGACTATTCAAGCTCTGAACAATCTTTCTCGTTCCAGCCTCGGCAATTACGACTTAATGCTTACATTGGACGAGGTGATTCAGTTCACCGCCGAGCATCATCTGAAAAAGCAAGTGGACAGATACAAGGCTGACTCTGGAATGGTTGTGGTAATGGACCCCTATTCCGGAGAAATATATGCCATGGCAAACGTTCCGCAATTCAATCCAAATAACTTTAACGCGTTCCCTAGAGAAACATGGAAAAACAACGCCGTTGTGAGTTCCTATGAACCGGGCTCTATTTTCAAACCCATCGTTGCCGCCGCAGCTATAGATAAAGGGGTTGCCCAGCCACACGATAGATTCTTTTGCGAAAACGGCAGTTTTAAAGTTGGTAAAAATAAAATTGGCGAAGCAGAAAATCATAAATTCGGTTCTCTCAGCATGAAGGAAATCATTGCTAAATCCAGCAACATTGGCGCAATAAAAATCGCTCAGAAGCTCGGCAAAAACTTTTTCTACGAATACATTCAAAAGTTCGGTTTTGGGGAAAAGCCGGGCGTGCGGCTTCCCGGGGTGTCTTCCGGTCTATTGGGGGAAAGGGGAAGTTGGACGGATTACTCTTTGGCCTCTATATCTTTTGGGCATGAAATCGCAGTTACACCTCTGCAAATGGTCGCAGCATTGAGTGCAGTAGCTAATGGAGGGACGCTAATGGAGCCACATATAACCAAAGCCCTGATGCGCGATGGGAAAATTGTTGAGCAAATCAAGCCAAAAAAAATCCGGCGCGTTATATCAAAAAAAACCAGTCGGCAAATGATGGAAATATTAAAGTTCGTTGTTAAAGATGGGACAGGAAAAAATGCAGCAGTGGAAGGGTTTGATGTGGCGGGGAAAACAGGCACCGCGCAAAAGTATATTACAAAAACCAAGTCTTACTCAAAGACAGAGTTTGTTTCTTCATTTATAGGATATGCGCCGGCAGATGCTCCGCGCCTAGTAATTTAGTCGGTATCACCCAATTCGCACAAGATCAACTGGGAGACATTGTGTTTGTAGAATTACCTGAAGTCGGTACTTTGATAGAGCAGGAAAGTCCGTTTGGGGTTGTGGAATCTGTCAAAACAGTTTCTGATCTTTATGCTCCTATCAGCGGTACCGTTACGGCCTCAAACAAAGATCTGGAAGCGCATCCCGAGCAGGTGAATAGCGAACCCTATGGCACAGGATGGATCATTGAGATCGAAATTTCCGACGAAAAAGAACTTGAAAAATTAATGAGTCCTGACGACTACACTGAACAATGTAATAAGGAACAGGGCTAGTCACCCTTAACTAAACAGGCCTCTCCTAAAAATGCGGTATATCCCCCACACAGAACAAGACATCAAACAAATGCTCGCCGAGATCGGTGTGAAAAACGTTGATGAATTGTTCGATAGTATTCCGGAGTCTTTACGGCTGCAAAACAAGTTGCTGGAATTGCCCCCCAGCCTTCCGGAAAGCGAGTTAACGGAATACCTCAAGCGACTTCAAAAAAGAAACACCACCTCTGAAAATGGGTCCATATTTTTGGGTGCCGGAGCTTATCAGCATTTTGCCCCGATATTGATAGACCATTTGATTTCGCGTGGAGAATTTGCCACCAGTTATACCCCCTATCAGCCCGAAGTCAGTCAGGGAACCCTGCAGGCAATTTATGAGTTCCAGACGATGATCTGCCTTTTGACCGGTATGGAAACCGCCAATGCTTCCATGTACGACGGTGCATCTGCGCTTGCCGAAGCAGTGATTATGGCAAACCGGATCAATCGCCGAAGTGAATTTCTGGTATCACGCGCTATCCACCCTGAATACCGCAGTGTCGTTAATACTTACACCAAGGGCAGTAAATTTGATTTAAAGGAAGTTCCATACACAGAGACGGGTGGCACTGATCTAGAATTCATCTTGAAAAACCTGACAGAAAACACGGCCGCAGTGGTTCTTCAATCGCCTAACTTTTTTGGAACGGTTGAGGAATATGCCACGCTCGCTGAGACGCTCTCAAAAAATGGAACGTTGTTAATAGTCGCGGTAGCGGAAGCATTGTCTTTGGGTATCTTAAAACCACCGGGACAACACGGAGCCGATATTGTCGTAGGTGAAGGGCAATCTTTCGGACTGCCCATGTCCTTTGGTGGCCCCTATGTAGGGTTCTTCGCCACTCGCGAAAAATATCTCCGGCAAATGCCGGGAAGGCTCGCAGGAGAAACTCAGGATCAAAATGGCAAACGCGCTTATGTGCTCACCTTGTCTACCCGCGAACAACATATCCGACGCGAACGTGCGACCTCCAATATCTGCACCAATCAAGGGCTTTGCGCATTGGCCGCTACCATTTTTCTATCCACTCTCGGAAAACAGGGATTGCGCGAAATGGCGGTTCTCAACGTAAGAAAAGCGCATTATCTAAAAAATCGATTGGCCGATATTGCGGGATTCGAAATTAAATTTGGCAGTAACACTTTCAACGAATTTGTTCTTGAATGTCCGCGACCCGTCGAAGAAGTGTTGCAGAAATTGAAGCAGGAAAACATCATTGGAGGCTATCCCTTGGAACAACATTATCCTGAGTTAAAAAACAGCCTCTTGCTTTGCGCGACAGAATTAAATAGTCAGGAAGAAATGGATCGACTGGCAGACAAACTGGAAGAAATATAATTACTTTATTTTATCCGCTAGCTCTTCAGCAGGATAAGTCAGAATCTCTGCAAGGGTAGGATGATAATGCGGGATGTTCATCAAGTCGTTTACCGTGCCGCGAAAATGCATGAGGGTGATGATCTCGTGAATTAGCTCTCCCGCTTCCGGCCCTACGATATGCCCCCCCAGCACCTCACCCGAAACTGGATCGCATAAAATTTTCACATGCCCGTGAGTTTCCCCAAGGCACATGGATTTCCCGTGGTCGCTGAAAGGATGCGATGCCACCCAATAGTCAATATTTGCCGCCTTGCATTCTTTTTCGCTCAAACCCACACTGGCCACCGCCGGGTCAGTGAAAACAACCGATGCTTTTAAACGGTCATCCACCTCTTTCGAAGCCTCAGGATTGCATGCGTTGAATCCGGCTGTTTCCCCTTGCTGAATGGCAATATGAACCACTTCATGAATTCCATTGACATCGCCTACAGCAAAAATATTTTTCTGGTTGGTGCGCATTTCACTATCTACCGTGACACGGCCTTTATTTGTTTCGACCCCTGCGGCTGGCAGATTGAGTCCGTCAATATTGGGCCTTCGCCCCAAAGCCTGAAGAATAGTTTCCGCTTCGACACGTTTTTCTTTTCCCTCGTATTCGAAATAGATGACAGAACGTCCATTTTCTTTGGCGGCTTTTATAATTTTTGTCCCCGTAAAAAGATCCATTCCCTCTTCACGAAGACGATCTTCTACTGGACGTGCCAGATCCTCATCGCCTTGCGATAAAATATGACCGCTTCTTTGTAGCAAAGTAACTTTTGTTCCTATGCGTAGAAAAAACTGCGCCAATTCCACCGCGACAGCGCCAGCACCTAAAACGATGATCGACTCAGGGGCCTCTCGCATTGTCAAAGCATCATCGCTGGTGACAAACCCGGTTTCTTTTAATCCGAGTATGGGGTAATCGGCAATCAATGAACCTGTGGCGATAATAAATGATTTGGCTTTAAGTTTAGATGTTCCCACCTGCACTTCATTGGGGGAAGTAAACTCGGCTTTTTCTTGAATAAGAGTGAAGCGAGGGTCTTTCAATTGTTCGACGCGGTAATCGGTAAATTCCTCAATCAACTGGTTTTTGCGATCGTTGATAGCGGCAAGATCGGCAACGGGCTCAACAGGTAGCAAGCCGAACTCTTTAGCGCGGCGCATTAAAGAGATAATATCAGATGAGCGGAGAATGGTTTTGGTAGGCATACATCCACGCAGAATGCAGAGTCCACCCAACGGGCCAGGATCAACAATAGCTACCCGGGCGCCGTGGGATTGCGCAGAAGATGCAGCGGCATATCCCGCCGAACCACCACCAAGTATTGCGACATCAAATTCCAAAGAAGGAAGTCTTTTTAAAATTAATAGATAACTATTTCTAGAAGCACAAAGACTCTTGTGTTACAGAACCCGCCCAGACCTATAAGCCCGAGGGGCTTACCCCTCGAGGGTTTGGCAATCTTCGGGTGTTAAACCAAACTCGTTGCCGCATTCCTGCATCAGATCGCGGGCATTTTTTTCCATGAATTCTTCGCCCGTTTCCTTGAAAACATCTGCTGCTTTGGCAAGATGGTGAATCGTTTCTTTTCCATATTTAAGGCCATAATAAAGCATGGCAATATTACTGTGCGCTCGACCGAATTCCGGATTAATACGAATGGCTTCCTTATAATGCTTGAATGCTTCTTCCATCTCGCCGATGAGGTTGCTCACCACTGCCAGACTGTAATGCACCATGGGTGCCTCAGGTTTCAAACGAAGAGCTTCCCGAAACGATTTTGAAGCTTCCAGATTCATGCGAAGCTTGCCATAACGAATAGCAATATTAAAATGTGCCAGAAAATGATCTGGGTCGAGTTCAATGGCTTTTTTATAAGCTTCAAATGTTCTGCGGTCATCGCCCAGCTTGCTAAAAGCCAGCCCGTCCTTAAAATATTCTTCCGCAGTTTTTTCTGCCTGTTGTTCCGATGACATAATATTCCTCTAATCTTCTAATTAAATAGGGTTCACGACAAAATTGTAAATGGATAAGCATCTATGCTACCTTATTGAACCCTAACATTGCAACCGGGCTAAATTTGGATGAAATAGGTTGAGGCTTAACAGGCAAAAAAGGGCCATTGCCCTTCCTGACTGAAGCTCTCAAAATGCCCTTTACTCTCGAACAAATAGAAAATTATTATGGCAATAGAACCTGGAACAGAAGAAGAACGGCTCATGCTGGGTCGATGGATTAAAAGAGGACAAAAACTCATTGTGGGCACTTCCTGCCTGGGGGACTCCTATATTGATTCCAATGTCAAAAGAGACGAAGAAGTACAAAAAAAGTCAGAAGAATATGTTGCCTTCGACCATAAAGTAGGCGAAGAACTGCCTCACCTGAAAGGCAAATTTCGCTGGGACCTTGAAAAATATTATCGCGACCGATACGGTCCTTATCTGCCCGAGGATTAACCTTCATGTCTAAAGTCAAGCTATCAGAAGTTTCAGATGCACCGGAAGAGGGAAAGGGCAAGCAAATTAACCTCAGACACCCCTATACAGAAATCGACTATATCTTAGGCTTGTTTCAAGTGGAGGGGAAATACTATTGCATTACTGACCTATGCAAGAGTTGCGAGGGTAGCTTGTCAAAAGGGGTGCTCCAAGGCATGTTTGCCTTCTGCAATAAAGAGGAATGCGCCTGGAATATTCGAAAAGGTTTTTGTAAATGGAACCGGTCTGATACCACACCCATTTATAAAGTCGCTCGCGAAGAAGACGGTCTCTATATAGAAATTTAATGTCTTAACAGGTGTATAATTTCATCTCAACAGGAGGTGAAATATGAGTCTGGATTTAAAAAGAAAAGCTGTAACTGTCCGCCCCAAAGAAACCCTCACTACAAAACAAAACCTGCCTTATTACGTGGGTATTTCAAAAGAAACTGCAGGCGCAAAAGGATTATCCATGAACCTGGTGGTTATCCCACCTGGCGCTTCACCGAAAGCGCATTACCATAAAGATTTTGAAACAGCGATTTACCTTTTGAAAGGAAGGGTGGAGACTCGTTTTGGCGAGAACCTCAAAGAGTCGATCATCAATGAGGAAGGCGATTTCGTCTACATCCCACCCGGTGTCCCCCATAAGCCGGTCAACCTGAGCAAAACCGAACCCGCGCTGGCTATCGTTTCTCGCAACGACCCCAACGAGCACGAAAATGTGATTGCCTATGATGAGAAATCATAATCATTTATTTCTGGGTCGCCGCGCTCTTTTCAGTCGCTCGTGATGACGTGCGATAGGGTTGGGGCACACATACCCTTTCATGTTCATATGTCTAAATTCGATGGTATCGCCTTAAGAATCCTGACCTATTACCACCGGGCGTTGCCCGGCTAGACCATGCCAATTGCGGGTTGTTGCATTTGGCGGCGTTGGCCTTCGGTCATTTCCAGTTGTGGCAGGTTGTTCGATCCGTATTTGTCGATGTAGAGGAAGACGTATTCGCGGACAGAGGTTCTCAGATCCCATTTTTTATTGTGGTTTTGCTCGAACTCATCGAAGACATCTAGAGCATCTTGAATGGTGAGTCCATCCTTGGTGGTGAAATAATAGTCTAACGCCAGATCCCATTCCGGGTTTTTGTAATAGGTCAGTCCGTATTTTTCTGGTTCAAAGGCTATTGGACTGTATTTCCCCAATACGAAAGTCATGAACCCGAGTGAATGAATATGTGCGCTGTTTTTTTCGACAAAGGCTTTGCTGTCATCTGCTTCTTCACTCGTCTCGCCAGGAAAACCGAAGAAGCCCATCAAGTGATTCCAAATCCCCGCATCAGAAGACATGCGTAGATTGGTTTCAATGGCATCGAGCTTGGTTGCCTTATCCATTAGTTTTAATACGCGCTGGTTGCCAGACTCGTAACCGAAATGTAGGTATTTGCAACCAGACTCCGCCACATCTTTCCATACCTGTTCTTCAAGCAAGGATTCCTCAAACCGCATATGTGTCGTCCATGCGATATCGAGCTTATCTTCAATAAGTCGACGCGAAAGTTTCTGGAATAGGGCAGGAGGATAAGACTCATCTGTAAAATGAAAAAACCGCGTGCCGTATTTTTCTTTGAGAAAACTGATTTCTTCAACAATAAGGTCCACCTGTTTGGTGCGGAACCCTTCTACGTAACCCTGAAAATGGTCACAGAAGGTGCACTTCCCATAATAACAACCACGGGTAGCGAGATAAGGCAGAATAAGCTGAGGAACAAAATATTTATCGAGTGGCAGGCCATCAAAATCTGGTGGCGGTAACTCTGCAAGAGATTCTGCAAAAACTTCTTTATTAACGTGAATCCCATCTTCATCTTTATAAATTAAATTAGGTAAAGATGAAAAGTTTTCTCCATTTTTTACCGCTTCGGTCAATTTAAGATAGGCGGACTCGCCTTCATAAATGATAGCGCTGTCGAACAATTCCCATAAACTTTCCATCCCAGGAAGCATGTCGCGGATACGGGTGATTATGTTGCCCCCCAATGTGATGTGGATTCCGGGAAACTCTTCTTTGATCATTTTGCAGAAGGTAAATGTCGGGATCAGTTGTTTCTGCTGAACAACGGAGATACCCACCATTGCCGGTCGCTCGTTCTCTATCACCGGGCGAATCAACATGGCGTAAACATCGCGATAAATATTGATCTGATCGTCATCGAGAGATTCAATGATCTCACTCGACATAAACGGTTTGTAGACGATGTCGGTTTCGATTGGAGGAAAACAAATTTGCGCGGGATAATAACCGAGAGATATCAATGTCATCGTCTGGTGCAGACAGTTTGTAGCCCACTCCAACTGGTCAATATCATAGAAAGCCTGACTGCGCAAAATTTTCTTGGCGCGTTCAACATCGTTTGAAAACTGTTTAAGTAGTTCAGGCGTGCAGGTCTGCAATCTACCCAATAACTCTTGCTCTTCTTCATCGAGCTCGCGCTTTTCTTTGACCTCTTGAAGGTGTTGTTTTTCATGAGCGATGCGACCCGCAACATGTTCGAGAAAACGCGGACTGAAAAACAGGTCATACATTTCCACATTGACATCCATTTGGACGACTTCGTGTCCCGCAGGGCGCAACACCGAAGCCAGACAAGGCAGACTCAAATAAGGCTCTGAGGGTAACCAGTCGGGTGGGAATAAAAGTAAGTTTTTCATATTTTATATCAGGTCGTTATTTTTCCTGCGTTGTGGGAGAGCTTAAGCCCGGCAAAGGACTTTCTCTTCTTCTTCAGCAGGCGGTTGTTTGCCGTTCAATGCTTCTTTGCCAAATTTATCTATATAGAGCAAAAAATGTTCGCGTGGCAACGTACCCCAGATTTTTAACGACTGGAAATACTCTTCCGCCATGCGGATGCAGGTATCGTTCATCTCTACCGCTTCCTCTCGCGACATCCCTTCTTTAGCCACAAAATCCAGATTCATGGCGATATTTCTTTCCGGGTCTTCAATTATTTTTTCGATGGAAAACTTTTCTGGAAACTGGTAGCAACTCGAATCGCGATTTAATAAGAAGACACCGGGACCAAAAGAATGGATCGATTGCAAATTGTCCCTTAAAAAATCGATGGTCTCCTGAGCTTCAGGTCGCGTTTCGGTTGGGAATCCGAAAAATAAAAACGAGTGGTTCCAAATTCCGGCGTTATGACTTTTCATTAAAACATCGTGTTCTACTTCTTTGGTTGTGCCTTTATCGATGAGGGCCAACACTCGGTCGTTGGCACTTTCCAATCCAAACATGAGGAAGATGAACCCCGCCTGTTTCATTTTGCCGAATAACTCTTCGTCCATCACCTTTTCAAATTTCAATAAAGCCAGTGAACGTATTTCGACTCCGCGCTCAATCATTTCTTCCGACACATCATTTAAGGAATGCGGTGACACGGCTTCATCAGAAAAAGTAAAATATTTCGTATTGTACTTTTTCATTAACCTTTCCAACTCATCCACCATCGCCTGGGTTTTTTGTTTTCCGTAACGATGACCATAAACAAAACTATGGGTGCAAAAAGTACATTTGCCCCAATAACAGCCTCGGCTTTGCAGTACAGGTAGAATGGGATACGGAGAAAGATATTTATCCATCGGCAGGCCGTCAAAATCTGGATGGGGTAACTCTTCGAATCTCAGTTCCACCCTTTCTTTGTTCTGCACCACTTCTCTACCATCAAGATGCAATAGGTTGGGAACCGTAGAAAGAGAATCGTCTGCTTTCAAAGCCGAAAGCAAACGGTGCATGGGTTCTTCCCCCTCGAAGGTGACAACACTGTGGCAGAAATCGTCAAAAAATTCTGGAT
>ERZ1048686.3142-NODE-3142-length-10821-cov-5.690972_pt1 | contig 10821 bp, 6 predicted proteins | sample MGYA00383099_ERZ1048686 | MGnify/ENA primary metagenome ERZ1048686 (study PRJEB29581, sample SAMEA5548369) | metagenome | biome: marine; feature: coastal; material: water | depth 25 m | study: Short-term variability in the microbial, nano- and picoplankton...
CGCAGTGAAGTGGTGGGCCCAGTAGGACTTGAACCTACGACCAATCGATTATGAGTCGGAGAGGGTTTACCGGTGCGCTGTATCGGCGTCTTATAGTTGTTGTGAGAGCGGCGTCAGTGTGGCCGCTAGCTGTTTAAACTGGCCAGCTCCGATTCCAAACGCTTTTTTGCGGTGCCCCGAGGCTTTGCGAGCCGTGCAATCCCTAAGTACACCACCGGTGTGAGGTAGAGGGTGAAAATCGCGGCTAGGCCCAGTCCGCCAAAGACCACCCAACCCACTGCTTCGCGGGCCTCAGAGCCGGGCCCAGAGGCTAATATCAGTGGAACAGCCCCGACAATCGTTGAGACCAGTGTCATGGCGATAGGGCGTAATCGGGTGTGGGCGGCTTCTGCGATCGCTTCACGCACCGAGAGCCCCTCATCGCGCAGCTGGTCAGCGAATTCAACCAGTAAAATGCCGTTTTTTGCGATCAAGCCAATAAGCATTACTAACCCAACTTGAGAATATATGTTGAGCGAGGTGCCCGTCATAAACAGCGCAAAAATAGCGGCGGCGAGCCCGAAGGGCACGATGGTCATGATGACGACAGCTGATGTCACACTTTCAAACTGGGCAATGAGTACCAAAAATACGACTAACAGCGCGAAGCCATAACTCATTAAGGTATCTTGGGTTGCCTCATCGAGGGCAGCAGCTTCTCCTCGAGTAATAACGGATATATCTGCCGGTAAAACTTCTTGCGATAGCGCCATGAGGTCGTCAATGGCGGTTTGGAGTGCAACCCCAGGTTGAACTTCAACGTCTAGCTCAATCGCTCGTCGTTGCACGCGTCTGTCTAGCTGACCGGCGACACCGCGTTCGGCGAGGGTCACTACACTCGACAACGGGACCACCGCGTTACTGGCGGTGCGAATGTACAGGTTGACCAAGTCGCTGGGGTCGTTGATTTTATCCGCGCCGGCTTCTAGAACAATGGGCACTGTCTGATCATCAACGTTAAGGTCAACCACTCGGAAGCCATCGACCATAACCCGCAGGGTTTGGGCAACATCGTCGAGTGAAACATTAAGGTCAGAAGCGCGTTCGCGGTCTATTTGCACTGATAATTGCGGCTGAGATGGGTCGTAGCTCAATCGTGGCCTGCTGACACTATCCAGTTGCTGGCGAATGGCATCGCTGTAGGTTCTTGCCGCGGCAAACAAACTGTCGTAGTCGGTACCCAGTAGCGCCAGGCTAATGCCTCCAGAAGAAGCGCCGCGTATGTTTAGCGAGTTGCCGCTGAAAATTCGGGTGGTCATACCCGGAATACTGGCGAACAAGGGCTTGAGCTCTGCGGCAATTTCTTGCTGAGAACGGTCTCGTTGATCCCAAGGTACCAACCGCGCATTAATAAACACAATGTTGGGATCCCACCGGCCGATAACGGTGTAGAGGCTTTCGATTTCACCGTTATCAATGAGAGGTACCAAAATATTTTCGAGTCGATCACCCTGACGCTCAACATAAGCAAGGCCAACGCCATCGGGCCCCCTTGAAAATATATTGAGAGTGCCTCGGTCCTCTGGGGGCAGCAGCTCGCGGTCCAGCTGCCAATACAATGCGCCAGCGGCACTGGCGGCCGCCACGCAAACTAAAAGGGCAAAGATTGGCCAGCGCAGCACATGGTTTAGGCTTCGCTGGTAGAAGCGACTCAGGACCCCGCCTAGGGCGTCGGCACGGCGGGTGCGCGGGTTGTGCGTGGCGAGTCTCGCCATTGCAGCGGGCACAAGGCTCAAAGCGACAAAAGATGAAACGGCGACTGCAATGGCCAAAAGCAGCCCAAATTCTCGAAACAAGCGACCCGCTGTCCCGGGTAAAAAGGCAATCGGAATAAATACGGCAACGAGTACAGCGGTGGTCGCGATGACGGCAAAGAAAACCCGTCGGGTTCCGATCACTGCGGCAACGCTTGACGGGTCACCTGCTGCGCGCCGTCGCTGTACGCTCTCAAGCACAACAATGGCATCGTCAACGATCAGCCCCGTGGCCAGCACCAGCGCCAAGAGGGTGAGAATGTTGATGGAAAAGCCAAGAAGCCAGCAGGCCGCCATAGTGCCCAGCAACGAGATGGGGATAGCGATGGCGGGAATTAATGTGAGCCGCATCGAGCCTGAAAAAAGCCTAATGGTAGCAATCACCACTAGCACGGCGATGCCCAGCGTGAACAGCACCTCTTTTACTGCACCTCGAATAAAGACGGCGTTGTCAGAAATGATCGACAGCGTCAGTTCGCCAGAGTCGGCATTGATTCTATCAATAGCGGTTCTTACGCCGTCTGAGATTTCGATGGTGTTAGAGCCAGCTTGTCTAACGATACCAATGCCGACAACCCGTTCTCCGTTTAAGCGCACAATGCTGTTGGCATCTGCAGGTGAGAAAGTCACCCGGGCGACGTCGCTCACCCGAATTCCGTCTCGAATGACCAAAGACTCGATATCTTGTTCCTGGGTTACGGCGGCATCAGCGCGCACTAGAAGCTGTTGTTCCCCGGCTCTGAAGCTGCCTGCGGGGACGTCGAGTGGAGCACCTCGAAGCACGCTGGCCACATCGGTCACCGTGAGTCCGTAGCTCGTAAGCCTTAGAGGGTCGAGAATAACCCGCAAGACCCGTTCGCGAGCCCCGAACAGTGGCACATCGGCAACCCCGGGAAGGGATATAAAGCGCGGCACAATATCTTGCTCGATACGCCTTGCTAGGGCTTCCTCACTAAGGTTGTCAGCCTTGACCGCTATTCGGAGTATTTCATCTCCCTGTTGATCGGCTTTGAAAACTGATACCGCCTCAATGGCGTCGGGAAGGTCGCGTTCAATACGACTCACCGCTTCTCGCACGTCTGATGCGGCTTTGTCGACGCTAGTACCCGGGCGAAACTCGACCCAGATCCGCGTGTTATTTTCTTCGCTGGAAGAGTTTATTTCCTGAACGCCAGTAACCCGCGCCACAGCGCCTTCGAGGAGTCGAGTCACCTCGGCATCCATTGTCTCTGGCGATGCCCCGGGGAGCTGTGCTCTGACCATTACCAATGGCCTATCGACATCGGGTAACTCCCGCACCTCAATGGCCATAAGCGCGGCGATACCCGCTATAGCAATCAGTAAATTGAGCACCAGTGTTAAGAGGGGGCGTTTGACTCCTAGCTCGGGAAGGCCGCCGCTCAACGCACCGCCAAATCTATCACCCATTGTTGGGGGCATCCGAATCTGGGCGGAGCTCTGCCGCCGTTCTGGAAGTGTCTTGACCGTTGCTTACTGGGTTGAGGTCCTTGAGCGCCGCGCCCGCGCGTACGGCTTGAACCCCCTCAGTGACAACGCGAGTGCCCAAAGGGGCATCTACCTCAATGAGTATTTCACCCGCTAGTCGTTTCACCAGTTGGACATCGCGGCGCACAGCCTTGCCGTCTACGGATGTCCAAATATAGGCACCATCTGCTCCCCACTGTACGGCAACATCGGGAACTGCTTTAAATGCGCCACGTTCAGCGCGAACGCTAATTTCAAATGCCATACCCGGGCGATACTGATCAGACGCATTGTCGATGGCGGCCCTTGCAACGAACGCTCTTGAGGTGGGGTCTATTCGTGAGTCGACGGCAATGACCTCTCCAGACAGTGGTTGATCTGCTCCATCCCACAGTCGCACTTCAACCGAGGTGCCGGGCAAAATCTTCCCCACATAAACCTCCGGAACTGCGAAATTCACTAGCAGCTGGCTGCGGTCGTCAAGAGTAGTGACTTGGGTGCTCGTATCGATACGGTCGCCAGCATCTATTTCAGTGATGCCCACAACCCCGGCAAAGGGCGCTCGAATGAACCGCCGATCTAGGGTGACTTGAGCTTGATCTAACGTAATGCGCGCGGTGTCAGCCGTCGCGATTGCCGCGTCAATTTGGCTTTCCGGGAGGTTGGTATTTTCAAGGTTGACCTGCTTGTAACGCCTAACTAAGCGCTCGGCGTCGGCCAACTGCACTTCGGCAAGTTCAACGGCTAACCGCTCATCACGGGTGTCCAGTTCAAGGAGCGTGTCGCCAACATTGACCCAAGTATTGGCACTGAGCTGCACCCGGCGCACGATGCCCGCAGCCTCGGGATACAAAACGACGCTTTGCAGGGCTCTGGCAGTACCAACAGCCTGAATGGTCTCGACCAGTGGCTGCTCAACGATAGCTTGGGTCACGACGTTGGTGGCGCCGCTGCGCTGACGAAAATCCATGGCTCCGTTGGTGCTGCTTTTATCGCCACCGCTGCAGCCTGCGGTTGCTAGCGTCATTAAGCCAGCCAAGCACAGCACCGATGCACCACCACGTCTGCGGTTGGTGCGCGGATGTAAGACTAAGTTAGGAATGCTGGAAGCCATAAGTGGGCAGCCTTGGATGACCTTTAGGTATACGCGAAGTCTTACCCTTAGGATGCATGTTGTCATGACGACATAGTACCACCGAGTCATCATAGGACCGGTGACGCCGGAGACTCTATTGCCTATCGACCCAGTAAGATAGTTGGGCTCAAGGGCTCTTTGAAAGACTGTGTGTCCTAAGACGTTTAGCTAGTAACAAGGTGAGTGGCCACCGGCTTAGTGGCCGAGGAACCTTCCACACCTTTGGGTTAGCTTCGAGTCAGCCTTGGGGATTGGAAAACATGTAACCGGGTAAGATAACCTCAATCAGGCGCGGACCCTGTTGTTGCATTGCATCAGCAAACTGCTGATCAAAGTCAGCCACGCTCTCTGCGCGGCTAGCGGACATTCCCATGCCTTGGGCAATATGTACCCAGTCGATAGTGGGATTGCTCAAGTCCAGTAAAGACCGTGCTTTGTCAGAAGGATTCACTACACCGACACGCTCCATTTCAATATTGAGGATGGCATAAGAGCTGTTGTTGAGAAGGACCACGGTGACGTCAAGGTTTTCCCGAACCATGGTCCAAAGTGATTGCACGGTGTACATAGCGCCACCGTCTGCTTGCAGGGCGATAACTTTTTGATCAGGGCAGGCTACTGCTGCTCCCAGGGCTAAGGGCAGCCCTTGGCCGATAGCACCTCCGGTTAGCATGAGCCACTCGTGGGGAGCCGAATAACCGGTGTAAGCAAAGGCACCCATGCCATTGGTGGCCCCTTCATCTGAAATGATTGCGTTTTCGGGAAGGTGGTTGGCGATGACTTTACCCAGCTCCAACATATTCATGGGCCCGGGTTCCAGCGCATGGGTGGTGGCTGCCTGTAACACGGCCGGTGATTCCGGTGCATCGAGGGCATCCGCTAGCCGTGTGAGAGCATCCAGTGCATCGTGGCGCACGTCGGCCAGTGTTAGGACATCAGCTGTTTCGGCTGGCAGATAACTGGGCTTATCAGGGTAGGCAAAAAATGAGACGGGCGCTTTAGACCCCACCACAACAAGGGTCTCCATATCTTGGAGAAACTCAGCGGCCTGTTCGCCAAAATACGGTAATCGCTCAACGGGAACACGGCCAGCCCCTCGCTGAATGCGTGCGCAAAATGTTTCGCTAATAAGGCGAGCGCCGGTAGCCGCAGCGATTCTGCCAGCCTGCCACAAGGCATCAGCTCGCAGGGCTCGACCACCCAAAAATAGGGCGCTTGTATCCCCTTGGCGAAGTGCTTGGGCCGTTATCGCGATGGTGTCGTCAGTAACGCGGGGTGTCGTGAGCGCTTTAGCTTTTGGGGCGGCTGCGGAGGTTTCTGACCAAGCATGATCAGCGGGTGCGATGAAACTGGCAATTTGCCCCGGGTAAACTTGGGCGGCCTCCAAGGCTGCGACACCAATTTCGGCGAGTTGCTCGGGGCTTTCAGAGTGCCCAATCCAATCGGAGACGGGAGAGGCAAAGCCTTCAATATCGGATGTGAGTGGTGCGTCGAATTTTCGGTGATAGGTTGCGTGGTCGCCAATCATATTAATCACTGGAGACTGGGCGCGACGGGCATTGTGCAGGTTTGCAGAGCCGTTACCGAATCCTGGGCCAAGGTGTAGCAGCGTTAGCGCCGGTTTGTCTGCCATTCTGCCGTAGCCATCTGCGGCGCCGGTAACAACACCCTCGAATAAACCAAGGATAGCCCGCATTCGGGGTTCGCCGTCGATAGCGGCGACGAGCTGCATTTCCGAGGTGCCGGGATTCGCAAAACAGACTTCCACACCCGCGTCTGCCAACGCTTTAATCAATACATCTGCACCTGTCACTGCGTTTCTCTCTTTGTTGGTAGAAAGCGCGGCATATTAGCATCTTGTGCTTTTGGGTGGGGCACAGGTGATTTCTGTTGTTGTCATTGAATTTACTGGCGTTGTGGTTTAATTTGAACTTCGCGTATGTTTTTCTACGCTAAAGAAACCTTAAGCTTGGTTTGTGGTTTCCGGGGCACTGTCTGCGGTTCATCGAGTGTTAGGTCCCTCAAGTGGGCATGGCCTGCAGTTAGCTTGACGCGCGCGTCAGGCGTGGCTGAAACACCAACTACGGTTGCGTTTTTTGGGCGCGGGCTTTGTCGTAGGGCGCTGCGTTTTGTTGGAGCGCTACTTACAACCGTTAAGGTGCCGGCAGCCGCTAAGGCCCCAATAACGGCTCAGATCCCAGGTACATAAGCTTGGACGTGCTTTCTCTGTGCCGGCGGCAAAACGATTAACATTGATTAAGCGGTGTACTTTAAAACGAATAGGCAAGGGCCTCATCATGATTCCAAGAACATTATTTGATTCCGAGCACGAGCAATTCCGTGAGTCTTTTCGCCGATTTCTAGAGGCAGAGGCGGTTCCCCATTACGACCAGTGGGAGAAGGACGGGGAAATAGATCGAAGCCTGTGGACGAAGGCGGGTGCTCAGGGCTATTTATGCCCCACCGTTTCTGAAGCTTACGGCGGCGCTGGTGCAGACTACCGCTACAACGTCATTGTGGGTGAAGAGCTGTCTGACCTGGGCATGGCGGGTGTCGGTTTTATTTTGCACTCAGATATTGTGGTGCCCTACATCGAGAACGTAGGAAACGAAGCGCAAAAGCAGAAATTTTTGCCCAAATGTATTTCTGGAGAAATTGTCACGGCTATTGCGATGACTGAGCCCGGTACCGGTTCAGACTTGCAAGGTATTCGCACATCCGCCGTCGATTGCGGCGATCATTATGTTCTCAATGGTGCCAAAACTTTTATCAGCAGCGGGCAGCAGGCCGATGTTGTGATTGTGGTTTGTCGCACGAATGACGCACCTGATGCCGGTGCAAAGGCCTTCAGCCTGTTAATGGTTGAGCGCGGCATGCCCGGCTTCGAGCGCGGCCGCAATTTAGACAAAGTCGGTCAGAAAGCGGCAGATACGTCGGAGTTGTTTTTCAATGATGTGAAGGTGCCAAAGGAGAATTTGCTTGGGGAAGAGGGCATGGGGTTTATGTACCTTATGCAGGAACTGCCCCAAGAGCGATTGACAATTGCCGCCTCTGCGGTAGCGGCAACTGAAGCGGCTTTGACGATGACCGTAGCCTACGTCAAAGAGCGCTCGGCGTTCGGTAAACGCATTGCTGATTTCCAACACACCCAATTTCAGTTGGCTCAGCTCGATGCCGAGGTGACGGCGATGCGCACGTTCGTCGATCGCTGCGCTGAATTACACTTGAGTAAAGCTCTCAGTGCAGTCGATGCCTCCAAGGCAAAACTGCTCGCGACGGAATTGCAGTGTAAGGTGGTAGACGATTGCGTGCAGATGCATGGCGGCTATGGCTATATGACCGAATACCCCATCGCCAGGGCGTATGCCGATGCCCGAGTACAGCGCATTTACGGCGGCACCAGCGAAATTATGAAGCTTATTATTGGTCGTGATTTGTTGGCAGCTTAGCGCCGCACGGGTCAAAAATAGCTCAGATTTCGGCTAAACAAACCCTCTAAAAAGATTAGGAGTTTTCAATGTCCCAAGGACCACTCGCGGGTGTCAAAGTTGTTGAATTGGCGGGCATTGGCCCCGGTCCCTGTGCGGGGATGATGCTGGCTGATATGGGCGCTGAAGTTACCGTAATCGAGCGACGATCTCCCAATGCCAATGCTGCGCCAACCAGTCAACAAATGGCGGCGCATACGTTTTATAACCGCGGCAAACGTTCAGTAGCTGTTGACCTTAAAAATCCTGCGGGGGTTGAGTTGGTGCTTAAACTGGTGGCTGACAGCGATTTGTTGATCGAGGGATTTCGTCCGGGTGTTATGGAGCGATTGGGGCTCGGCCCTGATGTTTGCTTAGCGCGCAATCCCCGGTTGGTCTTTGGTCGCATGACCGGCTGGGGCCAAAGCGGGCCATTGGCCCACGCAGCAGGGCATGACCCCAACTATATTGCCCTTAGCGGTGCGTTGTGGCCGGGCGGCAGCACAGATCGCGTGCCCTCGGCTCCGTTAACGCTGGTTGGTGACATTGGCGGAGGCACCATGATCTTGATCTTTGGTTTGCTCAGCGGCTTGTTCCATGCGCAAAAAACCGGTCAAGGCCAAGTGGTCGATGCTGCAATTACCGATGGCTCAGCCTACATCTCGTCACTGCTGCGCATGATGCACAACACCGGTCAGATCAGCGATGAGCCCGGGTCTGGCTGGGCAGATTTTGGCGCGCCATGGAACGACACCTACGCCTGTTCAGACGACCAATACATTACGATTTGCCCCCTTGAACCACAGTTTTATGCAGACCTTCTCGCACGGCTGGGGCTTGGGGACGATCCGCTGTTTGCAGATCAGTGGGATAAAACGCAGTGGCCCGCAGGGAAGCAGCGCATGGCCGCGTTATTTCGCGAAAAAACCCGAGATGAGTGGTGCGCGTTGCTAGAGGGTACGGATGTTTGTTTTGCTCCCGTGCTTAATTTAACCGAGGCAGTTACGCACCCACACAACGTTGAACGAGAAGTCTTCATCACTCGCGACGATGTGGTACAGCCAGCGCCAGCGCCCCGATTTAGTGTTAGCAAACCTTCGGTCGGCAGCTGTCCAATTCCGGGAGAGCACACAGCTGAGATTGTTCAAGGGTTGGGCCTCGATGAAGCGGAGCTTCGTGAAAGTGGTGCAATCTGAGCTTGTTTTAGCGCCTACTGCCGAGTGGCAACGGGCAGATTAGCTGCGAAAACGCATCTCACCCAAGAAGTCGAGTTTACCTAGGGTGACGCCAAGGTGCCGCAAGATGGCGTATGTGGTTGCGGCGTGAAAATGGACGTTGGGTAGGGAGAAGCTTAGGAGAAAACCGTCAGTGGTGAAGGGCATTTCGCGTTTGCCAATGCGAAAAACCATGTCGTTACCCATGAGCGCATTAATCGCCTCGGGCTCTTGCGCGACGAGATAGTCTTCGGCTTCGGTAAGCAGGCTTTGCAGTTTTGACCAGGTGACATCAGCGACCTTTGGTGGCGGCTCGAATACACCCGCCTGCATGCCCTTCAGTGCACCCATAGAATGGTGCCAAACCGAAATAACCTGAAAGGAAAAAGGCAGCATGTTGTCTCTCAGCTGAAAGTTTAAGGTGGCGTCTAAATCCAAGATATTTTCAGCGGCGGCGTCTTCAGCAAGGGTCAGTGTTTTTGAAACAGCTCGTACCGTTTGTAGATACGATAGAACGCTGGCGTCGTATAGGCTGATTGACATTGATAAATCTCCTGTTATCAACTGGTAAGTCATGTATTAAACGTAGTTAAAGGCGGAGCATACTATGGAAGCGGCAACAGAACTTGGCGGGCACGCACATTATCCTCGCCTTTTTGCGCCACTGGATCTGGGTTTCACGCAGCTTAGGAACCGCAGCATTATGGGGTCTATGCATACCGGCCTAGAAGAAATGCCCGACGGTTTTGATCGCATGGCTGCTTTTTATGCCGAACGAGCTGCCGGCGGCATTGGGATGATCATTACGGGTGGCATTGCTCCTAACGAAGAGGGTGGCATTGTTGTAAAGGACGAGCAGGGCAACCCGGCTTTTTCTGCTTCAAAGCTTAATAACGACCAGGAGGCCCAGGGCCATCGGCGGGTAACCGATGCGGTACACAAAGCCGCGCCCGACGCCAAAATCTGCATGCAAATTTTGCACATGGGTCCCCTTGCCTACAACGATCAGTTAGTAGCCCCCTCGGCTGTGCGCTCGCGTATTGCCGCCTACACACCGCTAGCGCTAGATGAAGCCGGCATTGAGAAGCAAATAGCCGATCACGCTAATTGCGCTAAATTGGCTCAGCGGGCGGGTTACGACGGCGTCGAAATTATTGGTTCGGCGGGCTACCTTCTGTCCACTTTCTTAGTTGAAAAAACCAATCAACGAACCGATCAGTGGGGCGGCAGTTATACCAACCGCATGCGCTTCCCCTTAGAGGTGGTGCGTCGGGTTAGAGAGGCCGTGGGCGATGATTTTATTGTGATCTTTCGCATCGCGGCCATGGATATGTTGCAAGGAGGCATGAGTTGGGACGAGGTGGCTGAGCTGGCGCGGGAGCTCGAAAGCGCTGGCGTCACGATGATTTCGACTCACTTTACCTGGCACGAGTCTCAGGTGCCTACCATTGCTACCATGGTGCCCCGCGCGGCCTTCACGGGGGTGACTCATCGCGTACGCAATGAGGTATCAATACCTGTGATTACGTCGAATCGCATCAATACCCCCGAGGTTGCCGAATCGGTGCTGGCACAAGAGGATGCCGATTTAGTATCCATGGCGCGCCCCATGTTGGCAGACAGCCAATTTATGCGTAAAGCCGACGCCGGCGCCGCTGATGAAATCAACACCTGTATCGCCTGTAATCAAGCATGTTTAGACCACACGTTTAACTTCAAAACCACCT
>ERZ1048686.3155-NODE-3155-length-10784-cov-4.678814_pt1 | contig 10784 bp, 9 predicted proteins | sample MGYA00383099_ERZ1048686 | MGnify/ENA primary metagenome ERZ1048686 (study PRJEB29581, sample SAMEA5548369) | metagenome | biome: marine; feature: coastal; material: water | depth 25 m | study: Short-term variability in the microbial, nano- and picoplankton...
TTCCGGATACCAGCGCTTAGCGCTACCATATGAGGCACCTGGGTTAATACCTAAGGTTGGCTTCTGAACTACTTCTGAAGACTGATTTTGCTTGTAGAGTTTTAACTTTCCAGGATTTGAGTTAATACTCAAACTAGTATTAACAAAATCATTGTATTTTTTAACTTGATGACAATTGATATATTTATTTTTATCAAATTGATGTTTGTTTTTAGCTGAGATAAAAAATTTCAGAAATTTTGAACGTATTGAACTTCTAAATGAGAAAAATACATCAAAATCACCTAAACTCTTCGCAGTTTTGTATAAAACACCGTATTTTTTATCCAAAACCACTATTTTAGCTACTTTTGGATGGCTTTTCATCGCTTCAATTGACACAAAAGACCCAATAAAAGTAATTTGTACATCATTTTCAAAATTTACGATATTTTCAATGGATGGCGTTGCCATCACGCAATCACCCAGCCAAGTTGGAAGCTCAATTAATAACTTCATTAATAACTTTTAAAGTTTCAGATAAATTTTTTTCAATAGAAAACTGCTTGGATTTAGAATAGTTATTTTCTTTAATTATCTCCAATGTCTCTTTATCTGATAACAATCTATCAATTTTTTGAACTACAGAAAAATCTTTTGAGGTGTCCATAACAAACTCATCATCCAAAATTTCACTAGCGCCATTTTGGCGCGTAGTAAAAACCACATTCTTAAAATTCATAGCTTCTAGCACTACGTTAGAAAAAGGTTCATACCGTGTAGGGAATAAAAAAATATCGCTGATCGTATAAAAATCATCGACATCTTCTCTAGGGCCAGTAAAAATCACTTGATCCTCTATATTTAAATTTTTAGCTAAAATTTGATAATATCTAATATTTTTTTCTTTACCTAGAATAAAAGCTTGAATATTTGATTTTTTTAACTTAGCAACAATTTGAAGAAATTCCTCTACGCCTTTTCTCTTAAAACCACTGCCAACATATAATAGAATAGAATGATCTTTCTTGATTAAGAACTCGTTACTAATTTTGGCAAAAGATTTTTCATAATTCATTTTTTTTGGATTTATACCATTGTAAACAACTTTTATTTTTCCAGCATTAACGCCATAAGTAGTAATAATTTGGCGCCTAATCATTTTAGAATTAGTAATAATACGCTTTGCCCTTTGGAAGCAGCGTTTTTCCAAAAATAAATAAATTGGATGAAGTAGATTAAGTTTTGATTTTTTTTTAACTGTTAGAAATACACTATGCACTCCATCCCCTGCTCGATAAACGTCTGGACAAGTAATTCTATCTAGAGAAAAGTAAAATTTATTTGATTTTGTTATGCACACTTGCAAGTTGAATAGTATCGCACGTAGCCATGATGGTAGAAATTTTGGAAATATTGAATTAACAATCCTGTGCTTTACATTCTGTTTATTTAATTCAGTAGATAAACGTGACAGATACATTTCTGCACCGCCAAATTTGGCTTTATTGGCTCGTATAAAGTGTAGCTCTTTATTCAACTTCAATGGCTTTATCTTTTCTTAAGATTGTAAAATAAATGCTAATTCCTAATATCATCATAAACTGTAAAAACATATGATCTCGCATATTGGCATCAACAAAGCTTCTTCCGACATACCCCATTATTAAAAATAAAGATAGCAAGGAAAAATAATCGTAATCTTTTTCAAATTTCTTGATAGCCACCTTGGCAACTCGATACACAAAAAACAACCACAACAATGTTGCAAAAATACCTACCCCAACCGTTAGATCAAGAATAGAGCTATGAGCCGTACCACCTCTTTTAGCTATGGCACCATGCCGTTCCTCCATGGCATGGCCAAACGCATTTCTACCAAATCCAACACCCATAGGATCTTCTATTGAATATTCTAATGCTTTCATCGCCCAAGCAATTCTTTCATAGTTAGAGCCTTTTACCTCGTGACCACTTTCTGTTTTAGGTGCCTCTTGACTCCGATCCAGCCAATGCATGCTGTTAGATGTATCTATGGCCAAAGGGACAGTCTCAATCAATTTAGCCCATCTTGGATCTGTATTAATATTATAAGCAAGAGGGATTGTTAAAATGATTATCAAACTTGCTGCAATAAGTTTTTTAATGCCAGCTGAATACTGATTGTTTTTATATAAAAAAGCCATGCTAGAGCCTATACCTAAAAAGACTAACGCAATATCGCCGAGTCTTAACGCTTCCACAAATGTAGAAAAAATACAAGCAGCTAAGAGTAAATACAAAACTCCATTTGACACTTTTAATACTTGCTCTTTTACGCGCAATCGATAAACAAACTCGGCAATAATCATAGCTAACAATATATTGGTTAAGTAGTTAGGTTGAACTGGTGAGTCCATTAACCCACCATATCTTCTCATCATTACCCCATCATGAAACAACTTATCAATTGCAACCAAGTCTAAATATAATATATGAATAAAGATGCTGTGAAAAAGAATGGTGATCAACGTTTCTTTTGTAATTTTCTCTGATTGGCTTACATATGACGCCAACGAAATGCCCATTAAGAAATATAAAAATGGATAAAAAATATGACTCTTAAACTCACTCAGAGACCATAACATCTCATATGATAGGTAAATCGAATGGATTAACACATACAAAACAAATACCACTAAAGATCCGGCTATCCAACGAAATTCTTTATTCTTAAAAATAGAGTGTAAATTTGCCTGTCCACGTATCACTAAAGTAATTAATGACACCAGCAAAATAACTGCCAAAGTGTTTCTCAATGCCATTGTTCCATTGATGCTTAAAATAAAAATAAGAAAAGAAAAAACACCTAAGACAAAACTATGCATAATACTTACTATCAACCTTTAAATGAGAATCAGATTTAACCACAATTTCTGGTTTCGTAGAAAAGAAAAAGGCTAAAACATCTTTATTCAAAGCCAGTACAATATGCAGTGGGCCAGAGTCCGAAGAAACTACCAGATCACTCTTCTTAACAAGGTCAATAAATTTTTGTGATGATTTAGCTGATTTTTTAAAAAGAAAAGATTTGCACTCATCTCTAAAATGAGACTTATCCATCGATGCAATTGTAATTTCTGCACCCTGATACTTATCATTGAGATCAAGTATTAGCTCATCAAGTTGCGTGCTAGACATTGCTCTACTTAAATCGGTCGATTGTGGACAAAGCAATATTTTTTGATAATCTTGTCTTAAGATTATTTTATTAATCTTCCACTCTTTCTCTGGAAGGTGTAAATATCGTCTAACCACTTGATAATGATTAATAACATCGGGTCGGTCAAAATCTTTATAGCATTGATAATACTTACAGTAAGTTAAAAAATAACAACTGTCCAAACCATTTGACCAAGGGTTAAAGCCAATATCAGACTGCCATCTTTTTAATTGTCGATTAATTTTAAACATGTCAAACAAATTACGCTTATTAAGTGCAATGCATTCAATATTCGGCAATAATTCTCTCACATATGGCTGCATTTGTCGTGGACATAGAATTAAATACTCTTTATCGGGGTATTGCTCTACAAACTCTTTAATAACAACCAAGTCAATAACGGTGTCGCCATAACGAGTAAATAAAGAAAATAGAACTTTATTTGCTTTTTGGATATCTATCAACTCAGGCGATTGGTTATTGGTATTTTTTGTTTTAAGATGTAAAAAAGAATTAATCACTGCCAAATTCCTGCTTTTTGCATTTTATCAATATTATCTTGACATATAGTCCGCCAGTCTACCAATGGCGTCATCACACCCTCATGCATATGGGCGGAAAGACCACGAATTGGCGAGATGCATAAAGCCTTGTTTCTAAAAAAGAACCGACCGTATACCTTATCGCTTAATTTAGAATCGCTCGGCCCTATAGCTGATGCTTTAATGTATTTCTCAAATTTCTTAATAGTGCTAGACTCAAGTAGAAATGTATGTGTCGTATTGCTAATTTGACGCCAATGGCAATATTTGGACAGGAATACAAAAGATAGGCGCTTCCATGGCGGATCATAACGATCGGGATAGTCAGGTGTATGAATAATTACTGGAGTTTTTGACAAGTCCCCAATCAACCTATTCATATAGTTTTTTTTGCTTCCGGATGTGTGTAAATATTGCTCTTTATTTTCAATAAATTCAGAAATATATTTAAACGCATATGGCGCATGTAAATAATCATCTTCACACATATAAACCCATTTATTATCAGGAATATTCAGCGAGATATCAATTTGCCTCTGTAAAGACTTAGCTGCACTTCCAAGTTTACTATTTTCAACAATCACATCATCGAATAAGGAAAAAAAATCAAGCAATTCAATTGATAAGTCATCGCCAATAATCGTAAATTGGTACTGACAACCTTTCAATGAGCGATATAGACTATAAAAAGACACTTTTATTACTTCAATTTTACTCATACCGAAGGGTCTTTTAGATTTGTGAGAAAATTCAACTTTATCACAGGCTCTAAATAAAACTATATATTTAACAGTCATTTTTTACTCCAAATATTTATTACTACAATAAGCCAACAATACTATCAAAAACTTCATTTTCCGATATTTGTAACATGCACTTTTGATCTTTACACTTTTTATCAATACATGGGCTACAAGTTTTAGGTTTTTGTATAAAAATATGTGGAACAAGTAAATCAATAGGATTGGAGTTTAATGCAGAACCAGCCACAGATATTGCAACTGTCGGCCTCCCCATTGCTGCTGCAATATGCAATGGACCCGTATCAGGAGTAACTAGCAAGTCAAGACTTCCAATTAATGCCGCTGCACTACATATATCAAATTTACCTGCGAGATTTAGAACCCTCCTATCGTCAATACTTTGCTCGAGCTCATCTGTTAAGTGACGCTCTTGAGGTGATCCTGTAAGAACAATCTTAATATTTTTATCATATTTTAGTATTTTTTTAGCCAATGACGTCCATCTATCGTTAAACCACATTCTACTGATAGTTGATGCCCCAACTTGAATTCCTATATATCTATATTGATTATCTAAAATTTTCCTTACTGGGCTATACCAGTCACTGTTTGGGAACAATTCCATCTGAAAACTCTTTTCATTAATCCCAATATATTCTAACTGTTTTAATCTAGCAAGAATAGTATGATTACCAGGATTCCTTGGAACGACTTTATTATAATGCAAAAAACTAAATTCATTACCGTGGTTCGGTATTTTAATAATATACCTACTACCTGATAAAAATGCTAGAGGAGTAGCCTGCGGCTCGTTTGAATAAAAAATAAAGGTTAAATCTATTTTATTTTTTCTAAGCTTTAGTGCAGTTTGCAAAAAATTACGCCATTTCCCACGATAAGTAATTACTGTATCTATATACGGACTGGTTTCAAACAATTTATAGCTATTAGGGTTTAATAGTGCAACAATGTTTTTTTCTGGATAGTGTGTTTTAATCAGCTTTATCGCAGGCGTCGAAAATAAACTATCGCCTATTGCAGTGTTTGTCATTATAAGAATATTATCGATCCTGCTCATATCAATCTTATCTTTAGATGTAGTTTTATTTTTTAAATAACATCTAAAAAAAAATCTAAATATATCAATTTTCATTCACTTTATCCATGCGAATTTGCAAATCTACTGCTAAACTGTATAAAGAATTTTGATTATTTTTTCTAATGTTGTTAGAAGACTTTATCTTACTTGCAATCAATGAAATAACAACATCTTTAAGTCTATATTGCTCAAAAAATAAATCAAGCACTCTAACCCTGTATTCATTAGGAATATGCTTTAATAATGAAATTAATAGTTTTGACACTTCTCTCTGGGCCCATAAATTGACGGGTTCATATTCTCGACCCATTTCAAAATCTATATGGAATATTTTATGATTACAATACATGATATTTCTAAGATTGGCATCAATATGACACAATCTTGGCTCGTTGTGTTTAAAGGCTAATGTGTGTCTATAATTTAAATCACTAAATAACTTAACAACTATATCAAAATCAATAGATTCTAAAAAAATACTAGATAGAGTTTGACCTTTAATAACAGATAGGCATAATACTGTATCTTTCTTTGAAATTATACTGGGTACATTCAAACCATAACTGCGCCACAACGTAAGAGTCTGATATTCAAACTTTAATCTTTTATATTTATTGTAATATTCAACAGGCTGCTTGACTCCAATTAAATCCAAGGCACATCTTATGTAATATCGCCATAGAGGTGTTTTTGGACCATAAGTTTTAATATAAACCTCACCCTCTCGGGTGATAGTGTTTAAGCTTAATGACACTAATCAGGACCTCTTCTAAAATGTGCTAAATTATTTAATCTATAGAGAGCTTTCTTTAAAAAACCAATAACACCTTTTTTTTTCCTTAATCTTCTTGGTCGGCTAAATTTAATATCTCCGCCATTATTTTTATTAAAAAATAATGTTATATCTTTTGGCTCAACCATATGATAAGAATTATTGTACATAAACTCATATAACTTAATCTTAAGCTTGTCTTTTGGATCTTTAAAAAAATTTCGATATTTTTCCGGCATCTCTTTTTTATGAACAAGCGCGTGGTAAAGTAACAAAAAATTTTGATTTTTTTCACTCATTACGTAAAATCCTTTCGGATGGAGTTTTCTGGTATGCATACAGTCTCGCTGCCAGTGAATATCAAAATAATTATCACCAACATATCTTAAATCAAGATCAACTCTTTGATTATTAACAATAATTTGATAATTCGCACGTTCTGTACCTTTTGAGACTTTAACCGCATTTGCAAATAGCGCGAACTTTTTTTGATTTAATACTAAAATATCAATATCATCACCTGATGGTAAATTTGAAATAAAATCATCAAAATTACTCAGCAATGCATAAGGCTCTATTGCATTCATAAAATAGAAAAATGACTCTAACGAATCCCAACCATCAATGCCTGTCACATCTCTATGAATTTTAGTCACACTTATAGGATTTTTATCTTGGTATTGATTTTTATAATCTTCTACATTTAGCCCTAATAATAGACATAGATCTCTATTGGTTTCAGTCTCATCATTGCTGCCATGAATGCCGAATCTAGTATGGAATTTTTTTCTAAAAAATTTCTTCAAATCAAAGAAATTTACATTCACCTTTTCAATACCTCTAGCTGTTGGCCTAAAGGCATATTTAGGATTTAAATCTTTAAAAACAATCAGTCTAAACTCAGAGCTATCAACAGCTTTCTCCTTAATGGATTTAGTTGATAGCCTGTCGCCATAAAAACGATAAAAATTTTGATAAAAGTTTTCTTTACTCCATTGAATATCGTAATGCTCAATGACTTTAAATTGACACTCTAACTCGATAGTAATAGCATCAACATGTTGTAGATGTTTGGGCCATATAACTATCAACCCTAATTCACTCATTTTCTATACACCCATACACATCAATAATTTTTTCTTGCATATTTTTTTTGGAAAAATTCCCAACAATATACCCTCTATTATGACTCTTATCCGGATTATCTATAAAATAAGTAGCTCCATTAACCAGGCCTACCAGACTATTTGTATCTACTAGTTGAAAATTATTCTTATAAAGCAAATCTTTTGTGCTACCACTGCTAGTAGCCACAACAGCTTTTTTCATGAACAAGGCTTGCATTACAGATTGAGGCACACCCTCTTTCGAATCAGAACTTAAAACAAAAATATCTAGTGCTGATAATAATTCTGGAACTTGATTAACATGACCAAGCAACTTTACATTTTCAACCAAATCTAATTCGTCAATCCATTCAATAATATTTTCTTTTTGTGGGCCGTCTCCAGCAATTAAAAAAGTAATTTTTTTTTCGGGATATTTTTCAATAAGGATTTTTGCCATTTTTAAAAACAAATCGTGGCGTTTAAATTGCCTTAATACAGCAACGATACCAATTGCAATTTCATCATCTTGTATATTGAACTGGCTACGACATACTTGCTTATTATATTTATCAGGGTCGAATAAATCATCATCAATTCCTGTTGGAATTGATTGTATTTTTTCTGGATTAATGCGATTGTATTTAATCATATCTGTCCTGACACTTTCACCCGTGGTAAAAATATAGTCAGCTAGTTCATTAATAAAATTAGTACGTGAAGAGCGAATACGGTTAGATAGATGACGGGTTCTTATAAACTTAGCGCCCGCTAACTTTGCAGCTAGACCGCCTACCCAAGTATCTTTACCGCTATGTGTGTTAACAATATCAATTTTATTTTCTTGTATTATTTTTTTAATGCCAAATAAGGTTTTAAAATCAGCATTGCCTCTAAAGGGCAAAGGGAAAACTTTAATATCATTATCTAATGCCTTTTGTTTTATTTGAGCGTGATCAGTGCATGCAAGAAATACTTCGACACCTTGCTCACGCACAGCGATCATTTCATTAATGATACGAATCTCTTGACCACCCCAGCCATCAGACCACTCTGTATGCAATACTTTAATTACCTTACTCACTCAACATCTCCTGAATATTTTTCTTAATAAAGCCGATATCTAAAGACATAAGACAATCGCTTATTTTGGTTCCATTACATCCATCTTGACCACAAGGTTGACAACTCCTATTTTCAGCCAAAACCTTGTGCAATCCCATCATTTGAAAGCCATTTCTGTTAGCGTACATGGACTCCATTAAACTATTATCCCAAGGCCCCCAATGATCGGTACCACTTGGCCCAAAAAATGCAAAAACAGGAGTGTCATTTGCGGCACTCATATGCATAATTGCTGTATCTACACCAATAAACAATTTAGCTTGTTTATTGAGTACTGCTGTTTGCTTTAAAGACAACTTGCCTGATAAGTTGACCGGGCTAGATTGACATAAATTTAAAATACTGTTAACTTTGTCCAGCTCTGCTTGTACTGGTGCAGCAGTGATAATAACTTTTGTATTTAACTCTGTCTCACAATAATCAATGATTTGTGCCATTGTTTTATCATTAATGCACTTAAACAGCCAGCGTGATACCGGATGAATATGTATAAATCGATCCACACCAGACAATTGACCACTTACAAAGTCTTCATCTTTTTTATCCCAAAAAATTTCTACTCTTTTATTTTTAATGGGAATACCCAGGATTCTCAACGGATCAAGATTGGTTTCAAGTGTATGTCTAAACGCTTGCTTTGGCAAATAACGATTAAATACATTTTTAAAAATCCAATTTTTGTTCTTATAACCAACACAAATAGGTGCGTTAGATAACCAAGTAATTTGAGTACCTCGATCACCCTCAGTTAAATTAATAACCATATCGTAACGCTCTTTTCTAAAAGAAAGAGAGAATTGAGTCTCTTTAATTAGTTTTTTTATAAAAGACAAGGATTTTATAAAAGCCCTGTCATAAATAATCACATTATTGATATTTGGATTAAGACTAACCATTAATTCAGTGCCTTTATTAACAGCTACATCAATTTTTGACTCTGGGTAATGTTGTTTTAAATTACTCAGTAATGGCGTTATTAATAACACATCGCCAATATTACGAAATTTTAAGATTAAGATTTTCATTGGATGATCATTTCATTAATATTTTGCTTAATAACATTAATGTCTAATTCCGTTAAACAGTCACTAACTAGATTGTTATCACAACCATCATTGTTGCATGGCAGACATGTCCTTACATCAGAAAGAACGCGGTGTTTGCAATTCACTTGCAGACCACCATTTCTATGATAGCAAGCTTGCTCTAGATCATTTTCCCAAGGGCCCCATGTATCTGGTGCAGTCGGTCCAAAAAATGCTAATGTAGGAACATTATTAGCCGCACTGATATGCATGATTGCTGTATCCACGCCAATGAATAATTTTGCCTTATTGTTAAGTGCGGCTGTTTGCTTTAAGGTAAGCCTTCCACCAAGATTAATAGGTTTAGATTGACAGGGTTTTAGAATGTCATCCAATTTATCTAACTCTCTTTGAATTGGTGCAGCAGTAATCACTACTTTAATATTTAGTTCTTGCTCACAATAATCAATAATCTTAGTAATAGTTTGGATATTTACATCCTTAAACCAGCCCTTAGAAAACGGATGAATGTGAATAAATTGTTTAATACCGGTTAACTTATTTTCAACGAAATTGTCATCTTCTTGATTCCAAAAAATATCGACCTTTTTATCGATGGTAGGAATATCTAACAACCTCAAGGGGTCTAAATTAATTTCAACCGTGTGTCTATTATCTCTTTTAGATAATAGGTGCGTATACGCTTTTCTTAAAAAATAGCTTGATATAGCCGAACTACCGATCTTTATTTTGGCACTACTAATTAGAGTAATAAATGCGCCACGATCGCCCTCATCTAAATCAATTACAAGATCATATTTTGTTTGTCTGATTTTTTTTAATAATTGGATATTTTTGGATAGTCTCTGGAGATTGGATAAATCTCTATATAACTCTCTCTTATATTCAATAATTTGGTTAATATTAGGATTGAATGATAGCATCTGACTAGTGCCCTCATTCACTATTACATCGATAGCCGGATTATCATAATAGCGATACAAATTAGATATCAAAGGAGTGGTTAATAGCGTATCACCAATGGTTTGCACTTTTAAAATTAGTATTTTCATTTGTAATACTTCCAAAAAGTATACTGCGCATACACTTTGGCAATAATAAATCCGTGCCAACCTACGACAAAACCTAATCTGAATATATAAATTTTTACAAAAGTCCATATTGGTGAAA
>ERZ1048686.3156-NODE-3156-length-10779-cov-6.854252_pt1 | contig 10779 bp, 6 predicted proteins | sample MGYA00383099_ERZ1048686 | MGnify/ENA primary metagenome ERZ1048686 (study PRJEB29581, sample SAMEA5548369) | metagenome | biome: marine; feature: coastal; material: water | depth 25 m | study: Short-term variability in the microbial, nano- and picoplankton...
TTTTTAATCTGAAATGAGGCTACTCGTTTGCTGTGAAAATTAACGTATTCAACAGAAATTTCTTTATTTTCGAAACTCATTTCATCCGAAAAGTGATTTCCAAAACCATGCGTTATTTCTGCCAGGTAATGTTTGTTGCCCATTACTTGAGACTTGCCTGATTTTTTGTTTTTCACCTTTACAAGTAAGTGTGGGTCCGCCGTATATATATAATTTCTCGTCTCTCCTTCTGTAATCACCATAATGCCTTCAAAGCTCATGTAACGGGTAACACCTGCACCCAAAATAATCACAAGAAATGCCAAATGAAATGAAAGGATTGCAATCTTCTCCTTTCGAAACATTTTGTATGTGAAAATATTCGAAACCAAATTAAGACTAAGAAAGGCAAGTAGCATGGTGAACCAGGTAGCATTATAAACCAATATTTTTGCTGCTTGAATTCCGTATTTCGATTCGATAAAGGTGGCACCTCCAATTCCGATAAGAAATAGAATTAAACCCAAGGTCATGGTTTTCATTGAAAAGACCTTGTTTAATACCTTATCTATGATTTTTTCTGCCATAATAGACTGCAAAAATAGTTAAAGATTTAGGAAATGAATTAAAATGTTAATTATTACGAGTTGCGAGATTTACTCTTCTTCATTAAAACACATTAATGAACAATATGTTTTAGCACTTTTTCGTTGTTTCTGTTTTTAATCCGAATCATGTAAACACCCTGTTTTAACTCGGAAGAATTGATAACAAAAAGATTGATGCCGTCTTTGAGATTAATGATGTCATGTTTTATAGTTTTCCCTTGGGCATCATAATATTCGACTTGAGTTTCTCCAAAAAACTTACTGTCGTTAATGATTAAATTAAAGCTTTCTGAGCTAGGGTTTGGGTGTGTAGTGATGTAAGAATTTTGACTATTGCATCCTGAATGGATGGGGCCATATGTTTCACTTTCACCATCAATATCATATTGAACCAATTTATAATAACAATCTTGGAAAGATTGGTCCAAGTAAGAATAGGTGATTTCAGAAGTGCTATACCCCGCAGCAGATTCATTTTGAATCAGCTCCCAGGTGTAACCGTCTCGAGATTTCATAAGCTCGAAATGACTAGAATTGTATTCGGATTGTGTTACCCAATTGATGAGTATTGATTCATCGTTGCAAATGGTGTTAAAGCTGCTTAATTCAACGGGCAAAGGATCTCCTGGTCCACCAGCAAAACCCCAGTTGCTCCATCCTTTCACATTGGTTCTCTTCACCAATGGGTTCACCTGATCTCCTGTATTGTCAATATGTGTGCCCGGAGCACTCCAAGGATTGCTTCCTACGCGTTTAAGTATGGTGACGTGACAATTGTCAACCAAGCTAAGTATGCCCTCTCCCTCAAGGGTAATGCTGTATGCTTTGTTTTCAGAAGTTGTAATGCCATCATTCGGTGTTATTTCCCAATATCCATTGTCAGTGTTCTCAATAAGAAATGCTCCATTGCAATTTGTTGTGATGGTATCTCCATTTAGATTGTATCCCATTTCAGTATTTATCCATTCGTTTTTTAAGGATCCGCCATCGGTGGCTTCAGTGTATTCAATGGTCACAAACCTTTTATTGATTCCATTATTCGAAATGGGGTATAGGCCTGAACTCGGACCAGAATTGGTGCCAGTAAACCATCTTTTCAGAATCCCTTCAATGAATCCACTTTGGTAATTTAAAGACCCAATATTAGATATTGAAGACCCAATAGAAATCGTGTTGCTAGAGGTAATAATGTTTCCGGTTTGCATGGTTAAGGTCTCTGAGACGACGATATTGTCAAGTATATTTAAAGTTCCGCTCGAAGAAACATTGTTAACGAGGCTACCGATGACCGGTGAGGGTATATTAGAAATTGAAATTGATGAAATGCTATTTGTAAATTCAATTGTACTTGTCGAGGTATTGATGACTTTTGTTCCAATGAGTTCGTAGTGATCGTTGAATGCACTTGCTTTTAACTCTGTATAACCATTGAGTACAAGATTCCCTAGCCCATTAAAGACATCTGACTCATCTGAAAACCTTAATGTTCCATCAATTACAACCGTGCCGGGTGTCCCGTTGTCGTCATTACTTCTGTATGTTGCATCCAATGTAACATCAGCACCAGCACTTATTGTAAAAGTGCTTGTTCCAGTTCCGCTACCAATCATTCGAAAAGAACCTGTGCCCGAAATAAGCTGAGGGATTGATCCATTCATTTCAATTTCTAAATTATATGAATTATTAGCACCATCAGTACTCATAAATCCATTATTTAAAAAATCTCCACCAATTTGTATGGTATTCGTGCCGTTTTGACTCCAGTCTATATTTCTGACGCTTCCATTTGATTGAATGGTAAAGTCGTTTTGAATCGTAAGGGTTTTGTCACCAGAAGTACCAGGAGATAAGTTGGCGTTTTCTTCAATTTCAACACTCGATACATTTGTGTTTTGATCAAAAATCAAACAGTTATTTGTGCTGTATGCTCCTTGGTAGGCATTGACAAGAATCTCAGCAGACCCATCGTTTGGTGGAATCACACCACATTCCCAAGTGGCGACGTCAGACCATGACAAATAACCGCTTTTGTAGCTCACTGTTGAATATCTATTTGGGAATCCTGATTGATCTGTTGAACTAATTGTTGTTGTTAATGTCTCTCCTGTATTTAAACCATTAATAATACCCGTTCCCCCAGACCTTGTGATGTTTCCTGTAGATGCACCATTAACGGCCCGTAATTCAAGTCCAATGATGGTCATTTTATCATTTCTATCTTCTTGAGTACAGGCGTATTCAATAGTAATTATTGCAGCGGTGCAATTATAACTAATGATGACCAGGTTGCCTCCCGAATTAACTGTAGCAAAACCTGTCCCAGGTCTAAATTCAAAATCACTGGGAGCAGACAATTCTAATGATTTTGGATTCGTTCCTGCTGCAGAAAAATCATCTCTTGCGTTTTCAATAATAATAATGTTTTCAAGTTGGTGGTAGGTTGAAGGAAAAGAACAAACGCCAAAAGTTAAATTCGGTTTTGAGATCGAAACTTGTGCATTAAGTTTTGTGATTGATATTACAAATACTGTAATAGCAAGCAACAAAAAGTACAAAGAAAAGTGTACTTGTCTAGTTTTCAATTCGTTAAAAGAGTTTTAGCGTAGTTTAAGCGCTTTAGTTTCCACAAATTTACAAAATTATTGACAGAAAATTGTGATTGTAATAACCAGTTTGGAACTCGTTGTTCAATTTAACCATGTCAAGTCGTTTCATTCAATCTCAAACAATCTCATTTTTTTGTAATAAAAATTTAATTTTTTTTAACGAATCGATTCCTTAATTTAGTGGACTATTAAATTTTAACTCTTAACATATGTATGGCCTTGTAAATAAAGCAATTAAAGATTTAGTGACGGAAAATCATGGTGAGGAAACCTGGCAAAAGGTATGTGATATCGCTGAATTCCATGAAGGGGACTTCATTAGTATGAGTCCATATCCAGATAAATTAACCTTTACACTTGTTGGAGCTGTTTGTCAAGTTTTGAAAGCTGATGCGAAGGATGTGCTAGAAGCATTTGGTGAATATTGGATTTTATATACCGCAGACCAAGGGTATGGAGACTTGATGGATTTATCAGGCAAAACCTTTGTGGAGTTTTTAGGAAATTTAGATATGTTGCATTATAGAATTGCGAATATGATGCCCGAATTGAGACCTCCAATGTTTACTACACGTAATGAAAAGCCCAATTCAGTCGAGTTAGAATACCGGTCGCATCGAGAAGGTTTAATTCCTATGCTTTATGGTTTGGTTCGAGGTTTAGGTAAAAGATTTGATATGAAAGTTGAAATTGAACAAATTGAACATAAGTCGGCAGAGGATACCCCTCACGTATTTTTAATAACCTGGTAACTAGATTACGGTAAAAGCTGTTTTTACGTTCATGAAATTTACACATGACATTATAGAAGTGAATGAAGATTTTGACGAAATAGTCGAGCTTATTTCAGAGTTATGTCTCTCGAAAAATGTAGCTCTTCATATACTAGAAGACAATCAAATTAGTTTGGTTTCATCAATAGGAGCATCTGATTATTCAAATTCAGATCTATCAAGCATGTTGCAGCAAGTTATGGACAAAGGGGAGTTGCAAGGTGTCATAAATGCAGATGGTAATCAATCACACTATTTAGGCAGACCCATTAGAAACCATAATCAGAAGATTGTTGGAATATTAAGTTTCTTGGGTCAAAATAAGTTGAATTTAAATACCAATCAAAAGAAAACCATTCGTGTATTTTCCAAAAGTATTTTATTCGTCATTGAAAAAGAACTTTTGTATAGGAATAAGCGGGTTTGTTTAAATCAAATGCTTGAGATTAATAATGGGTTTTACATCAAGGTTGGCCATGATTATAGAATAAGAGATATTGGGCCCAATTTTAAAACATCAATGCCCATTCTTAAATGCGGGCTTCGAATCACAGATGTTGTTGTATTTGAGCAAAATTTTGACATCAAAGTGAAATTTAATAGTGAATCGGCAAATAATCAAATTTATTTCTTTACTGATAAACAAGACAAACAACGTTACAAGTTTTCATTTTTAATTTTTGAGAGTGACATGATTATTTCAGCATCTCCCGTCATTAATGCGAAATATACTTTAAAGAATTACAATTTGGTTCTGAATGACTTTTCAAAGCATGATTACATTGCCGAGTATATGTTTTTGCAACAAACTTCAGCCAAGAGTCTGAATGAAGCACGAGTCATTTCTAATAATTTGGTGAAGAAGAACATTGAACTAAGCAAGGCTCAAAAGGAGATTGGAGAATTGTCTAAGTTTCCATCAGAAAATCCAAATCCCATTTTAAGGTTTTCTAAAAACTTTAAACTTGTCTATTCTAACCTAGCAAGTGAAGTTTGTTTTGTTAAAGATTTTAAAATTAAGGACAATGAGATTTTTGATAATAAACTAAAAAATAAAATTGGTGACATAATTAAAACAAAAAGTACTGAATCAATTTTTGAGAGTCGAAATGGAAGGCATTATTCTCTTACTGTAGTATATGTCGATGAATTTGAATATGTCAATATTTATGCAGCAGATATCACTAATTTCATTACAAAAGTTAATCAAAATGAAGAGATGCTTATCCGTGTTAAGGATGAAATGCAGGAGCAAAAAGAGTTTTATGAATTTATTCTAAATAATTTACCTGCCGATGTTGCCGTATTTGATAATAAACATAATTATGTTTTCATCAACCCCAAAGGAATTGCCAACAAAAAGATCAGAGATTTTATGATTGGCAAAAATGACTTTGACTACGCCAAGTTGAAAAATATACCTGATGATAGGGCAAAAGAAAGAAGAAAGCTTTTTAATTCAGTTCTCAAGAAAAAAACGATAGTTACTTGGCAGGATGAGTTTATTGATAAGAAGGGAGAGCGAGAGGTTGTTCAGCGGTCAATAGGACCTCTTTTTGATGAGAAAGGGAAGGTAAAGTACTTAATCGGCTATGGTGCGGATATTACAAAGCGCGTTGAAGCTGAAGAGGAAAACAATAAATTATCGCTCGTTGCTAAAAACACGAATAATGGTGTTTTAATGTTAAATAAAGAGCGAAAAATAATTTGGGCGAATAATGCCATGCTCAAGCGCTCTGGGTACACAATGAATGAAATTTCAGGAAAATCATCCAGCTACCTTTCTTTTGAAGGATCTAGTAATAAAGCGTTAGCCAAGGTGCAAAAGGCCATGGATGATCAGAAAAAAGTTTCAGTCGAGTTATTGCAAAAATCTAAGAAGGGCAAAGAATATTGGGTTGATTTAAATATTCAGCCACTTTACGACAACACTAAAAGTATTAGTGGATATATGATTGTTGAATTCGATATTACTGATCGAAGAATACATGAGCAAACCATTCAAAATCTAAATGTAAATTTAGAGCGCTTGGTGCAAGAAAAAACCGCGAAAAACATTGAGCTTTCTAATTCTCTTAGGGATCAAGAAAAAATGGTTACTATTGGAGAGCTAGCCGCAGGAGTTGCCCATGACTTAAATACACCGTTAGGTGCAATTCGAAGCGGAGTTGATAACATCAAGTACACATTGAATAATTTATTCAACGAAAACATAATGTTATGTTCATCTGACGAGCTTAATTTTGCATTGAAGTTTGCCGAGAGTAATAATTTTGATTTATACATTGGTGGGATACAATTTCGAAAAGAAAGTACTGTGTTCATGAATTTTTTACAAGAGAAGTACCCCAATTATCCACAAGAAGAATTATCGGATATTACAACTTTGTTTGTTAAGAATCGAATTTCAACTTCGGAAAAAAAGACGATTCAATACATTTTAAACTCGAATAATGCCCGCCATATTTTGACTTTATTATATGATTTTCAAATTATATTCTCATTTGTCGATACCGTTAAATCTTCAGGGGAAAGAGCATCGCTAGTGGTTCAGGACTTAAGATCTTTTATTCGTGAAAAGAAAAACACAAAAGAAGGATTGGTTAACCTTCATGATAATATCAAAACTGTACTAAACATATTTAACCACAATGTCAAGAATTTAATTGAATTGAATTTTGATGTAAATAAAAACATTTTGGTAAAGGGTTATGACGTTCGTTTGTTTCAGCTTTGGTCTAATTTGATTAAAAATTCAATCGAATGTATGGAAGATTTGCAGGGGATAAAAAAATTGAATGTATATTCAAGGAACAAAAAGAAAACACATACCATAATAGTAGAAAATAACGGGCCGATGATACCGAATCATCAATTAGGGAAAATATTTGAGAAGTTTTATACCACAAAAGGAAAAAGAAATGGCTCTGGTTTGGGATTAAGCATTGTTAAAAATGTCTTGGAAGAACATAAAGCCAAAATAACGGTAAATTCTGATCAAGAAAAAACTCAATTTACAATAACATTTAATAAAGAAAAATGAATGAATTAAGATATGCAGTGATATGCGTTGATGACGACCCAATGATTTTGCAGGTACTTGCTTTCCAGTTAGATAAAATCTTGGATAATAAGAGCATTCTCATAGAATATTATACGAACCCAAATATTGCTTTATCGGATATTGATGCGCTAATTAATGAAGAAATTGATATTATTTTTGTTTTGGTGGATTATCAAATGCCGGAGATGACTGGAGCGGAGTTGATTAGGAAAATTAAATCAAAACATAAAAACTTAAATTGTCTAATGTTATCAGGACAGGCCAATTCCACTCAGGTAAGTGAACTTGAAAAAGATGATTTATTAGAGAAGTTTATTGAAAAACCTTGGGATGAAGATGAACTTCGTGACGCAATTAATAAATTAGTCGATGCGAAATCGATTTCAAAATAAAATAACGAATCTATTTTTAGAATGAAACAAATTAAAAATGTTTTAAACAAACAGATATTAAAGCCAATTATTTGGTGCTTTTTTCTTGTTGTTTTTTCCAGTAGCTTGCATTCCCAAAATATGAGTGCAAGACTAAACGCATACGGGCACCTTAACTTTGAATCTGTTTTTTCAGACACCACCTACTCCAATTTCAGTTTGGGTGAGCAAGAGTTATTTATCAATGCCAAGTTCAATGATGATTTTTCTTTTTTAGGAGAGATTACTCTTAATTATTCTGGTCATGGCAATTACAGATTAAATATCGAAAGACTAAGATTAAAGTATAATTATTATAGGAATCATTCGATAATTATAGGTAAATTTCATACACCTGTCAATTATTGGAATGACGTGTATTTTCATGCAAGACTGTTCTTTCCTACCATTGATCGCCCTTTGATGTTTTCTAAGTGGATTCCCGTTCATACTTTTGGTATGCGATTGCAGGGACAAAATATTGGTAAAAATAATTTTGGTTATGATCTTTTATTGGGTAGTGGAATGAGTTCCGAAGACATATACAGTGTTTTTAACGAGCCATCTGTAACGGCAGCTGTGCATTGGAAGCCTGTCGATGAGATGAGATATGGACTTAGTTATTATTATACCTCAATGGATGATGCATCGAACATGGCAGCCCATAGTCATGGTGGTGATGACCATTCAATGAATATGTATTCGGGACCTCTGGATTTTCATATGCTGAATGCGTCAGTTGCTTATTTTGGTGAAAAGTGGGAGTTTTTAAATGAATTTAGTTTTAACCGAACAGAAACGGATACACTTGGAGCATCAAATAACGTATCAAACTTTATTTATCTTGGAAGAAGATTTCTAGAAAAGAATGTTGCTTTTACAGGGTTCGATATTTTGTATACGGGTGAAAACGATCTTCATACCTATCCTTACGACAGAATGAAGTTTATTCTTGGCTATAAATATGAATATTCAGAGAAATTAAATGTAAAAGCTCAGGTAGAATATTATACAAACGTTTATGATGACCACTCTCATAATCACGCTTTAGGACCTAAGTTCGAATTTAAAATCCAAATGTCTTATGGTTTATAGATTGCGATATACCCTAATTATTTTATTGTTCTTAGTCAACGGATATAATTTGAGTGGCCAAATTAATCTGGATGATTTTTCAATTGCCCTTATTGGTAATAACACGGGAGTTGAACAAATAAGCGAATCAACAATGAAAGCATATTTTAAGGGCAAGTATAATAAATGGCCTAATAATAAAACGGTAATTGTTGTTCTTTCTTCTTCCAAACATCCAAAGGTAGAGTTGTATTCTGACTTGTTGTACAATAAATCTTTTTATGCAGTTAAAAAATATTGGTATTCTTTGGTTTTTCAGGGACGTAATAACCCACCATATTTTTTCTCGTCTGATCAGGAGATCATTGAATTTGTTAGGTTAAATCCTGGTGCAATTGCTATCGTTGAAAAGAGCAGTAAAATCCCTGAAAATTTAAAGATTCAGATAAATGAGTAAGTTTTTCAAATCTTTTACTTTCAAAATATGGCTTCCGTTTACTATTGCCCTAATTTTTATTATATCTATTTCTGCATGGTATTACCCTCGTAAACAGGAGCAGTTTTTACTTGAAAACAAGAGAGGTCAGGTACAGGAGCTAGCAAAAACAGTGGCAAAAAGTTATGAGTTGGCTTTCACTGATTCTGATGAAACACAGGTTTTTGGGCGCGTCAAAGAAATCATCGATTTTGCTAAAAATGACCATGACATAGAACGTATACAGATATATGAAAATGGAAAATTAGAACACAAATATTCTAAGGAAGAAGCAGGGAGTGAAAAGCAAATAAATAATGATTCGTATATTTTTGAAGATTGGAAATTTAGTTACATAAATGTAGAGGGATTCAGAGTAAATGGTTTTGTAAGAATTGCCATTTTAAAGGCTGGGATCGAGGATGAGATTTTTCAGATGAACTATCCGATTTACATGATTTTATTTGGCACTGCTTTGTTTTTGTCCGTCACATTTTATTTACTGGCAGGATGGTTGTCTAGACCAATTGTAAAGCTTACGCAATCTACATTAGCACTTAGTAATCAAGATTTTTCTACTCAACTTCCAGAATACAGTTCGAATGATGAAATAGGTTCGTTGATCAAATCGATTAATGAATTGAAAAATAATCTTATTGATCAAAAATCCAAAAATGACAAGTTTGTTTTTGGATTGGAGGAGTTGGTGGATAAAAGGGCAATAGATTTAAAAGAAACTCAAGCTCAGATGGCTTTGTCCCAGAAAAACGCAGATTTTGGAACTTTTAAATATGATTATAAAAATGATATTTGGACTTCTTCTGAAGTATTTGATGAAATCATGGGGGTCGTTAAAGGTCAAAAACGCAATTTCAATGGATTTGTTAATTTGTTTTTTTACACGAAGAAAAATAATCTCGAGGCAAGATTGAAGGAACTTATTGCCAATGAAAAAAAGTATTTTTCTGGTGATATCAAGATAAAGAGAATAACTGATGGTCGTATTTTATCTCTTAATCACGTTTTCGAGCTTCAATATGAAAACAGTAAGGTTATTTCGATAATCGGTTCAGTGCAGGATATTACTGAACGGGTGCACATTCAAGAAGAGGTTAGGCGATTATCTCACGTTGCCACCAAGACAACGAATATGGTTATCATTACTGATGAACATCAGAAAATCCAATGGGTAAATGATGCAGCTGTTCGAATGACGGAATATAGTCGAGATGAACTCATTGGTAAAACGCCAAAGATGTTTCAGTTTGAAAAAACGAATCTTGAAACCCAAAAATTGATTCGCGAAAAACTGAAAAATGGTGAAACCATAAGTGAAGTTGAGATATTAAATCGATCCAAAAATGGAAAGGAATACTGGCTCAGCTTGAACATTATTCCGATTAAAAATCCTGCAGATGAATTGACTGGGTATATTGCCATTGAATCAGACCTGACAGATCATAAGAGGCAACTACATTTAATCGAAGAAAACGAAAAGAATTATCGAAGTCTCTTAGATAATTCAAGCGAAATGATCCACTCTTTAAATCACGCAGGACAAATTAAATACGTAAATAAAGCTTGGTTAGAAAATATGGGATTTGATTCCTTTCACGAAGTGGAAGGGCGGCCTATTTTGGAGTTTTTCACTGACAATACCTTGATAGAGTTTAGTCACGTTATGCCTAGACTAATGAAAGGTGAATATGTAGAGGGTTTAACCTGCGAATTTCTGAATAAAAAAGGGGAAATAGTGGACATTAAGGGAAGATCGAAACCCATTATTATTG
>ERZ1048686.3158-NODE-3158-length-10768-cov-5.692430_pt1 | contig 10768 bp, 10 predicted proteins | sample MGYA00383099_ERZ1048686 | MGnify/ENA primary metagenome ERZ1048686 (study PRJEB29581, sample SAMEA5548369) | metagenome | biome: marine; feature: coastal; material: water | depth 25 m | study: Short-term variability in the microbial, nano- and picoplankton...
AAAGCAGATTCAAAAAAGCCGCGAAAACACCGCGAAAGTACTTTCTCGGAATCATCCCAAGCGGCCGGCAAAGTTCAGCCTACGGCTTTGCCCAAGCGCTGGATGGAACCTGGTCGGAATATAAACGATCGACCGGCCGGTTTGCAGCGCGGCGCAGCAGTATCCGTGATGCGGCCGATTTTATAGGCTGGTATATGACCGAAACCAAACGCCGCAGCGGCGTGGCACTTTCGGATGCGCGCAATCAGTATCTTGCCTATCATGAGGGACAGGGCGGGTTTATGCGTGGAACGCATCTCAAAAAACCATGGCTTTTAGCAGTTGCTGATAAAGTCGCCAACCGCTCGTCGACATACCGCCGTCAACTGAAAAGCTGCGGGAAAATCTAGCGGTTTTCGCGCCGTTTTGTATTTAAAATAATATTGAACAGGCTATCGCCCAACTCGTTTCCCGTGACAAAATCATTGAGCACAACAACCGTTTGGTCACCGTTTTGATCCTCGATCACCCATTGTCGCAATTGTGGCTCTGGTCCGGTAAAGATAAGTGCAATCTTGCCGCGCTCTGGATGCGCCGGGTCCTGCACACCCAAAATTGTCGAGGTGCCATCAAACCGGTGGGCCGTCACCATTCTTTCGCGGGCCAAATCAAGATCATCGGCCAGAATAAGGCCAAGCGGTGTTTTGCTAAGTGGATAGGTTTCCGGACCCGCATCACCTTTGGGATCAAAGATTGCCAATTCGCCGCCTGCGGCCAAAACCAACGCTTCGTTTGGCGCATCGTATTCAAAGCGAATTCGCCCTGGCCTTTTGATGTAAATCGACCCGGTGGCCAAGCTGCCATCCATGCTAATTTGGGTAAATTCGGCCTCAACCGTGCGCAGTTCGTTCAAATAGTTAGATAGTGATGAAAGCGGCAGGATGTCGGCTTGAGCTGGAAAGGATGCGAGACTGATAAATCCAAACGCCAAAAAGATATTTTTTAAAGTCATGATCTCATCTTAAGCAAAACCGCCCCCGCAACCAACCCCAACTCACCGTATTAAAGACGATTGGCAATTTATTGCTGTTCCGGCACCAGAATTTCGCGTTTTCCCACATGGTTTGACGCGCTGACAAGGCCCGCATCTTCCATTTGTTCAACCAGCCGCGCCGCTTTGTTATAGCCTATGGCCAACTTGCGCTGGATATAGCTTGTGGAACATTTGCGGTCCCGCAGAACAATCGCCACAGCCTGATCATAAAGTGCATCTTCTCCGTCAGAATTTCCGCCCAGACCCAAGACCATGTCAATGCTATCGGCTTTTTCCTCATCCGGTCCTTCCACTACGCCGCTTTTATAATCTGGCGGACCATAGGATTTAAGATGATTGACGATTTCTTCGACCTCTTCATCGCTGACAAAGGGACCGTGGCATCGGGTGATTTTTGAACCACCCGCCATGTAAAGCATATCGCCCATGCCCAAAAGCTGCTCTGCGCCCATTTCACCAAGGATTGTCCGGCTGTCAATTTTGCTGGTCACCTGAAACGAAATCCGGGTGGGAAAATTGGCTTTGATGGTGCCGGTGATTACATCCACCGAGGGCCGCTGTGTCGCCATAATAAGATGGATACCTGAGGCCCGCGCCATCTGCGCAAGCCGCTGAATACAGGCTTCGATTTCTTTGCCTGCAACCATCATCAAATCGGCCATCTCGTCCACGACAACAACGATGAAAGGCATTTTTTCAGGCGCAAATTCTTCGGTTTCAAAAACTGGCTCGCCAGTGGCGTCATCAAAACCCGTTTGCACGGTCCGGCTAAACATTTCGCCTTTGCGCAGCGCATCTTCGACCCGGCCATTATAGCCATCAATGTTGCGCACCCCCATTTTGGACATTTTGCGATAGCGCTCTTCCATTTCGCCAACCACCCATTTAAGCGCCACAACCGCTTTTTTAGGGTCTGTGACCACGGGGCTTAACAGATGCGGAATACCGTCATAAACGCTTAGCTCAAGCATCTTTGGATCAATCATGATCATCCGGCACTCTTCTGGTGTCAGTTTGTAGAGCAGCGATAGGATCATGGTATTTATGGCCACAGATTTACCTGAGCCTGTGGTTCCGGCAATCAGCAAATGCGGCATCTTTGCCAAATTTGCCACCATGGCTTCACCGCCAATATCCTTGCCCAACGCAAGCGGTAATTTTAGATTGCTATCCCCAAATGATTTGCCAGATAAAATTTCCCGCAACACCACTTTTTCACGGTTTTCATTTGGCAGTTCAATTCCGATCACAGAGCGGCCGGGCACTGTCGACACCCGCGCTGAAAGTGCCGACATCGAGCGGGCAATATCATCGGCCAGTCCGATCACCCGGCTGGCTTTTAGACCGGGGGCAGGTTCAAGTTCATACATGGTGACCACCGGCCCCGGACGGACACTGACAATCTCGCCTTTGACCCCGTAGTCATCAAGTACAGCCTCTAATAGGCGGGCATTTTCCTCAAGCGCTTCATCGGAAAGATGGTGGCGCACAACAGAGACAGGATTGGCCAAAAGCCCCAAAGGCGGCAATTCATATTCACTTGCACGATCTTCAAACTGCAATCTTGGCTGGGCTTCTTCCTTGGCGCGCACAGATTGGCTAACCGGCTTTCTAAGCGCTGGCTGCACGACTTTTTTTGCCTCGACCCTTGGGCGATGAATGCCATTGGCAGAGTCAAAATCGAGTGGCTCAGGATCGGCCATATCGACATCATCTGGCTCATATAGATCAATATGATCGCCGCTCATTGCCGGCTCGACGCGGGTGCCAATGGGCGCTGGCTCAGAAGGGCCCCGCATGCGGGATTTAATCACATCCGATATTTTTGCACTGATGCGCGCATCCCCCGGCATAGTCTGGATGTCCACATCTGAGTGCGGCACCACCAACTCGGGTTCGGGCATCTGTTCGCTGCGTTTTGAAAATGTCGGCATGCGCGACAGAAAGCTCGGCTTTTCAATCCGCGCTGGGCGATCATCTTCGGTAAAACCACGTGCTTCAGGGACGCGGGGAATAGACAGGGACCGGCTTGCATATGTCTTTATCTGAGCCTGTGCAGATGGTGTCTCGGACACGGTGTTCTGCGCTTTTCTAAGCGCTTCTTTTTGTTGCAGCGACGCGGCCGCTTTAAATGCTCCGCGCGCACCAACCCCAAGTAATCGTAAAACGGCAGCGTAAGACACCACCAGACCAACCAATAAAAATCTAAAAATTGCGGCTAGCTCTTGGCGTGAAAACCCTAGCGTATAAAGCCCGCTGATCACAACCGCGATGCCCGAGATCAGCGAAATGGCCAGAAGGCTCTGAGCTGAGGGCAGCGGTATGGTGGCCAGAAGGTTGCGCAATACGGTATCACCGAAAAGCCCGCCCATCCCAAAGCTATGGCTCCATCCCCCTAAGGGAACTAAACTTGCAGCATATATTGACGCCAAGGCAATCATTATAGGGGCAAAAATCAACCGTCCAAAGGCGCGTTCAGCCCCTTTATGCAGCAAACAGCGAAAGCCCCAGGCCGCCGCCAAAGTGGCCAGTGCCCAGCAGGACCAGCCTAAGATCAGCATGCTCGGGGCAGCCATCGTGGCACCGGTAACGCCAAGCATATTTTGAACAGGTGCATCCGAGGCCGACAACCAGCTTGGATCTTCGGGTGAATAGCTCGTGATAACCATCGCCATCATGGCGCTGATCGCAATCAGCAAAAGGCCAAGCAATTCTACACCGCGTCTTTCCACCACCGCGTGAATATGCGGTCCGAACAAGGGTTGCTGCTGGTGGGTTTGATTATATGCCATAGTTGCCTCGCTACTTGAAAAGACAGTCGCGCAGGCGAATTAGCCCTTGCTCTGCTTCATTTTTTGGGGCCACCAATGCGGCCCGTACATATTTTTTGCCGGGGTTTTCACCCTCAACATCTCTTGATAGATATGCACCCGGCAGAACCCGAACTCCGGTGTCTTGCCAAAGTTTTAATGCGGCTGCTTCGCCGTCACCCACTTCAATCCAAAGAAAAAAACCTGCCTCGGGGGAATTATATCCCGACACTCCGGCAAAAATTTCATCCGCCATTTGAAATTTTTCAGCATAAAGCGCGCGGTTTTCGATCACATGCGCTTCATCTGCCCAAACTTTTGTTGCTGCACGCTGCAACGGCAATGGCAGCGGCGCGCCGGCATAGGTGCGCAATTGCTTTAGCCGTGCGATGCTGCGCGGTCCTGATGCGGCAAACCCCGATCTAAGCCCCGCAAGGTTCGAACGCTTTGACAGGGAATGAAATACCACAACCCGCTCTGGATCAGCGCCAAACTCTGCCGCCATTTGCAGCCCACCAACCGGCGGCGTATCCCGGTATATTTCACTGTAGCATTCATCTGCAAAAATTTGAAAATCATGCTTTTCGGCCAAACCAAGCAAATCCTGCCAATAGGCGCGGCTGGCCACTGCGCCTTGCGGGTTTGAGGGCGAGCAGAGATAGGCAATGGCTGTGCGCTCCAACACCTCAGGCGGCAGGGCGGTATAATCAGGCAAAAATCCACTTTCTGCGGTGGCCGGTACAAAAACCGGCTCTGCGCCAATTGAAAGCGCAGCAACCATATAGACCTGATAAAACGGATTGGGGATTAAAATCACCGGCGGTTTGCCACCCATCGTTTCGGGGCAAAGCGCCATCGCGGCGTTATAAAGCCCCTCTCGGGTGCCGTTGAGTGCCACGATCTGCTCAGCGGAGTTTACCGCGGCACCGTAACGCGTTTGCAGCCATGTGGCGATCGACTGCAGTAACTCGGGGCTGCCCTCGTTCGGCGGGTATCTGTTAAACTCGGCCGAGTGCTCGGCAATTACATCGGCCACCCACGCCGGAAAGGCATGCTTTGGCTCGCCGATGGTCATATGCAAAACATCACCACCCGGCGCATGCTGATCAAGCAAAGCGCGCAGACGCGGAAACGCATAAGCCGGTAGGTTCGAAAACCGCTCAGGAAACATTTTTTAGCCTCAAAGTTCGGGATCATAACGCCCCGATTGCTTTTAGAATAACCAAGCTAGGCTGCTACGTCTACAAAAACGCACCAAAAAAAGGGCTTTCTATAAGAAATTGTCGCAAAAATCCCATGAAATTCGATGATTTAGGGGGTTTTTAGTTTTTTAAAGCAGTCTCGGCCGCTGCGCTAAGCCGTAAAAGCCGGTTTTCTTCACCCGGACCGGCCATCAACATCAGCCCGCAACTTGGCGTGCCAGTGGGCAATGTTACGGCACATAGCCCCATCAGATTACCGATCCGCGTATTGCGCAGGGCCAACAGGTTTTCAGTAACATAATAGGTTTCATCGCTCAAAAGCCGCTGTGCATCCGGCGGCAAAATGGGTGCAGTGGGACATAAAACAGCGTCATATCCGGCGGTTTTTTCTGTATAACTTTGCCGCAACGCGCCCAATTTATGCCAGGCCGCCACATAATCGGCCGCGGTAAATTCAGCGCCGCCGCGAAACCGTTTGAGAATTTCATCAAACATCAGATCCGGCTGGGCCTCGATCACATCTTTCCAAGTGCCATAAGCCTCTGAAGTATACAAAATCGGACTTAGCGGCAGTGCATCACTTACGGCCGGTATTTCAACATTTTCAATGATTGCACCAGCCTCAGCCAACCTCTCAAGTGCGGTTTCAAAACCAATGCGGGGGGCGTCGCGCAGATCATCAAAGGCCGCGGTTCGCAAAACAGCCAGACGTTTTCCACGCAAATTACAGGTTTGCATATCCAGTGCAGGGCGCCCATGCAACGCGGCAAAGAGCAAAGCGGCATCTTCGACAGTTTTGCTCAGCGGGCCGATAGTATCAAAGGATTCACACAGCGGCACAACCCCGTCCAGTGACAAGCTGCCAGCGGTGGTTTTCAGCCCCACCAAATCATTCCAAGCCGCCGGTATCCGTACCGATCCACCCGTGTCCGATCCTATTGCCGCCGCCGCCAATCCAAATGCCACAGAAGCAGCAGCGCCCGAGGATGATCCCCCGGAAACGGCGCTTGGGTCATTTACGCAAGGCGGGCTTTCGGTCATTGGGTTCAACCCCAAACCGGAAAAGGCCAGTTCAGACATATGGGTTTTGCCGATGCACACCAATCCCATTGCGCTGGCATTACGCAACACTTTTGCGTCGCGCTCGGGGATGCGCCCACGCAGCAGTGCGCTGCCAGCTTCGGTGGCACGGCCTGCGGTGTCAAAAAGGTCTTTCCAGCTGATCGGCACCCCATCCAAAGGCGACAGCCGTTGACCAGAGCGGGCCCGGGTCTGGGCAGCGCGCGCTTCGGCCAAGGCACGATCTGGCGTTAGCATGGTAAAAATACGGTGGCTTTGCGGATGGTCTTCGGCCGCATCCAAATAGGTTTGGGTTAGGGCAACCGGATCTAATTTGCCGTGCTGAATTGCCTGTCCCTGCTGCGCAGCTGTCAAATCAACTATAGAATTCATCGCCCATACTCCTTGTGATTGCCGCAGAGGGTAGCGGCATCAAAGCACATGGACAATCCTACAGTTTGACCCATAGTAGATTTATGAACTACGACACAGATATTGCAATTGTTGGCGGCGGTTTAAATGGCGCTATGATGGGTTTGGCCTTGGCAGAGGCCGGTTTTAGGATCACGATCATTGATTCCCTAACGTCAAAATCTCAGCAAGACCCTCAGTTTGATGGGCGTTGTTATTCTTTGGCACTGGCTTCCATCCGCTTGATGCAAGCCTTGGGTCTATGGGAAGCGCTCGCCCCAAATGCACAGCCTATTTTAGAGATAAAGGCCGCCGATGGGCGGGTATATTCTAATCCATCCCCGTATTTTTTGCATTTCGACCATCACGAAATAGAAGAAGGCCCCATGGGCCATATGGTGGAAGACCGCCATTTACGCCCGCTTTTGCAACAGCGTTTGCAAAGTGCAGCAAATATCAGCTACCGTGCCGGCCTGTCAGTTTCTGAGATGGCAATAAGCGATACTCACGCCCAGCTGATACTTGATACTCAAGAGATCATCACCACCCGCTTGGTGATCGGTGCAGACGGCCGGCAAAGCCAGACCGCCCAGCGCGCGGGGATCAAACGTACCGGATGGCGGTATGGCCAAACCTCTTTGGTCTGCGCCCTGAGCCATGATACCCCCCATCAGGGCATTGCCTGCCAGTATTTCATGCCCCCCGGCCCGCTTGCCATTCTGCCACTAAAAGGCAACAGATCATCCATTGTATGGACGGAAAGTGACGCCAATGCCGCCACCATCATGGCCATGGATGACAAGGATTATCTGGCGGTTTTGCAACCTCGCATCGGTGACTATCTGGGTAAGATAGAGTTGGCTGGCGCGCGCTATAGCTATCCTCTGGATTTGACCATAGCGCAAAATTATGTCGCGCCGCGGATGGCTTTGGTGGGCGATGCGGCCCATGGGGTCCATCCCATTGCCGGACAGGGGCTCAATTTGGGTTTGCGCGATATCGCCGCCCTGAGCGAGGTGCTCAGTGATGCCCGTCTGCGTGGTGAAGATTTTTCATCTCTGGCCGTTTTACTGCGCTATCAGGAATGGCGCCGGTTTGATACAACCGCACTTTCCCTTGCAACAGATGCGGTTAACAAATTGTTTTCAAATGATAATACTTTACTTCGGACGCTTCGGGATCTGGGCATGGGGGCGATTAACAGAATGCCTACACTGCGTCGTAGTTTTATTCGCGAAGCTGCGGGCCTTACTGGTGAGCTGCCGCGTTTAATGCAATAAAATGTAGTTACTCATCAAGCATTCGGGCTTCGTCAATTAACATAATCGGGATACCATCGCGAATTGGAAACGCCAGTCCGGCAGCTTTCGATACCAACTCTTGGCGATCAGCATCATAGGTCAGCGGATTGTGCGTTTGTGGACAGACCAACGCTTCTAGCATCCGTCGTTCGGCTGTGTCAGAGGGTAGCGCGCTCATTGAAGTCTTTCCTCAGATGATCCGGCACGCAGGCTGTATTCAATCAGCGTGACAAGTGTTTCGCGGCGGGTGACAAGCGAAGGCGCCTCAAGCAAAGCCTGCTTATCTTCGGTGTTAAAATCAAGCAGCATCGACAGAGAATTAATCAGCAATTCATCATCGGCGTCACGCAGGGTTTCCCAATCGGTTGATAGCTCTCGTTGCTCAAAATACCGAGATAGTAATTTGAAAAACTCATCGCGATTAAAATCAGGGTCTTTTTCTGTAACAGAGCGATCCCTGTCAAACCCGGTCCAGCTGGCTTCGAATTTACGGTAGGGGGTGAAGCCTGTAATTTCTTTGCCCAAGCGATAACGGCTAATGCCTGTCAGTGTCACCATATACCGGCCATCTTCGGTTTCAGAAAACTGCGTTAGCCGGCCGGCGCAACCGATAGATTGCATGCGCTCAGTTCCGTTTTGTTCACTGGGCTGGATCATCCCGATCAACCGATCCGGGGTTTTGAGCACATCCTCGATCATCGCCAGATAGCGTGGCTCGAATATGTGCAATGGCAAGCGTGAGCGCGGCAGCAGCAAAGCCCCGGGTAAGGGGAATACTGGGATAACATCTGGCAAGTCAGTTTGATGTGTCATAATCGAATGATAGCACCGCAACGCGTTCAGGCAAATATCATTGAGCTTAATTTACGTCTGCCGTTCAATACTATTGGGTCATTGGGCTTTAAAGCATCAAAAATAGTGAACAATTGGGCCTTGGCGGCGCCGTCGTTCCACTCCTTGTCGCGGCCAAATAAATCCAACAATTCATCGACCGCCGCTTCGGCCTGACCACCAGCATAAAGTGCTTGGGCATAATCCAGCCGTGCTTGGTGATCATTTGGATCAGCCTCTAGCGCCGCCTGTAAATCCCCCAGAGGGCCAGCGTTTTGGGCTTGTTTGGCAAGTTCAAGCTGGGCAAAGGCAGCCTCAAGTTCAGGGGTTTCTGCAATTTCGGCCGGCGCCCCGTTTAAGGTGGCCTCAGCTTCGTCCAGATTGTCCAGTGCTATGAGCGCACGCACCAACCCGCCATAAGCGCCCGCATGGGCAGGTTCTTCGCCAAGGATAGCCTGAAAGGTTTGTGCGGCATCCTCGGCTTGACCATCGGTTAGCATTTCCTCGGCCGCTTCAACCGCATCGTCCAATCCGCCGTCCGCAGCACCGCCGCCAGCGGCAACAACACGGTCGACAAAGGCTTTAATTTCGGATTCGGGCACCGCGCCCTGAAAGCCATCAATTGGCTGTCCCTGCCAAAAGGCATAAACCGTTGGAATGGACTGCACCCGCAATTGGCCTGCGATGCCCTGATTTTCATCCACATTCACCTTGGCCATTTTCACCGCGCCCTTTGCAGCAATCACAGCCTTTTCCAATTGCGGACCCAAGGTCTTGCAAGGGCCGCACCATGGGGCCCAGAAATCAACAATGACCGGAATGGTTTGGCTCGCCTCGACCACATCGGCCATAAAGCTGGCCTCTGTTACGTCATTAACAAGTCCGTCTGCAGAGGGAGCAGGAGTTTGGCCCAATTCGATCATGATTTTTCCTCGCGAGTCATTAGCTAATGCCTATATGGCGTGTCTGCGGTAAAATTCAAAGGTCAAAACTGGCAAAAACCGGTGCATGATCGCTTGGCTGTTCCCACCCGCGCACATCACGCAGAACACGCGAGGAATGCGCGGCCGCAGAAATATCATCCGTTGCCCAGATATGATCAAGCCGCCGGCCTTTGTCGGCGCTGTCCCAGTCACGGGCACGGTACGACCACCAGCTATAAAGCCGCCCGTCCGGAATGTCCTGCCGGGTGATATCAACCCACTTGCCCGCCGCTTGTGTTTCGGCCAAATGGTCAACTTCAACCGGCGTGTGGCTCACCACTTTCAACAGCTTTTTGTGATCCCAGACATCATCTTCGCGCGGTGCAATGTTCAAATCGCCTACAAGAATGGATTTTTGGGGGGCTTCAGCATGAAACCAGTCGCGCATTCCGGTCAGGTAGTCGAGTTTCTGGCCAAACTTTTCGTTGACTTCCCGGTCAGCCACATCGCCGCCTGCGGGTACATAAAAATTGTGGACGGTTACGCCGTTTTCCAGCTGTCCAGCGATATGGCGGGCATGTCCGAGGGCGGCAAAATCCTGCGATCCGGCCTCGGTGATGGGCAGCCGCGACAGGATCGCAACGCCATTATATCCCTTTTGTCCGCGCGCCACCATGAAGGGATAGCCCGCTGCGGCAAACACCTCGGCCGGGATTTTGTCGACCGGCGATTTACATTCTTGCAGGCATAAAACATCAGGGCCTTCGTCGCGCAGAAGTTTAGTGACCAAAGCGGCACGCAGCCGGACCGAGTTGATATTCCAAGTGGCAATGGTAAAGGGCAATGTCATTTTTCCTTATATCGGTGAATGCCTGCCCCTATCATAAAAATATATTAGAGTGTAGGGCGCTTAGCGCCCGCCCCTGTAACTAATCACTTCAAATTCGACCCCTGCGTCATCGTAAAAATATAATCGCCGCCCCGGTTCGTAATCAGCGTGTGATATGGGCTTGAAGCCCGCGTTTATGACCCTTTCTTCGGTCTCATCAAGGCTATCCACCACAACACCAATATGATTGAGGCCGCCCTTTCGGCTATATGTATCACCCACTGGCTTTAGATTCTTGCTAGGCCTGTAAAGCGCAAGATATCTAGCGTCATCACCAACATGCATGGTGAATCCTGTTTCTAAAGCAGG
>ERZ1048686.3162-NODE-3162-length-10764-cov-4.085536_pt1 | contig 10764 bp, 14 predicted proteins | sample MGYA00383099_ERZ1048686 | MGnify/ENA primary metagenome ERZ1048686 (study PRJEB29581, sample SAMEA5548369) | metagenome | biome: marine; feature: coastal; material: water | depth 25 m | study: Short-term variability in the microbial, nano- and picoplankton...
ACATGATGATCGCCCCGGAAGGACTTACCTGGTATTTTTTCGGTATCCTGATCGTTGCGAGCGCTTATATGGTGAACGCCTTTCTTTCCTTTGCAGCAACCAATGCGTTTGAAATTTATTTTTTCGGCATTGGGCCAACTGAAATCAGATTCTTGATCATCACACTCAACACATGCATCATTTTCCTGGGAACAGACTGGTGGCCCACGACTGTCCCGGTTTGTTTTTGTGCCATGCTTGCGGGTTTTATTGCTTTGGCATATCGAACCCACAAGATGCTATGGGCATTGGACATGAAGAAAAAAAACTGATCATTCGGCGCTGAGCAACGCATTGTACGTGTAAAATCTATTTGATTACTTCGAAGATTCTGTAAAATTCGATAGCGAACCATGAAGGGACTCCTCAGCCATATGAAAATGATGCACCCAGTGCCATGGATACTGGCAGCCTCAATGCTGGCTGCTCATTTTGGTTTGATTCACGCTGGAGAAGATGAAGCGGTTGCTTATTTTGAAAAGCACGTTCGCCCCTTGCTCGTTGAGCATTGCTATGAATGTCATTCAGAATCGGAAAAAATCAAAGGAGGACTTCGATTGGATAGTAGACAGGGTTGGATATCTGGGGGCGATTCAGGAAAGGCCATCGAACCCGGAGCGCCAGAAAAAAGTTTACTACTGGAAGCCATCGCTTACCGCAATCCTGATCTGGAAATGCCGCCGAGAGGCAAGCTTCCCGCATCGAAGATAGCCCACATCGAACATTGGATACGCAAGGGAGCTACGGATCCCAGAGACGGAGATGTTTCCGAGTCGGCTGAGGAAGCCATTGACCTGGATGAAGGCAGACAATTCTGGTCCTTTCGCCCAATCTCTCTCCCTCCTGCCCCCAAAAACACGGATGAAGGCTGGGCTTTCAACTTGATTGATCGTTTTGTCATGGCTGAGCTGGAGAAGAACTCGATGCCACCGACCCGGGATGCCAGTGAAGCGGAACTTCTGAGACGGGTAAGTTTTGATCTTACCGGACTCCCCCCTTCGCCTGACCAAATACGAAATTTTCAGAAAGATGCATCCGAGCAACATTATCAATCCATTATCGACCAAATGCTCGCATCCCAATCATTTGGAGAGAAATGGGGACGTCATTGGCTTGATCTCGCTCGATATGCCGATTCAACCGGGGGCGGTCGCAGCTCCGTTCTGTCAAACGCCTGGCGGTATCGCAACTACGTCATTGACGCTTACAATCAGGACAAACCATTTGACCTGTTCATCAGCGAACAAATCTCTGGTGATCTCATGCCATGGTCCAGTCAGGAGCAGCGAAACAATCAGTTAGTGGCCACCGCATACCTCGCTATCGGCCCCAAGAATCTGGACCTGCAGGACAAGGAGTTACTCCGGATGAATACCGTGGATGAACAGATCGACACGATGGGCCGTTCCCTTTTGGGAATGACCATCAGCTGCGCAAGGTGTCATGATCATAAATTCGACCCGATCCCCACAGAAGATTACTACGCGCTGGCGGGGATTTTCCGAAGCACGCGCACACTGATCCGGGACAATGTCTCCAAGTTGGTGGAACAGGAATTAGAAGTACCATTCGATCGAAAGCAGAATTATCAGGAATACTCCAATCAGGTCAAACAACTGGGAAATTCGATCAAAATTTTAAAAAAGATCAAAGATGCTTCGGAGGATCAAAAAGCTGAGCTCAAGGCATTGGAACAACAACTGGCCAAGGTGAAGGATACCGCACCGGCGCCTCTGCCAAAGGCAATCACCGTCGGCGTGGAGAAGGATGCAGGGGACTACGCAGTGTGTGTCCGCGGTAATGTGCATCAACTTGGAGCAAAAGTACCTCGAGGTTTCCTCAAGGTCGCACTCGATAAAAACGCATCAAACCCAGCGATCCCTGAGGGAGAAACCGGACGCCTCGAGCTGGCTCAATGGTTAACCAGCTCCGACAACCCACTCACTCCTCGCGTGTATGTTAATCGAGTATGGCATCACCTTTTTGGTCGTGGCATCGTGAGGTCTGTGGATAATTTTGGAACCACAGGCGATGCCCCCACCCACCCGGAGTTGCTGGATTACCTCAGTTATCAATTTGTCCAGAACAATTGGTCCACCAAACGGCTGGTGAGGGAGCTTGTTCTTTCGCGCACTTACCGTCTGAGTTCATCAGACACAGATGCGAACCAGAGCAGAGACCCTGACAACGCACTGCGCTCACGCATGATTCCGAGAACCTTGCCTGCGGAAGCAATACGTGATTCGATACTGATTGCGAGCGGACAGCTCCGTGGAGGCCGCATAACCAGTATGCTGCCTGGCGCAGCGTCTTCCGATTCTGCACTTCGTAATGCCAAACTGGATTACGAAAGCATTGTCAGTCCACGCGTACGATCTGTTTATATTCCGATCTTTCGTGAAGAGGGGAGGAATGCATTGCTGGATAACTTCGATTTTGCCAATCCAAGTTTCACCGTAGGACGCCGAACACCCGGGGTTCGACCGACACAATCGTTGTATCTCATGAACAACGCATGGATCATGGACCAAGCCGAATTCGCGGCCGCCAAGTTGCTGAGTAAAAAAGATTATTCAGACGGCGAAAGACTGTTGCATGCATACATGACAACGCTTTCAAGGGAACCCAGTCAGGCTGAGAAGCTGATCGCCATGGATTTTTTAAGTAAGGCCGAAAACAAGCATCAACAGCGTAAAGCATGGGAAGGCATTTACCATGCGCTGTTTTCATGCGTCGACTTCCGCTACATTCATTGATCGATCATTCACATTGAATGCGCAGCATCGGACTTGCGTCTTTTACTTCACGTATAACAATCATCTTACATCTATGAAAAAACGCTCATTTACATATTGGATACTGACCGCCTTTGCATTTGCCTCTTCCATTCAGATTGGAATCGCATCTCCGGCAGAAAACGAAACCAAGCCACTGAAAGCTGGATATCATGAAATCAAGGCCAAAAAAGCTGGGCTATTGCTCAAGAATCATAAAGACCTGATTGTTCTGGATATCCGAACTGAAAAGGAATACGTCGCAGGTCACATTGCGAAAGCGAAGCATGTGGATTTTTATGAAAGCGATTTTAAATCCCGACTCGAAAAACTGGATCGCAAAACCCCGTATCTCGTGCATTGCGCTTCGGGTGGTCGCAGCGGACGCTCCTTGGAGATTTTTAGAGATCTCGGATTCACGCGCATTTATCATATGAATGATGGATTCAAAGGATGGATGAAAGAAAAACTCCCTTCCAAAAAAGGGAAGCCAGAGAAAAATAAAAAATAATACTCACGCCCTCTTGACACCGAATGTTGCCAACTTCAAAGCCCTGTCATGATGACACAACCATTGATGGCTTTGTTTGGTGACCTGATGACGCCTGAGTTCATGATCGTGTCATGAGTGCTTCACTGGATTATTCGAACAGCTGTTCGTGCAGGCATCGAATCCATGCTGAAAAAGGTTCCACATCGAAGCAAGGCAAGGACGAATAATACACTTCATTACTGCTGGTTGCGATATTGCCCCAATTTCATCACATGAAAAACTCAAACAACCTTGGCGTCCTCCGCGCCTTGATCCAGCAGTTGCGGCAGGGCTGAGATTTAAATACTAAGACAAATCACAGCTCAATCCCGCTTACCACCCTTGGTCTTACTTGCTGCCCGGCTTCATTGCCTCTGAGCCTTTAAGATCATCAGGTAATTGATCCGGTTGAAAGGTCTCTACCTTCATTCGGATGAGTGGGCGAAATGGCACACCAAAATCAACATTACCATTGGAGCGATCAACCAAGACACCTATCCCCTTGACGTCTCCTTTGTGCTGTCGAATGATTTCCAGCGTTTCGGCCACGCGCCCACCTTTGGTTACCACGTCCTCGATCAACAGTATGGACTCTCCTGACTCAATCTTAAAACCACGCCTAAGCACCAACTTCCCCTCCTCCTTTTCAACAAAGACATATCGCAAGCCCAGTTGACGGGCCACTTCCTGGCCGATGACCAGTCCCCCCATGGCAGGAGCGACTACAGTCGTTGCTCCGAGCCCATTCATTTGAGCCGCCAGACCTGCACCCAGTTGCTCAACAATGGGCATTTGTTGAAGCGCCATGGCACATTGGAAAAACTCACGACTGTGCAATCCGCTACGAAGAATAAAATGTCCCTTGAGCAGGGCTCCTGTCTGTTCAAAAATCTTTAACGCTTCGTCTTGTGTCATCAGGTCTGAGTATCCGATAAACGCGCCCGGGCCGCGAGTTTTTAATCGCTTTCAACTGGAATAAGACCTTAGCTTTGCTACATGACTGATTACGAAAAACTCAAAACCCAATTCAGGGAAATCGGATATTTGAATCGCACAATTGCGTTGCTGGATTGGGATCATGAAACCTATCTCCCTGCCAAGGGTGTTGATTACAGGGCAGATCAACAAGCTTTCCTGAGCGGTATGGCTCACAACAGGTTGGTTGGCGCAAAAGTCCAGGAACTGATCGAAGCCTGCGAATCGAATCAAGCAAATCTGGACACTCACGAACAGATCAATATCCGTGAATGGCGAAAGGACTACGATCGATCAGTCAAACTCCCAACAGAATTTGTCGAGCGCTTCGAAAAAACCTGCTCGCTTGCCAAGGCGTCCTGGGCCGAAGCGCGAAGGGAAAATAAATTTGAGGTTTTCTCCAATCACCTGGAGCAAATCATCGATCTATCCCGCCAGAAAGCGGATTACTACGGCTACGAGCAAACCGCCTACGATGCCTTGATGGACGTCTATGAGCCAGGCTGTACTACAGAGTCCTTGAGCCCCATATTTGCAGATCTGAAGAAATCCATCGTCGATTGGCTCCCTGAAGCCATCGAAACAACTCAGGAAATTAATGATGCATTTTTGAAAGATGATTATCCCATAGCTGGTCAGATAAAGCTCAACGAAATTATTTCAAGAGCCCTTGAGTTCGATTTCGAATCAGGACGAATTGACGCAACCACGCATCCCTTCTGTACTGAACTAGGCCCTCATGACGTCCGCTTGACGACGCGATACGAAGCAGATGACTTTACGGTTTCACTCTACAGCGTTCTTCACGAGGCTGGGCATGGACTTTATGAGCAGGGTTTCAAAAGTGAACATGCGGGCACCCCCATGGCTGAAGCAGTTTCTCTCGGCATCCATGAATCACAATCCAGACTTTGGGAAAACAAAGTTGGACGAGCTCCTGCATTTTGGAATGACTGGCACTCCATCGCATGTGAACATTTACCCGCCCTTAAACGATTTACGCCTGAACAACTCACAAAAGCAGTGAATCGAGTAAGCCCCTCCTACATTCGAGTGGAAGCTGATGAAGTCACCTATGATCTCCACATCATCTTGCGGTATGAATTGGAAAAAGCACTGATAGCCGGTGATCTCCATGTGAAAGATATCCCGGGAGTATGGAACGAACAGTTCAAAGTCATGTTCGGAATCGAGGTACCGGATGATGCGCAGGGATGTCTCCAGGATATTCACTGGAGCATGGGAGGCTTCGGCTATTTCCCTACCTATTCCCTAGGGAACCTCAATTCAGCACAACTTTACGCCTCCGCTCAAAAAGCACTTGGCCCCCAGCTTGGGGATCTCCAAAACGGCAACTATCACGGCCTTTTGGAATGGCTCAGAACGAACGTGCACCAATTTGGAAAACATTACTCCCCTGCTCAGCTCATGCAGAATGCGACAGGAAAACCAACGCAACCCGACTACCACTGGAGCTATCTCAAAGACCGTTTTTCCTCCATGGGCTGAATTCAGTTCCCTGATGAGCCGTTTCGTGGTGCTCGCCTTTCTCCTGCTGCAATCACAGGAAACAAAAGCGCATATTCAGAAGACTGAAGATATGGTTCAAGCTCGATGCCAATGTGGGTCAGGGTATGAAGAGAAACTCGACGATATTGCTGGCAAGATTCTGATCATTGCAAAATCAAGGCCTGTTGTTCTGCTGAGCCTCCAGGTATCCATTGAAGGTCGGGAACCAGATATGGGAGAAATTGAGGATCTGGCTGATAGAATAAGCGAACTGAAACGCGCTGAAGCCCAGATATCAGAGGTTCAGATTTACTCCGCAACACGTCCCAAGTGGAACAACAATGCAGGACACCTTAAATTGAAAACGCTTTCACAAACCGCACAGATGGTGCATCGGAAATCAGGAGTGAAAGCACGGGTTCAGTAAACACAATCTGACTCAGCTGCTTGGTAGTTGACCTCGGTAATTACTTGGGGAAAGGCCAACTAGTTTCCTGAACACTCGATTGAAATGAGTCAGCGATTGGAAACCTACATCAAAGGCAATCTCGCTGATTCTGAGGTTGGGATTGAGCAGCAGATTTTTAGCTCGCTCGATGCGCACTCTTGAAACGTATTCGGTGAAGTTGAGCCCGGTGATACGCTTGAACATTTTACAGAAGTAGAATGAACTCGTATTTACAGCTTTCGCTACCTGTTCCAGCGAGATGGATTCTGAATAGTTTTCACTGATGAATTGCTTGGCTTTCACGATGATGGCAGGTTCGGCGTTTTTTTGACGCACCACAATTTGATTACTCAATACAGACAGATATTGAGCAAAAAGTTTCACCATGATAATGATAGCTTCGTATTGCTTACGCTCAACAACCTTCGTACCGAGATACGCTTGGCTTAATTTTTCCTTATCATAACCCAGCCCCAACTCCTCAATCTGCTTCACGACAAGGCTGAACTTTGCTTTCGTAGGCTTTTTTTGAAAAATATGCCCTGTCTGAAGAAACGCGACCGTTCGATCACCCAATTTGACAGGGACAGCGGTATCGATGAGACCATGAGGACATTCAATACTCACAGGAATTGTTTGGCATTCATCAATTATTTTTTGTTGATGCTGGAGGCAGCCAGAGCAGGTTTTGCTGGCTTCCGCCATCACGCTGCAAAAAGGACTTTCGTTGTCTTCACCATGCAACGGTAGCTGCCAACAAATCTTAGGGCGCAGCGCAAGCGGCAAGCCTGTAGCCTCGTTAAAGGAACCTTTAAACTCCTTGAATACAGATGATTCAGTCAACGCCACTGTCAGGTAATTATCCTGCTCCCTGTCATTTCTCTCCTCTGGGTAGGTTTCCTTGCTTTCCATCTCAGATTAAATTCTGGATGTTTGTAATAACTTTGTCGACTTCAAAATTACTTTGAACATATCGAGTCAGCATGACAAAAAAATTGTCGAGACATGAATCGATCATTTAAGAATTAGGAATTTGATTAGCCTGCAAGATGTTACTACATACTTCAGGTTTCTAATAATCAGCAAAAAAGGGGTATGATTCCGTATAAAAAATATAAAATTTCCGTCATTAAGGTCATAAAAAAAGCCACCTCAAATGAAGGACATCGAATGTGCTTATACCCTGAAAAACCAAAGGGACGCATTCATGACCTGCGAACTTGGTTCAGCTTCGTTTTACTCATCATTCTTTTCACTGGCCCCTTCATCAAAGCAAAAGGAAATCCCTCGCTGCTTTTCAATATTATGAACCGCAAATTTTCTATCTTGGAGCAAATTTCCTGGCCGCAAGACAGCTTTTTTTGCCTTGGGAATATTGGTGTTCATCGTTGGCATTATCGTTTTCACCGCCGTGTTTGGATGTGTAAGGCATGTCCCCGAACGCTACTCATGGAAATGGTGTTTCGTAAAATACGGAGACTGGATTGAGGGAGATTCGGTGGAGCAGAGACAGCTGGTTAAAGCATCTTGGTCAGGGAAAAAGATCTTCAAACGCACCGTGAATTACGCCATTTTCCCTCAATTGTCATCTTTGGTGCTGCTACGCTTGTCATTTATTCGCCCTTGGAATCAAATGAACCAGGTTCAGTGACATCGGCCATGTGAACCTCAAAACCACCCACCCATTTGGCCAGGAAATTATAAAGCGCTCCGGAAAAGGCAAAAAACACAAAACCTATAATGGACGTCCACAAGGGGCCAAGGATCAGGAAGACAGCTCCAATCTTGTCCTTGTCCTCACCGAACGCCAAACCCAGAATACCCAGCGGAACATAGATCATGCCAAACAAGGCATAGAGCAGGGTAACTATTTTGCTCGATTGAATGATCGAAACCTTGGTTACTTGTAATTTCATGATCAAATATACACATGGTTTCTGAGTGAGTTTCAAAAAATACATTAATATGGGACAACTACAGAAAAAAACTGCGCCGAACTATTCCAATTTCACGGCTGTCCCGTACGCGAGCAATTCCGCCGCACCTCCAACGATCACCGAGGTAGAAAACCTGACCCCGACCACGGCATCCGCGCCCAATCGTTTCGCCTCTTCGATCATGCGATCGAGGGCCTGTTCACGTGCCTCAGCCATCAGCTTGGTATAAGTCATGATTTCCCCCCCCACCAGCGTCTTGAAACCTGCCATGATATCTCGTCCCACGTGACGGGCGCGAATGGTATTTCCACGCACCAGCCCAAGGGTCTGCACAATACGCTTGTCTTCAATATGTTCCGTCGTTGTAGTAATCATCTTTTTATGTCCTTGTAGGGATCTTTTTTATAGGTTTTCAGTCGTTCAATAAGGGCTTGCAAAAAAAGCATCAGGACGCCAATCAGGATACCGGTAATAAAGATGGCAGGTATGGTTTCTTTATCTTTCCAGACCTCAATCACTGCGAACAGCATGAACCCAAGATAACCACCGAGCATGAGGAAAAGTCCGCCATAACGCGCCAGACGGTTAAATGGGGTTTTCCAAAGTTGATCAAGAATCATATCGGTGGGTTCAACAAAGGATACAGTCTCCAGCCTGGTATCCTGAGAGGCGAAGGTTTCGTATTCTTCCCTGCAGGACTGGCAACGTATGAGGTGCTGGTTCACCGCGTGCTTTTCCTCTGGGGACAATTCGTCATCGACAAACCCCATGATCAGTGGGCTGTAGTAGGAGCAATTTTTAATGTCATTTGTCATAAAGTGAAGGCGGTAATGGTTTTGCATCGGGTGTCTCTAAATCACGATATGCCTTTCGAGCGTTGTAGAGGCGGCTCATGACCGTACCTCTTGGAATATTCAACAGCGCACTGATTTGCCTGTAGTCAAGGTCCTGAAAATATTTCAACATGAGCATCTCCCGCTGATCCAGGCGTAAACGGCTCAGGTTTACAAAAACCTCACCCGTGCTCTCTTTTTGCTTGAGCAGGCCAAGGGGATCACCTGCTTCAAGCCCATCTTGCGTCGTCATCATCTCTTGGTCTCGGTGTTTTCTGGCCACCTCCCTCCGTTTGATAAGATTGAGGCAGGTGTTCCTCAAAATACGGTAAAACCATGGATAAAACCGTTCCAACTCCCTGAGACGGGTGATGGAAACAAATGCCTTCATGAAAGCCTCCTGACACATATCCGATGCATCCTCCGTATTTCCGGTAAACCCAAAGGCATGCAGGTATGCCTCCCTCCGATACTGATGAAACAAATACTCAAACCCACGTGGATCCCTGTGCTTGAGGCAAAGTTTAATGGCATCCGGCTCGTTCATGAAATGCGCTCACTATATCAATAAACCGCTCAACACTGAGAATATTCAAAATTATTTCAAAAAACGATGAGCCTCTTAATGACTTCCAAAGACGCATTCCAGTGGGATCATGGAATACCTGATTTCAAACTCGGAAAGAAACAGCCTTATAACGAAGGTCGCCCCAGTGAAGTGACAGGACCATGAGAGCAGGGATTCCTTGCCCTGAACGACACCACGTCATTTCAAGGGGTAACAAAAGCCACCGGGAGCTTGCCTCATGATCGCATGACGATCACAAGGTGTTCCATGAAACACCCTGCGCCACCATTTGCCAGATGCTTGGAGTCTGCCTTGCGCCCTCAAAGATGCTCAGAGCCAAACAGGTCAGCTACAGCCATGATATTCGAATAATTCTCTCAGGTCATTGTTATCAATGTCATGGCCCGGATGGAAAGGCGCGCAAGGCAGATCTGCGACTGGATCAGGAACAGGGAACCATCATTGAAATAGGAGGGGTTGCCATCTCCTGCGTAAATTCTATCAAAGGCGAGTTTCTTGAGCGGATTCACTCGACGGATCCAGAGCAACAAATGCCCCCTCCAGAAGTCAACAAACCCCTTTCGGATGCGCAACGCAATTTGATCAATCGATGGGTAATTGAAGGGGCTTCGTGGAGTAAACACCAGGCTTGCACCCCGCTGAAAAGACCTACCCGGTTTGATTTATGGGTGCCCCGTGGGAAGCGCTCATTGCGCAGGCATGTGCGGCCCTCTGGTGATCTCCCTTGCCTGTGCAAGAAGCCAATCCGACAATGCCTGGAAATTCCCCTTGATTTACCCGTTTGGCAGACTGGATGCATACCTTCTCATAGGGATAGGGTTTGCGGCAACAGGCACCGCTTTTTCGATGGCAGGATAGCGGAAAGCACTGTCCATTGTGGACGAGATTGCAATTTTAACCGCTCTCTTCATCGCTCCCAAACCGACAGGCAAAAGGTAGCTGCCCCGATGGATTGATTGGATCAAGGGTAGTTTTGCAGCAAGAGTCCGTTCACCGGGATGGCGCTCGATTTTAGGTCTTGGATTTATTGGCGGCTTTTTACCTTGTGGTCTTGTTTATGTCGCTGGGGTCTCGGAAGCAACCTGTGGGCATGCGATGGCGGCCATGGTTTTCTTACTGGCATTTGGG
>ERZ1048686.3164-NODE-3164-length-10753-cov-6.850813_pt1 | contig 10753 bp, 10 predicted proteins | sample MGYA00383099_ERZ1048686 | MGnify/ENA primary metagenome ERZ1048686 (study PRJEB29581, sample SAMEA5548369) | metagenome | biome: marine; feature: coastal; material: water | depth 25 m | study: Short-term variability in the microbial, nano- and picoplankton...
ATAAATTATACCCAACACTTACCCCATCAACAGTTGCATATGGATCCATAAAGGAAAAATTATACATCTCACTATAAATATTTTTATTTATTCCTAAACTTAAAGTATTTCCAGTTCCCATGAAGTTTTGCTCTTGCAAGTTAAATCCCAGCTGAAGACCAAAATCACTATACCCAACATTACCCCCAATACTTCCTGTGCTTTCTTCATCAACAGAATAAAGAACATCTATTTGGTCATCTGTCGCTGGAACCGGAATGGTTTCTACAGCAACTTCTTTAAAAAATCCAAGTCTTTCTAACCTTATTCTTCCAGCTTCGATATTGTCATCTGATGTCCATGCACCTTCAAACTGTCTCATTTCTCTTCTCAAGACATAATCTTGTGTTATTTCGTTGCCAGTAAACAATATTTTTCTTGTGTAAGTTCTCTTTCCTGGCAGGATGTTATATGTAAGCTCTACAGTTTTATCCTCATCATTAGTCACTGGTACACCTGTAACTTCAGCAAATGCATAACCCTGATTACCTAGAATATTTTTAAAGTACTCTTCAATAGCTGTTATTTGGCCCTGAGAATATATTTGCCCTTCTTGAGATGAAGTAATTGGTAAATAAGCGTTTTCATCAAATGGAAGATCGCCTATTACATTAACGGTTGAAATTTTATATTCATCGCCCTCAAAAATGTTAAAACTTATAAATATTGATTTCTTATCTCTAGATAGGCTAATTTGGGAAGACTCGATAGAAAATTTTAAATAACCTCTGTCTAAGTAAAATGATTCCAATGATTCAATATCACCCTGAAGTTTCTCCCTAGAGTATTGGTTATCATTTGATAAAAAGCTAAATAATGATCCTTCCGATAATTCAAAACCATCCAAAAGATCCTCAGATGCAAAAACTTCGTTACCAATAATATCTATTTTTTTAATGGTGGCGCTTTTGCCCTCGTCTACCTCTATAGATATTTCAATCGTATTTCGTGGCCTTATATTTTCTTGTATATCTACATTGGCACCATATCTTCCGTTTGAGGCATAAGACCTAACGAGTTCTGATTTAACTTTTTCTAAAGTTGATCTTTTGTATACTTCACCTTCTCTGACATCAACACCATCTAAGCTATCCATAAGTTGCTCAGTCTTGATTGCTTTGTTGCCTGTTATCTCAATTCCAGATATCGAGGGTCTCTCAGCAACGGTAATGACAAGAGTATTTCCCTCTTTACCTATTTGAATGTCATCGAATTGTTCTGTTGAAAAAAGCGATTTTACTATATCTCTGGACTTTCCATTATCAATTCTATCGCCAACACTTATGGGTATTACATTGAAAATACTACCAGTTGAGACTCTTTGCAGTCCGATAATTCTAATATCACTTATTAAGAACTCATCAAATGCATTCAGATGAGTTGCTAAAAAAAAGGTTAGAAGGATGCTCTTAAACTTATTCATGTTTAATTATAAATACCTTGAAATATCATTAAAAACAGCAAAAATCATCAACATGCCAACAAGTACTGCCCCAATAGTAAAAACATAATTTTCAACTTTTTCTGGAAGAGGTTTACCTCTTACAGCTTCTACCCCTAAAAGTACTAACTGGCCACCATCTAAAACTGGGAGAGGTAACAGGTTTAGAACGCCCAGGCTTATGCTCAAAAGCGCCATAAGGTATAAAAATGGAATTACTCCGGCCTTGGCAGTATCACCTGCCATTTGCGCAATCCCAATCGGACCACTAAGATTATCAGCTCCCATATTACCTGTGAGCATCTTACCTATGAACAAAAGTGTTTTTATACTTAGATTATATGTTTCGTAAACTGCTTTATTAAGAGAAGAAATAAAGCCTCTTTGTGAGCCAAAGTTAACACCAAGAGAGCCTTGGGTGACATCTTCTTGATTTAAATTCGAGTCAATAAGGATTGACTTGTATATTTCTTCGCCATTTCTTTTAATAACAAACCCTAGCTCTTTTCCTGGGTTTTCTTTTATAAGCCCTTTAATGTCTTGTATATAGTTTATCGATTGACCACCTATTTCTACAATCTGATCGCCAATGTTAATACCAGCCAAATCTGCCGCGCTGCCTTGTGATACGCCCCCAATAATAGGAAGGCTTCTATATTCAATTGCAAGCCCAAGACCGGACATAGGATCTTTTTGAGCCTCTGAGGTATCAAGGAAATCTTCTACATATATAGACTCTACATAAGTTTCTGACGAATCATTGTTTTTTAACAAAAGATCTATTTTGCCAGTTAAACCAGCGTAGGACAGAAGCTCTAAGGAAAAGTCTTTTGGATCTGTTATGACCTGCGAGTTAATTCCTAGCAATTGATCATCAACAGCAATATTGCTTACAGGCTGAATATAAGCTGATTTATCAACGTTTTTAATTACCGCAACATTGTTTGGATCAATAGTGTTCATGAATATAAAGCAGAACACTAAAATTGACAGAATGAAGTTAGCAAGTGGTCCAGCAATCATTATGGCTGCTCGCTGCCATTTTGGTTTTGAATCAAATGTATTTTTAAGCTGTTCTTTAGTAAGTTGTTCTTTAATCTCAGGCTCAACCTCAATCAGTTTATTTGTGATCATTGACACATATCCACCCAAGGGAAGAGCCGATAAAGCAAACTCTGTTCCGTGCTTATCTTTTCTCTTATAGATTATTGGGCCCATGCCTAATGAAAATGTCTGGACGTGAACTTTACATAGCCTAGCAACTATAAAGTGGCCGTATTCGTGAATCGTTACCAGTATTCCTATTAAGACAAGGAATGATGATATGTATATTAAAGTTGACATAATTTAAGTAATTTTAAGTAAGTGATTCTATCACCTTCTTTGCTCGTTTGCGTGTTTCTTTATCCATTTCATATATTGATTCAAGCTCAACTTTTTTAGACATCTCTTTGATATCAAAAGTTCGTTTTAATACAGAATATATGTCTGAAAATTTAATATCCCCATTAAGAAATGAGCTGACTGCAACTTCATTAGCTGCATTAAAGATAGTGCCTGTTAGGCCGCCCTCATTGCAAACATCACGCGCCATTCTCTCTAAAAAAAGACGATCTTTTGGGAATGCTTTGAAAGAAAGATTTAGATCACTAAAATCCATTGGATTAAATTGAATTGGTATTTTTCTATTATTTGATAATGCATTTGCAATAGGTACTGACATGTTTGGGTTGCTCATATGAGCAATACTTGAGCCATCAGTGTAAGTTACAACTGAGTGAATTATGCTTTGAGGATGAATTACTAAGTCAAAGAAGCTTTCGTGCAAATTAAATAAGTATCTAGCTTCAATTAACTCCAAACACTTGTTCACCAGCGTTGCAGAATCAATAGATATTTTTGATCCCATTGACCAATTAGGGTGATTCAAAGCTTGATCTAATGTAACTGCATCCAAATCATTAATTGATTTGCCCAAAAAAGGGCCTCCAGAAGCAGTAATGATAACTTTTGAAATATCCTTATGATCATTGCATGAAGCAAGGCATTGATGAATGGCATTATGTTCGCTGTCTACAGGGATTATTAAGGTATTAAAGCTACTAGCCAATGGCATCAGGATGTCGCCGGCAACAACAATGCTTTCTTTATTAGCAAGGAGAATTGTTTTACCAGTCTTTGCAGCCGAAATGGTTGTCTCAAGCCCGGCAAAACCAGAAATTGCTGAAATAATTATGTCAATGTCATCATTAATTATTAAATTTTGTAATTCATTCTTGCCAAAAATAATCTGAGTATCAAAATCCTTACACTTTTCATTTAATTTCTTTGCTGCCTCTTCATTATTTGTATGGGCATAATTAGGAGAGAATTCTTTGATGATTTGAAAGGCTTTATCCACATTCCTATCAAAAGAAATCCCGTATAGGCAGAATTCATTTCTATTTTCTTGAATAACTTGCAGAGAGCTACTTCCAACGCTTCCAGTGCCTCCTAGTAAAAGTATGTTTCTCATTAAAAAGCTAGAATTAATATTGATGTAAGTATTGGTATTGAAGACAAATGTGAGTCTATCCTATCTAAAATTCCTCCATGGCCAGGAAGCAAATTGCCAGTATCTTTTATTCCAGATTTTCTTTTAAGAAAACTAAAAAAATAGTCCCCAACAAATGCATAGAAAGAACCAACTAACATTAGGACAATTATTAGTGGAGTAGACTCAGAGATTATAAATATTAAAACTCCAAATAAAGCACTAAACAAAAGGCCGCCTACAAAACCTTCAAGCGTTTTGTTAGGGCTGATCTCAGGGAATAATGGAGTTTTTCCAAAATATGTGCCTGATAAATATGCTGCACTGTCTGATATTGCTGCATTTAATACAAATACCAAAAATAAAAAATAGTTTGAAAATGAAAATATAGTTTTAGCCTCTAAAATATAATATGAGCATAAGAAAAATGATCCTATTACCAAAAACCTAATAAAAGCATTATTGAAATCTACAAAATAAAGTCTTGATGTGGAATTTGAAATAAGAAAAAAGCTGAATAAAATCCAAAATACTGCTGATATAAATATTGTTAACTCTTGCAAACTATTTGGAGCCAAAAACAACAAAATAAAAAGAATTAGCAAGGCAATATGATTGAAAATAAATGATCTCGAAATTGAGTTTCTTATCCACTCATGAAAAGCAAAAAATAAAGTAGCTAAAATAGCTGTTAAAAATAATAAATTATTCCCAAAAAATACTATTGCGAATATAGGCACAATCAAAATTAAAGCAGTAATGCTTCTTGTTATAAAACTAGATTTAAACTCTTTTGCCAAAACGTCTACTCACTTTTTTATATTGTTCTATACAGTTTATATATTCCAACCTCGAAAAATCAGGCCAATAACTATCTAAAAAACATATTTCTGAATAAGCAATTTGATATAGCAGAAAATTGCTTATTCTTTTATCTCCACCAGTTCTTATTAAAAGATCAATAGATGACTCAGGCACACATGAATATCTATTGATTAGTGATCCATCTATATTATCAAGGCTAACTTTACCTTTAAGGACATCTTTACTTATATTTCTAACCACTGAAAGTATATCTTGTTGGCCACCATAGCCCAGAGCGATGTTGAGTTTTAATGATGGATTTTTAAATTTAGTGGTAGATTCAGCATATTTTATTTTACTAATAATATCCTCACCAAACATGGCAACATCCCCAAAGAATTTCAGTTCAACGCTTTGCTCTACTAGCTCTGGAACTTGATCGTTAATAGCGCTTATTATCAAATTTTTGATTGCATTAATTTCTTGAACCGGCCTCCCCCAATTTTCTGAGCTAAAAGCGTACAATGTTAATGATTTTATTTTCTGATTAATTGATTCCTCAACTATCTCTTTAACAATAGACACTCCTTTCTCATGCCCTTTGCTAATTTTTAATGCATTTTTTTTTGCCCAACGACCATTGCCATCCATTATTATGGCTACATTTCCAAGATGGTTTTGGACTAAATTTTTTAAAGGTTTAGCCATAGGGCTTTTAGATTTCTAGCAGATCTGCTTCTTTTGCTTTTAACTCTTGATCAACTAATGCAATGTGCTTATCAGTTTCTTTTTGAACTAGGTCTTCAATTCTACGTAATTCATCTTCAGAAATGTTTCCATTGCCCTGATCTTCCTTTGCTGTATTGTTGGAATCTCTTCTAATATTTCTTATAGAAACCCTAGTGTTTTCAGCCTCAGATCTAGCTTGCTTGATATAATTTTGTCTAGTTTCTTCAGTTAATACTGGCATAGTAACCCTAATTAAATCACCGGAAGTGCTAGGATTAAGACCTAAATTGGCATTTAAAATAGCTTTTTCTACTTCAGGTATTAAACTTTTATCCCAAGGAGAAATGACAAGAGATCTCCCCTCTTCAACTGAGATATTTGCTGCTTGATTTAAAGGTGTTAGATTTCCATAATAATCTATCTTTACATCATCAAGCAATGATGGGTTTGCTCTTCCTGTTCTTATTTTATTGAATGCAATAGATAATGAGCCAATTGCTTTTTCCATTCTATTAGAGGTATTTTGAATTAATTGTTCCATATTATGATATTAGCGTACCTATATTTTCACCGCAAATTATTTCTTTTAATGCATTTTTTCTATTTACATTAAATACTTTCATTGGCAATGCATGATCTCTTGCTAAAGTTAAAGCAGTAGCGTCCATAACTTTTAGATTTTTAGTTATTGCATCATTAAATGATAATTTTTCATAAAATACTGCATCAGGGTTTTTTTCAGGATCGGAATCATAAACTCCATCAACTCTTGTAGCTTTTAGCATTAGTTCAGATTGAGTCTCAATTGCTCGGAGACATCCAGCGGTATCAGTTGTGAAAAATGGATTACCTGTTCCGGCTGTAAAAATAACTACAAAACCATCATTTAATAGTTGTATGGCAAGCCTTCTATCATAGTGCTCTACAACTCCCGGCATGGCTATTGCAGACATAACTCTAGTTTTAATACCAGCTCTTTCAAGAGCATCTCTAAAAGCTATGCCATTCATTACAGTTGCAAGCATACCCATGTGATCACCAGCAACCCTATCCATTCCTGCTTGGTTAAGTTTCTCTCCTCTAAAAAGATTACCTCCACCAATTACAACACCAATTTGTGCTCCAATTTCTTTACACTCTTTGACTGATGCGGCCATTTCATTGAGAACTTGTGGGTCAATACCATGATCATCGTTTCCAGCAACAGATTCCCCGCTAAACTTAACAAGGATTCTTTTGTGGACTAGTTTTTGCATTTATTTAAGCTGCTCAGCAACCTCATCTGCAAAGTTTTTAGTTTCAACCTCAATGCCCTCTCCAACCTTTAATCTTGCATAAGATTCAATGGAGGCACTATGAGAGTTTAATAGCTTCTCAATTGTTACATCTGGGTCTTTAACAAATGGTTGTGAAATAAGAGATACCTCAGATAAAAACCTATTAAGCTTTCCTTCAACCATTTTATCCATTATTTCTTGAGGCTTTCCTGATTCTTTTGCTTGAGTGAGATATATGGCTTTCTCTCTTTCAAGAACATCGTGGTCAATTTCGTCTCTTGATAAGCAAATTGGATTTGTTGCTGCAACATGCATAGCAATATCTTTGGCAAGGGACTCATCGCCACCATTCAAAACAACAACTGTGGCTAATTTTGAATCTGAGTGAATATAAAGTCCGCTATTCATTTGGCTTTCATAGCTTAAGGTTTCTAATCTTCTTACTTGAATATTTTCTCCAATAGATTGCACTAATGTTTTTCTTTTAGTCTCAATATCGGATTCATGCAATATATTAATATCTTCTACTTTATTAGTTTCAATAAAGTCTGCTACTTCATTGGTAAAATTAATAAACTGAGAATCCTTAGCTGCAAAATCAGTTTCTGAATTAATTTCTACAATAGTTGCATATTCCTTACCAACATAAGCTTTTAAAACGCCGTCAGCTGCAATTCTTGATGCCTTCTTTTCTGCTTTTAATGCACTGTTTGATCTAAGTAAATCAAGAGCGTTATCTATATTTCCCTCGCATTCAACTAAAGCTTTCTTGCAATCCATCATAGCTACCCCAGACATATCTCTGAGTTGCTTTACCATAGCCGCTGTAATATCCATTGTTATTTTTCCTCTACTTTAGGCTCTTCATCATTTGAGCTATTAATATCTTCTTTAGTAACATTTTCTGAAGACTCACTTTGTTCGGAAACAACAGCCACTTCATCTTCTGAATTAACTTTGGCCGGAGCTTCTGATACTGACACTTCTTCTTTTTTAACTTTTTGAATTATAGGAGTAGTTGCTTCAGTTTTCGCTACAAACCCTTTTGAAGATTCAAGGCCGCGCTCGCAAGCTTCAGCTATGATTTTGGTAATTAATCTGATTGATCTGATTGCATCATCATTTCCTGGAATTACAGTTTCAATACCATCTGGGTCTGAGTTTGTGTCAACTAGAGCAATAACAGGGATACCCATTTTTTTAGCCTCTAGCACTGCTATTTTTTCATATTTAACATCAATAACAAATATAGCATCTGGCAGACCTTTCATATCCTTAATGCCGCCAACACTGGCTTGAAGCTTAACAAATTCTTTTTGAATCTCTACAGCTTCTTTTTTTATAAGCTTCTCTATTCTTCCTGATGCTACCATCTCTTCAATATCTTGAAGTCTTCTAATTGAGCCTCTTATAGTCTTCCAATTAGTTAGCGTTCCTCCAAGCCATCTTTTATCTACATATGGCAAATCTAGTCTTGAAGCTTCTTCCTTGATAGTTTTACTAGCAGACCTTTTAGTTCCAACAAAAAGAACTTTATTACCCTTTGAGCATATATCTTCTACTTTAGAAGCTGCTGCGCTTAGGTGTTCCTGTGTTAACTCAAGATCGATTATGCTAATTTTTTTTCTTGTATCAAAAATGTATTGATCCATCTTTGGATTCCAAAATCGTTTTTGATGGCCGAAATGGACGCCTGCGTGAAGTAGGTCTTTTATTGAAACAACGCTCATATATTTCTCCTAGGGGTTATTCTCCAACCTCTGTATTGCTGACTCAAAAGAGCACCCCAGCAATAATCATTAATAAGGTCTTCGTGATTAAAGTGTGTGTATTCTATAGAAATTAGCAGTTATTTAAAAGGGTATTTTTACTTAATTTTTAATTGCATCTAGATCATAAAAACCAGGTTTTTTATCAATCAAGGATATAGCTGCGTTTATCGCGCCTTGAGCAAAAATATTTCTTGAAAGTGCTTTGTGGCTAATACTTATATTCATTTCATCGCTCTCAAATCTAACATGATGGATTCCAAAAAAATCAGCCTCTCTTTTTGAAATTATGTTTATTGAATTTATAAAATTATTACTAAGATTTACTATGTAATTTTTAATGTCTATAGCAGTTCCTGATGGAGAATCTAGTTTATTAATATGATGAATATCTTCGATAATACAGTTCACTGGGACTTTCAAATCTTGCACTATGCTCTTAATACCTTTCTTCATGTTATAAATACCATCACTTAGATTATAAGAGAGCAGGATTGGAAATAATTCAGAGTAATTTTTAATTACTTTTAATTGTTCATCAGAAAAGCCTGTTGTGCCTATCACAATAGGAAGACTTAAATTTTTATTTTTACAATTTTCTAGTAGCTTTATTGTGGCTTCCGGTCTTGAGAAGTCTATGATGCAGTCATGTGCATTTGAGATATCTTCATCTAGGACTTTAAAATAAGTATTTTTTTTTAGCAAAATCTTAATAGCCTCTCCCATCTTTCCTGAGGAGCCATTAAGAAAAAGTTTATTCATGTAAATTAGAAGAAATCTTTTTAAAAGTGTCAGCTCCAGGATAGTTTGATGAATCTTGAAGGCTGGATGTAAATTGATTTAAAAGTTTCAGTTGTTTCTTGTTAAGGCCAGAAGGGGTTTCGACAATTACTCTACAAAGAATATCACCTCTTCTGCTGTCTCTTACTATTGATGCTCCTTTATTTCTTATTCTAAATACTTTTCCAGTTTGAGTTTGCTCTGGAATTTTTAGAGAGATAAAATTTTCTAATGTAGGAATTTTAATAGAGCCGCCTATTATTGATGTTTCAAATGTAATGGGGACTTCAATATACAAGTCTCTCCCCTCTCTCTCAAAAATTGGGTTATCAGCAACTCTAATGGCTACATATAAATCACCTGACTGACCACCTGTTTTCCACTCCCCTTCACCAGTCAACCTAACTTTATCTCCATTATCAACTCCCGAAGGTATATTAACTGAAAGAGTTTTATTTTCTTTGATTGCACCATTGCCTGAACAAGGCCTGCAAGGGTTTTTTATAATTTTTCCTGCGCCATTACATGAAGAGCAAGTTTGCTGTACTGAAAAGAATCCTTGTTGCATCCTAACCTGGCCGGAGCCGCCACAATTGTTACAGTTAGAAGGTGAGCTGCCTTTTTCAGCACCAGATCCTGAACACTCACCACACTCTTTGTGAGAAGGAATTTTTATTTTTTTTTGAGCGCCTAAAACAGCCTCTTTAAGAGATAGTTCAATATTATATTGAAGGTCTTGACCTCTTTGCGATCTCCTAGAAGATGATCTTGTACCAAATACATCTCCGAAAATATCACCGAAAATATCGCCAACATTCACATCATTAAAGTTTGGTCCTCCAGCTCCCATACCATCAACACCTGAATGCCCAAATTGATCATAAGCTGATTGTTTTTGAGGATCAGATAAAACATCATAAGCCTCTGCAGCCTCTTTAAACTTTTCAGCTGCCTCCGGATTATCTGGATTTCTATCCGGATGATACTTCATTGCTTTCTTCTTGAAAGCTTTTTTAAGTTCAGGCTTTGGCGTCCCTTTAGAGACACCTAATACTTCATAGTAGTCTCTTTTTGACATATATTACTTATCTTCTTCTTTGACTTCTTCAAATTCAGCATCGACAGTATTGTCAGATGGTTCATCAGAAGCTGGCTCAGCATCTTGATTGTCTTGACCTGCATCTTCTTGAGAGTAGAGTTTCTGTGTTAAAGGAGTTAACACATCATTCAAACTTTTTGTTGCAGACTCAATACCATCCACTGAGTCGCTAGCTATAGCTTCTTCAAGAGAAACTACAGATTTTTCAACTTGCTCTTTCTCTTCATCGGAAAGCTTATCACCTGAATCAGCAATTGTTTTACGAGTTGCATGCACTAACAT
>ERZ1048686.3165-NODE-3165-length-10752-cov-11.506871_pt1 | contig 10752 bp, 8 predicted proteins | sample MGYA00383099_ERZ1048686 | MGnify/ENA primary metagenome ERZ1048686 (study PRJEB29581, sample SAMEA5548369) | metagenome | biome: marine; feature: coastal; material: water | depth 25 m | study: Short-term variability in the microbial, nano- and picoplankton...
TGTATACAAAACCTAATTGCATTCTATATCTAGAAGCATAACTATCAATTGAGGCACCTCTTGAGTTAACGCCTGTAATAATAATTCTACCGTCTGAATCTAGACCACCAGAATTAAGCACACGTCTCATGCCTTGACTTTGGAAGTAAGACTGACCTTTATCTTCATTGATAAAGTTCATTACATTCAATAAATCAAAGTATACGAGTATTTTGTGCTTATCAGAACCAATTCCAAGATTTCTGTCACCTGATGATGCGCCAAGTCTTAGAGCAGGCAATGGAATTTCTTGAGAAATTCTTAGATCAAGCTGCCTTGTATATGGAAGAGAACCAGAGTTAGCATCAAGATGCTGTCCAGCTGTACCTAGATGAGAAACGGCTTGTAAAACTTCACCTTCTGTCACACCACTATAGACAACATTTGAGTCATTTACAGTAGGTATGTATAAAAGAGTGTTACCGTCATCATAACCATCATAAAGTCCATCAAATCCGTAACTAAATCTCTTACCTGAATAGGCTTTATAAAATAATGAAAAGCTAGTTGGAGCGTTGTTAAACCAGTTAGCAGTGTAATTCAAACCAGCAACTAATCTATTTTCAATAGCCCATGGAGTTTTTCCAACAGATACATTCATTAAATCAACTCTAGGATTGTATTCTAAGTTAGAAGATAGCTGTGAAGAAGTTCCATTCCATGCATTCTCGGCATCAAGACCTGTATAACTTGCAAAAACACTGACTCCATTATCAAACTCTTTATCAAGTGATAATGTAAATGAGTCTGATGAAGCGCCTGGTCCATTAGTGATGTAATAAGCACCTTCAGAGTCATATTTAACTACGCCTGTTTTACCTACTTGATCTACAACAGCAGATGCATCTGAGAAACCAACACCATCTTTTGCTTCATCTCTGTTATAAGCTAATTTTAAGTCATAGCCATTAGCAGTTGTTAATAGCAATTCTAGGTTTAACTTCCAAGTTGATGGAGTGTCGTAATTAGGATCTATAGCTTGTGCTGGACTTGTTCTTGCGTAATCTGAGTATGGGAAATCTTGATAGATTGTTTCAGGCGCTTTAAAACATGTTATTTCAGCACCAGTCGTACAGTCAGGAGTGCCGGCAGCAAATCTACCAGTTCTTGATCCGTACTGAACAACACCTGAATTAGCAAAAGGACTTGCTAGCCATACATTAGGTACTCGACCAGCAAATAATCCGTAACCACCTCTTATTTCAGCAGCAACAATTCTATCACTACTAAACATATCTAGGTTTGTTGCATCAAGTTGAAAGCCAAATCTAGGCTGAACAATGCTTGTGCTTGCAGGTGTATCATTTCTGAAGCCTAAAAGACTTGAACCATACTCGTTATAAGCTGGGCCATTAGCCATTTCAAAGCTGTCATATCTCAGACCATAGTTAACAGTTAAAATATCTGAAACATAGTACTTGTCTTGAACATACAAAGTTTCAAATGATCCTGTGAACTCAGCTGATGCATAATATGGATCGCCAGTAGCAGACTTATTAAATCTGAAGTAGTAAGGGATACCTGCATAATAGTTATCAACACCATTAAACCTGTATGCACCATTTTCTCTTGAAATAAATAAATTACCAAGTGTCTTATCAATGTTGTCATAACCAACTGTTATTTCATGGTCACCCATTGTATAGACGGCTTTCATATTTAAGATTTCATCAGTAGCATAACCTTCGTTAGCACTTCTATACTTATCTGGTCCTAAGAAAATAACCTCTCTGTTACCTGAACCAGTATATGTTCCATCAGGTTGATCAATTCTAATTTCAACATGAGGGAAATCTTCACCACCAAGTGAATCTTGGTCATTAGCCCACTCTACTTCAGAGTATTTAACTTGAACATAAAGGTTGTCTGAAATATCTCCATAATACGCGAAAGTATCTTTTTCAGTTGTAGCAGGATAGTTGTAATAATGTGAACTAAATCGAATGTCATAGTTGTAAGGTCTTACAGTGTTGTCTTCAGAAAAACTGTAAACATACTCAAGTCTATGATTATCATTAATGTACCAATCTAGTTTTACAAGCTCTTTATCAGCCATTTCTGGTGGAGGTAAAAATGATGTTGTGCCAGGGTTATAGCCATATAAAGCTTGAGTTTGAGCAGCAACCTCATCTACTAATGCTTGAGTTGCTGTTCTGTATGTATAAGGCTCAGCTGGTGATACCGATGTGAACTCTTCTACAGATGCAAAGAAGAATAATTTATCTTTAATGATTGGGCCACCTAAAACAAAACCTTTAGTTTCATCACTAAATTGGCTAGCTTTTTGACCATTAAGTTTTCCGACATTATCTTCATCAGTACTGTAGTTATAGTAAGAACCAGTGAACTCATTTGTTCCTGATTTTGTTACAGCATTAATACTTGCTCCAGTAAAGTTACCTTTTGATACGTCAAATGGGCTTATATCTACTTGAATTTGTGAAATAGTTTCAATACTAATTGGGTTTCTAACTGATGGGAAACCATTTGCATTAAGACCTAGCTGGTCATTCTGCTCGATCCCATCAACTGTAAAGTTGTTATATCTATTATTAGTACCTGAAACAGAAATCGTTGCATTTCTTGATGTTCCTTCAACAAAGATTCTTGAATCTTTTTTGACATAGTCAGAAATGGATCTTTCAATACTTGGTATTCTTTCAATATCTTCTGAAGTTACAGCTAAAGATGTTTGAACTCTAGCTGATTTTGTACCAACTACAGTAACGTCATCTATATCACTATCAGAAGCTAATGCTACAGATAGTTTTGCAGTCTCAGAAACTGATAGATATACATCATTAATAGTTTCAGTTGCATACCCAACTTTTGAAACTGTAATTTTGTATGGACCACCAGGCCTTAAGTTACCAACTGAAAATACACCGTTTGCATCAGAAGATGACGTTTTGGTAATGCCAGTAGGTATGTGCGTTACTTCTACAGTTGCAGACCCAACGTTCGACTGCCCTCTTAGAGCTGAAGTTGTGTCATTAGCTGCAAAGATATTTGCACTAAAAAGTGATAATAAAAAGAAACCTGAGAAAAGGTACTTAGTTTGATTTAACATGGATTTATCCCCATAAAGTTGTTATGGAATTCATTATCTACTTTTGAATAAAATAAAACAAGAAATATATATAAATTAGCTGAAAGAATTAGCTAAATTATTTCTAAATTGTGATTGTTAAATTCTCAATGTATGGCTTTAAAGCTTTTGGCAAGGTGATTGAGTCTGTTCCATCGTATCTATTCTCTAATATAGCTATTAATGTTCTCCCTACAGCTAGCGCAGAGCCATTAATAGTATGAGCAAAACTCTTACCATTCTCTCCTTTAACCTTTATATTTGCCCTTCTAGCTTGAAAATCACTAAAATTAGAACAGGATGAAATTTCTCTATATTTATTTTGGCTTGGCATCCAAACTTCAATATCAAAAGTTTTGCATGATGAAAAGCCAATATCACCAGTACATAACTCTACGACTTGATATGGCAGTTCCAGTAGCTGTAATATTTCTTCAGCATTACCAAGCAATCCATCAAGAGCGTTCATTGAATCTTCGTCATGAGTAACTTGAACTAATTCAATTTTTTCAAATTGATGCTGCCTAATAAGACCTTTTGTATCTCTTCCATAACTCCCAGCCTCAGATCTAAAACATGGGGTATGAGAAGTTAGTTTTAATGGCAACTTACTAAGCTCTGTTGTGGTATCTCTATGAACATTAGTTAAAGGAACTTCTGCAGTAGGTATAAGATAAAGATTATCGGTTGTTTTAAATAAATCTTCTTCGAATTTAGGTAATTGCCCAGTACCTGTTAGAGATTCCTTATTCGCCATAAAAGGAACATAGTATTCTTCGTATCCATTTTTTATAGCTGTATCAAGCATAAAACTTATAAGAGCTCTTTGTAATTTAGCTATATCGCCTTTTAAAACAGCAAACCTAGATCCTGAAAGTTTTGCAGCAAGATCGGTATCAATTTTTGATGTAATGTCTAAATGATCAACTGTGTTAGAAGAAAGAATATCACCATGTTTTCTTAAAACAACGTTGTCATCTTCGTTTTTACCAACTGGTGTTGATTCATGAGGAATATTTGGTATATCTAACAAATAGATATGCATCTTTTCTAGTATGTCCTGTAATAAAGAATCCTTTAATTTAAGAGTATTATTGATTTGATCAATCTTATCTTTAAGTTCATCTGTATCTTTTCCCTCAGATTTAAGTTTGCCAAATTCATTTGATAAGTTTTTTCTATCAGACTGTAATGACTCAACTTCAACTTGAAGAACTTTTCTTTCACTCTCAAGATCAATAAAAATAGTTTTGTTAAGCTCATAACCTCTAGAAGCTAATGCTGATGCTACGGCATCGATGTCATCTCTTAAATTTTTAATGTTTATCATTTATCTAGAAATAAGTGTTCCAATATAAGTTGCAAATATGCATAAAAATATAGACGTGATTATATATGATGTTGCTATTAATGTATTTGTATTGATTAGTTGGATTGTATGATGCGTAAATGCAGACATGGTTGTAAAAGATCCAAGAAATCCAATTACAAAAAAATAATAGGATGAATCTTTTATTGGCATTGAGTTACCTAGATACATTCCTATTAACAAACAACCTAAAATATTAATACATAAGGTTCCCAGCGGAACCATTGACGGTATTATTTTTATCAAGAGTTCATTTAAACTGTATCTTGATATTGCCCCAATTGACCCACCCAAACCTATTATTAAAAGATTCATATTATTTTATAGCCTCAAAATTAATAATATTATTAATGCCTAAATTATCTATAAATTTAATCACAAAGGTTTTATCACTTATTAATTCAATATAGACATCGTCTATTTCACTATTAAGATAAAGTGTATTTTCTGTATAAGAGGATACGTCTTCCTGACTTATACCTTTTATTAATAGGCTCATTGATCTTGCGTTTATATCTTCTAAAAGAATAGTTTTTGTTTCATCAAAATCATAATCATAAACTTCAACTATATCTTGTTTAATTTTATATCTTTCTTTAAATGGAGTATCTACGTTTATGGTTATAACATCATTTTTTCTAATAACATTACCAGAAGAGTTATCAACTTTATTTGTCTTAGGATTTATAGACTTTTGTATAAAATTTAAATCATTTTGAATTAAGGTATTTAGATTATCTACCAAATCAAGCGCACCAAGATTAAAGCAAATTAGTAATAGCAGAGATGATGTGATCTTTGTCATTAATCCCTTTTAGGAACTAAAACTTCTCTTGAACCATTAGAACTCATTTCAGATACAAGTCCTGCTTCTTCCATAGTCTCTATTAGGCGAGCTGCTCTGTTATAACCTATCCTAAGTTTTCTTTGTACAGCTGAAATTGAGGCTCTTCGAGATTCAAGAACAAAGTTTACAGCCTCATCATATAAATCATCTGCATCTTCAGACGAAGCAGTCTCTGATCCCGACCAGCCAGGTATAGGTCCAGTCTCTTGTGCTGAATTAACTATATCTTCAAGGTAGTCAGGTTCAGCTCTAGATTTCCAATCATTGACAACTCTATGAACCTCATCATCCCCAACAAAAGCTCCATGAACTCGAATCGGAACACCAACTCCAGGAGGAAGATAAAGCATATCTCCATAGCCCAATAATTGTTCTGCCCCTCCTTGGTCAAGAATTGTCCTTGAATCAATTTTTGTTGAAACTTGAAAGCCTATTCTTGTTGGTATATTGGCTTTGATTAATCCAGTAATAACATCCACAGAGGGTCTTTGTGTAGCTAAAATTAGGTGAATACCTGCCGCTCTAGCTTTTTGTGCAATTCTTGCAATAAGGTGTTCTACTTTTTTACCAACAAGCATCATCATGTCAGCAAACTCATCAACCACCACCACTATAGATGGAAGGGTTTCAAGATACTCCTCATCCTCAGGTCGAAGTGGATTAATTATTTGTTTGCCGTTAGCTGCTGCGTCTTCAATTTTTTTATTAAATCCTGCTAAATTTCTAACACCCATCATAGACATCAATTTATACCTTCTATCCATTTCAACCACACACCATCTCAGACCATTAGATGCATCTGTCATATCTGTTATTACTGGAGTCAGTAAGTGCGGAATACCATCATATACAGATAGCTCAAGCATTTTTGGATCAATGAGAATTAAGCGAACATCTTTTGGATCAGATTTAAATAACAAACTTAATAGCATGGCATTAACACCAACTGATTTACCTGATCCTGTTGTTCCAGCAACAAGAAGATGAGGCATCTTAGCAAGATCTACAACCACAGGATTTCCTGAAATGTCATGACCTAATGCCAAGGTGAGGTTTGATGGTGAGCTTTTAAAAGCCTGTGAAGATAATATCTCTGTGAGTCTCACCATTTTTCTATTAGTATTAGGAATCTCTATTCCCACATAAGATTTGCCCTCGATAACTTCTACAACTCTTACGCTACTAACAGATAATGACCTTGCAATATCTTGTGCAATCCCAGTAATTTTACTTGCCTTGGTTCCAGGCGCAGGCTGAATCTCAAATCTTGTAACTACTGGCCCTGGAAGAACTGATTCTACACTTGCTTCTATGCCAAATTCCTCAAGCTTGGTTTCAAGTAAATCTGCTATTTGACTGAGCTCTGCCTCAGTTAAAGATGAGCCATCATCTAAAGCTCTATCTAAAAGCTCAGTACTCGGCATTACAGCTTTAGATTCAGATTCTTTGGGTGAAACGTTATCTATTTCCTTTAGTTTTGTTTCAGTTGTATTAGGAAGATCAGGCTGCTTAACGTCAGATGAAATAACCTTGGATGAAAAGTCTGAGCTTTTTTCAGATTTCTTAGGCTTTAAAATAGTTTTAGTTTTTTCAATTTGTTTTTCAGCTCTTTTTTCAGCAAGAGAATTTTTCTTTTCTTTTATATTAACTATCAGATTACTCATAAGATCTAAAAGTCTAGAAAATAATAACTGCAGGTGAACTTTTATAAACTTTGCGGTTATTAAAATCGATGAGCCTAATAAATCAATAATTGTGAGCCATGAAAAATTTAGAGAAAGCGATGATGCTGGAATAATAAAAATTACTAGAAATATTAGACTGCCAATAAAGCCTAGAGCATTAGATAAATTAATAAAGAGGGATTTACCTAGATATCCCCCTGCATTTTGTGAGAAATAATACTCAGCTATTGAGCAAAAACTTATGAGCAAAATTATAGAACTTATAAACCTGACTGCTATTTTAATTTGAGAGTTATAAGGGTCTTTATAAAAAAGAGTCTGCAAAGCCCAAACTGAACCAATCAGCAAAACTAAATATGAACCTATTCCAATTAGTGTAAATAAAAAATCTGATATTTTTGCTCCTAAGGGCCCTCCAAGATTTTGAATTGCTGAATTAGAGTTGATGTTAAAAATACCAGAATCACTGGGATTGTATGAAACCAATGCAATAAATATATATAGTGAAAAAGCAATTAAAAAGAAGCTAAAAAAATTAAGTAGAGTATTTTTTATATATATAGGAATCATAATTATTTTTTATTTAAATTTTAGTTTAATCAAATACATATTAAGCAATATTCAATTATAATCTACACCATGTCTAATAATCATAATAAATTAATAATTCTTGGTTCTGGTCCTGCAGGATATTCCGCTAGTATTTATGCAGCTCGTGCAGGCTTAAATCCTATTATTATTGCTGGTTCACAAGAAGGTGGCCAATTAACTACAACTACAGACGTTGAAAACTGGCCAGGAGATAGTGATGGTCTTCAAGGACCAGAGCTTATGGAGCGAATGAAGAAACATTCACAACAATTTGATGTAGATATAATCAATGATCATATCAATGAGGTTGACCTTTCATCAAAACCCTTTGTGTTAAAAGGAACTAACTCTTACACCTGTGATTCATTAATAATTTCTACTGGAGCAAGCGCGATGTATCTTGGAATCCCTTCAGAAAAAGAGTTTTTAGGTAAAGGTGTATCTGCTTGTGCAACATGTGACGGTTTTTTTTATAAAGATCAAGAAGTGGTTGTTGTTGGTGGTGGTAATACAGCTGTAGAAGAAGCTTTGTATTTATCTAGAATATGTTCAAAAGTCCATCTAGTGCATAGAAGAGATGAGCTAAGGGCTGAGAAAATTCTTCAAGACAGACTATTTGATCAACAAAAAAATGGCAAAGTTAATATTCTATGGAATTCTTCGTTAAAAGAAGTTCTTGGAGATAATATGGGAGTGAATGGTGTCATGCTAGATCAAGATGGATCTGATTTACACCTTCCTGTGATGGGGGTTTTTATTGCCATAGGACACAAGCCAAATACTGAAATCTTTGATGGTCAATTAGATATGGATCATGGTTATATACAAATTAAATCTGGTACGAATGGGTCAGCTACAGCAACATCTATTGATGGTGTATTTGCTGCTGGTGATGTGTCTGATCAGATATACAGACAAGCAGTTACATCTGCTGGCTTTGGTTGTATGGCAGCTCTTGATGCAGAAAAATTTCTATCGGAGTAGTAAGTGAAATATAAAGCTTATCTTATAGAACAAAAAGATGATCAGTTTAGTGGGTCTATTAAAGAACTAGATGCGCCATCAATAGAATCTGGTCATTTATTAATAAGTGTTCACTATTCATCATTAAATTATAAAGATGCTCTAGCCTCTACTGGAGTAAAAGGTGTTGCAAAAGAATATCCATTTGTTCCTGGTATAGACGTTGTTGGCACAGTATTGGAATCTGCAGATAAGAGATTTTCAGTAGGTGATAGTGTTATTGCTACTGGTTATAAGATAGGAATGGCTGTTCATGGAGGTTTTGGTGAAATTGTTCATCTGCCTGCTGAGTGGGTTGTTCACCTGCCTGAAAATATGAAAATGTTTGATGCGATGAGCATTGGAACTGCTGGGATTACAGCAGCAGCTTGTGTCAAAAAAATTATTGATTCTGGAATATCTAAAGATTTACCAGTTTTAGTTTCGGGTGCAACTGGCGGAGTTGGCTCTGTTGCCGTAAACATTCTATCTAAACTTGGTTACGAAGTTCATGCTATAACCGGCAAGACAAACGAAGATCAAACCTTAGCGGATATGGGCGCAACAAAAATAATTCAAAGAGCCGACTATATGCAAGAGCCAGCAAGAGCACTGGACAAAGCACTATATGCTGGAGCGGTAGATACTGTTGGTGGAGATATGCTTGCAAAGATGATTTCTATGATTTCAAATGAAGGTGCGATTTCGTGCTGTGGAAATGTTGGAGGTATGAAATTCACATCTTCTGTCTTCCCATTTATATTACGTGGGGTCTCTTTGATAGGTATTGACTCTGCAGAATCGCCAATTGAATTAAAGAAAGAATTATGGAGACTTTTGTCTTCAGAGTGGCAGCTTGATCTAAGATCACAAACTAAAGAAATAAATCTTGAGACTATTGGAGAGGAAGTTAATAAAATACTTCAAGGTCAACAGGTAGGTAGAATAGTCATTAAACACGGAGCTTAAAATGAATAAAGATGAATTTGAAAAATATTACGAATCTGCTGAAGCAAATGAAGACAGTAAGTCAGATACAAGAGTGATACTGTTTCTAGTTACTGTAGTCGTAGTAGCTATGACCTATTGGGTTGCTGTTCAGTAAAAGCTATTTAGCACCCATTCTCATTGCGGAATCGAGTCTAATGGTTTCACCATTTAAATAAGTATTACTAATAATGTGTTCAGCTAGTTGAGCATATTCATCAACGTGTCCAAATCTATGAGGAAACTGAGTAGCTTCCAATAAAGTTTCTTTATTTTCATCTTTTGCTAATTGCATTAACGGAGTATCAAATATCCCAGGTGCAATAGTACAGACTCTGATGTTATGACGAGCAAGATCTCTAGCAGCTGTTAATGTAAGACCAATCACACCAGCCTTTGAGGCGCTATAAGCTGATTGACCTATCTGTCCTTCATAACCAGCAATAGAAGCTGTATTAATAATGACGCCCTTCTCACCTTTAGAGTCTGCTTCATTTTTATCAATTAATTCAGCACCGAGCCTCATTACATTAAAAGTACCTACTAGATTTAAATCAATAATAAATTTAAAGATATCCAAAGGATGTGGTCCTTTGCGACCTAATATTCTTGCACCATAACCTGTTCCAGCGCAGTTAATAACAAAATTGAGTTTACCAAAATTTTCTTTAATGCCATCGATAGCATTTTGTACAGACTCTTCTTCCATAACATTGGTATTGAAATAAGAAACATTATCTGCACCTAATAAATCAACAACTTCTTTAGCTTTATCATCATTAATATCAAGTATTGCTACCTTTGCACCTTTAGAAACTAAATACTCAACAGTACCTCTTCCTAGACCAGAGGCCCCGCCAGTTATAAGTGCTACATTGTTTTTTAAATCCATTAGATCCCCTTTTAAATTTTAATAATTATATCTTTAAATTAGATTTCATAAAACTATTTCATATTGGCACGACAATTGCATTAGGTATAAGTGAATATAAATTATTTTTTTATAAAAAGGAGTAAAAATGAAAAAATTATTATTATTGGTGAGTTTAATATCACTTCCAACTTTTGCATCAGTTAGTGCAAATGTAAGTTTTGCATCTGATTATATTTGGAGAGGAATGACTCAAACCGATGGCCCTGCTAT